>Ga0302131_1002168_pt1 | contig 10316 bp, 10 predicted proteins | sample CB9_20m_MG_FD_203105 | JGI IMG/M metagenome (GOLD analysis project Ga0302131, IMG submission 203105) | Marine microbial communities from Western Arctic Ocean, Canada - CB9_20m | ecosystem: Environmental > Aquatic > Marine > Oceanic | place: Canada: Western Arctic Ocean | collected 2017-09-19
ACTTCGCTCAATACACCAATAGGCTGAGCCAGAGCCTATTAGGTAGACAGGCGGCCAGCGCCAGCGCTCAGGGGCAAATCACAGAGAAGCTCGAACAAACGATGGCGATCATCCCGATGCCGATGCCAATGACGATGACCAGACTCAAGAAAAACAATTGCCCAATTGCGACGCCAACATTAAACATTAAACATTAAGAGTGCCGTCAGAACTTCCTCTTGAGGCAAACCAATGTCTTGTAGCGCACCGGCAAAGCCAAGCCCATGCAATAACCCAAAGGCGCAGCAAACCCAGAAAATATGTTTTTGGATTAAGCCAACTGGGTTATTTAAAGTGTCTCGGTTCATTTCATTTTTTGCCAATTCAGCAGACAAGACAAAAATCGACAGCGCAATAAATAGTTCGGTAAGGTCCTGCGGCACCTCAACAAACTGCAAGGCTGCAAGGCTGCAAGCGCGAGCGCGAGCGTCACACTATGGCCCAGTGTGAACGCAGTCACTGCGATTAGCAGCTTTTGAGTAAGCGCCTAATTATCTGTAACCTCTTATCTCTAATCTGTAATGGTTTCGCTTCCAATAATAGGAGGCAATGATGTCCCGAGCAGAAGTCAAACAGAAGTGGCAAGCGACCCTTGCCGATTATCAGCGCAGTCAGTTGTCCACCGCCGCGTACTGTCGAGAGCACAGCATTACTCCGGCCTCGTTTTATCGATGGCGTAAAAAAACGAGCACTGATCAACGTGGCCGTTTCCTGCCGGTGGTCATTGAAGTCAAGTCTGCACCGGTTCGCGTATGCTTTGCCAATGATGCGATGATCGAGGTGCATGACGATAGCAATCCAGTAGCGCTGCAACTCGCCGTGACGGCCCTGTCATGATCAGACCGGCAAACACGATTGAGCGGGTACTGGTCTACTCCAAGCCCATCGACTTTCGTAAAGCCGTCGATGGGCTGTCCGTCATTGTTGAAGAAGCGCTTGAAGAAAATCCGTTCTCAGGTACCTTGTTTGTCTTTACCAACCGGCAAAGAGACAAGGTTAAGATCCTGTGTTGGGAACGTAATGGCTTCGTCATGTGATACAAGGGAGAAAGCAAGCGTCTGGAGAAAGAACGGTTTTTGTGGCCAGACAAACAAGGCGACACGGTCACGCTGAACGGGCAGCAATTAAATTGGCTACCGAATGGTTACGACATCCGTCGGTTACATCCGCATCAAAAAATATCTCCGTTATCTGCTCTGTAAAAGCTGATCTTAGGGCATGGTATTGCTATGCTTTGCGGCATGTCAAAGTCGTTAGATAAACTCGTTCCCGAGCTCGAAGTGCTCAAAAAAATCATCTCAGCGCAAGATGAAACCATCGAGACGATACGGACAGAAAACGACAAACGCCTTGAGGTTTTACGCTCGGAAAACAATGAACTTATTACCGAACACAACAGTCTACTAGAACAACTCAGGCTGGCGTTAAAACGAGAGTTTGGTCGCTCCTGTGAAGCGTCACCTGGCCAACATGATTTGTTTGATGCGGCGGAGACTGAACAAGACCGTGACTTCGATACGGACGTTACAGAGGCGGCTAGTGAACCCGCAGCTAATGACGCGCCGAACAGAAAGAAACCTGGCCGCAAGCCCTTACCAGCCCATTTGCCTCGTATTGAAGTGGTCTTTGAGCTGGATGAGGCCTCAGCGCATTGCGCTGAAGATGGTAGTGCCCTCAAGGTTGTTGGTGAGGAAGTCACAGAACAGTCAGCGATCACCCCTGCCAAGATCAGCGTCTTACGCAAGATCCGTAAGACCTACGCTTGCCCAACTTGTGAGTCGGTTCAGCGTGCGCCGAAGCTTGCTGATTTACTGCCAAAAAGCCGGGCCAGTGCCGAGTTGTTGGCACACATAGCGATCCACAAATACCAGGATGGTTTGCCGCTGTATCGGCAACAGAAGATGTTTGAGCGGTTGGGCGTTACCCTGGACCGAACCACCATGGCCAATTGGATGGTGGCGGTTGGTCAAAAGCTCAAACCCTTGATTGATCAGATGCGTATCGACGCGCTAGCAGCGGAGGTTCTGCACGCAGATGAGACCACTGTTCAGGTGCTGAAAGAACCGGATAGACGCCCGGACCAAAAGTCTTATATGTGGGTGCAGAGCACTGGTACGGGACCACCGATGGTGATTTATCACTATGCCCCCGGCCGATCAGGAGAAGTGGTAGATCACTTGTTCGGGGATTACCGTGGCACCCTGGTGACAGACGGCTACGCCGCCTACCAAAGGCTGGCCCACGCTTCCCATGCAGGTTGCTGGGCGCATGCCCGCCGCAAGTTCCACGATGCTTTGCAGGTGCAAAAAGGTCAACGTACGGGCAAAGCTCAGGTGGGGTTCAACTTTATCCAGCGTTTGTTTGTGCTGGAGCGCCAATGGGCGAACTTGTCCACAGAGCAACGCCTTGAGCAGCGTCAACTGATTGCACAGCCGCTCATTGACGACCTTGCGCAATGGCTTGAGAAGTCCCTACCGTTGATCACGCCAAAGTCTCAATTAGGTCGCGCGATGATTTACCTGCACAAGCAGTGGGACAAGCTCACGGTGTTTTTGCAATCAGGCAACGTGCCGATCCACAATAATCAGGCCGAGAATAAAATCCGTCCGTTTGTGATTGGTCGAAAAAATTGGATGTTCAACGACTCGGTCAAGGGTGCAGAATCCAGCGCCGCGATCTACAGTTTAATCGAAACAGCCAAGGCCAACGATCTGGCCCCGGACATGTACCTGAGATGGTTGTTCAATACTTTGCCGAATGCCGATACAACAAGCAGCAAAGCGCTTCGCGCCTTACTGCCTTACGGCGTTGATCCGGATATGATTGTACAATCGTTAGCGGATAAAGCGTTGAGTGACTAGGTACAGATAATTAGCCGCTTACAAAGCACTCTCCACTTTACCTAAAAATAAAGGAGCTGAATGAAACTCGTCTATTCCCACCCCAATTCCATGATCCTTGGCAGCATGTCTAGTGCGTTGAACCACGAAGGCATAGCAACCGAGATCCGTAACGATATCCTTGGTGGCGCAACCGGAGAAATTGCGCCCGGCGAAACCTGGATAGAGCTTTGGATCCTGAATGAGGCTCAATATGAAGCCGCCACGCTGCGGATTAAAGAAATACTAGCGCAACCTGAGCGTGATGACTGGTTGTGTAATCGCTGCCAAGAACTCAATCCAGCAACTTTTGATGTGTGCTGGCAATGCTTTGACCCTGTCTGAAAATCCTGTTTCTTGGGGAATAGGCTTTTTTTCCACCTCTGTCTTTTTGAATTCAATAACCGACCGGTAAAATGTATCAGCGCTTAATCAACGAAGAGCTCATTACTAAAAGCCCTGAGAAAAAACCCTGAAAATAAACCCTGAGAATAAACCCTTAACCTTGACGCCCTTGACGCCCTTGACGCCCTTGACGCCCTTGACGCCCTTGACGCGATTCCTCAACAACTTTACCTGATCTCAGGGTTAGCTCTATTGTCGGTATCACGGCGGATAAGAGTCTCAGGATATACGCTGCGCTGTTTTCTAAACCTGCCCCCAGGGTATGCATGGTTGCACTTATAAAAACTTTGCATATCGAGCCTCACGCCGCAAATCTTATTTTCAAAATTCGAGCGACAACAACCTCTGCAAAGCAGCAAGGTCACAGCTTTTAAGGTTAACAATATTGGTGTGGATACAGCAATTTCCGGCAACAAAGAACACAACCTTCTTTCCGTCGGGACTGATGATTGGCTTATAGAGCACGCCTCAGACTCCTGACCACCAGGGCCAGGCTATCCGATCGATGAGTGCCCTGCCGTCTGCCGATATCACCATCGCCATACCTGGCAATGCACTCTCAAACCGGAATACGATACGCAAACAACTCCAATGCTTCATCTTCATCTTCATCTTCATCTTCATCTTCACGGGAATCGAGATAGGCTACTATCCTATGTAAAGCACATCTGTAGGTTTTGCCGTGATCCCACGTCGATCGACTCGGACAAGGGTACTAGTTCAAGGAAGACCCTTACCAAGGTCAAACTTGAATCCAGAAAAAACCGTCGAAATTTATCAAGACATATCATGTATAAATTACCCAGGCATATGGCTTAACCTCAGGTTAGAAAAACAACCACCCGGGCCAACTGTCAGAAATAGAACGCAGATCATGCGAACAACATCCTGTAATCGTGAGGTGCTTTATGGCTTCTGCCAATTGATCAAGAGAGCAGTAAAACGGAGCCTTGAATTTCGTTGCACTGCGCCTTATCTTGCCTATTGCAGTTCAACAGCCAAATTGGGCGCCACTTGAGCGCGTTACCGTCCGAAAAGCAGGCTGCCGGAGCATTCAGAATTTAACCGCAGCAAGGTACAAAGGACTCGGTGAACCGGTAAATTGAGTATGGAATCAGAAGACCACAAGTTGTTTTCGAAACCTACCTATCAATGGTACGTCGTGATTCTTTTGACGACTGTTTATGTCTTCAATTTCATCGACAGAAACATCTTGGCGATCCTCGGGCAGTCGATTAAAGACGATCTGATGATTAGTGATACTGCATTCGGGTTTCTGGGAGGCATTGCCTTTGCCATTTTCTATACGTTTATGGGCATTCCGATTGCGAGGCTTGCAGATAGAAAATCGCGTAAAACGGTGCTTGCCGTCTGTCTGGCAATCTGGAGCGGGATGACCGCAGTGTGCGGCCTGGCACAGAACTTTTTGATGTTGCTATTAGCGCGTATCGGCGTTGCCATCGGTGAAGCCGGGGGCAGCCCGCCGTCACATTCCATCATCTCGGACTTGTTTCCGGTTTCCAGGCGAGCCACTGCGCTGGGCATTTATGCGCTTGGGATTCCCATTGGCTCGGCGGTTGGTTTCTTGGCCGGAGGGTGGATCAATGAAATTTTTGGTTGGCGGACAGCCTTTTTTGTCGTTGGAATTCCGGGCTTATTACTCGCACTGTTTGTTTATCTCACCATAAAGGAACCACCACGAGGGTTTTCTGAGCGGGTAGAGGGTCAGATCGATCCCACGCTGGAAGACGAACCGCCACCCGTGGTGGACGTGTTAAAGCTGTTATGGTCCAAGCGAAGCTTCCGGTATATGTCTATTGGCGGCGCACTGCATGCCTTCGTAGGTAACGGTATCGGGCTTTACATCCCCATGATGTTTCAGCGAAGCCATGGGCTTGGTACCGGTGAGATTGGTACTTGGCTTTTTGGTCTTGGATTCTTTGGCATGGTTGGCACATTTGGCGCTGGTTACCTATGTGATCGGTTGGGTGAGAAAGACCGGCGATGGTATATGTGGTTGCCCGGCATCATGACTCTATTGCATGTGCCTTTCGCCGCTTTTACCTATCTCTACCATGACCCTCAAATCGCATTAATGGTTTATGCCATTGCTTATATTCTCGGTCACGGATACCTAGCACCGACTTTTGCCATGACTCAAAGTCTGGTGCCACTGAGGATGCGAGCGCTGGCCGCAAGTATTTTGTTATTCATTCTCAATATCATTGGACTCGGGCTTGGACCACAGATCGTAGGGATATTGAGTGATACTATCAATTTAACGACGGACTTGGGGGTAAACTCGCTCCGTTGGGCGATGGTAAGCGTCCTTATCTTTAACATTATCTCAGCGGTGTTATACATAATGGCCGGGCGCACGGTCGTTGCGGACATGCGTTAGCCGATTAGAGTTGGTTGAAGGCCGAATTAATCGGCTCCGCCATGGGCGTTCGAAATGGCGTTAAATTTGAAGACACCCATCCAGATAAAGTCCTTTCTGTGATCTCAGGGGGATCAGGTTGGTTCGGGACAAACAATGTTGAGCATTACCATTAACATGCCACTGCTGACGCTCTCGCAAAGCGAGTCAATTTTGGCCCACTTGCTCGTGTGATAATACCAACGGTTGAGCAAGATCCAACCGATGAACTGATCGCAGCGATGCAAGGAGTTTTGCAGAGTAATGATCTCGATGCCTGGGCACCAGTCGCGATAGGGCTTTACAACATTATCAACTTGCCATCAAACAGACGCTTTGACACTCGAGTCCCCGCGTCTGGAATTGCTGGCGAACATGATCAGGAGCGAAGGAATCTATAAAAAATGACAGGAATTGTGAACGAGTGCGGATCGGTACCAGTTCGCGCATCAGACCAACTGGGTGCCCGCTCATTCCTGTTGACCAAGAACAGACTCACCGCGATGTATTATCTAATCAAACTTTGGATTACGCTCACATGAATTTCGACCGCAAGATGTTGACGTAATGACCCCTGTACATCCTTTTTTCAATAAGAACGTTGAAGAACTCTTTGAAGTGTTCGATACGAACCTGCCTTTTCGACACCTGGTGCTGGATAGCTTTCTAGATGAATCGTTTTGCCAAGGTCTCGTGGAGAATTTCCCCTCTTTTTCAAACTCGAATTCATTCAACGAAAGCGGTCTTGCGGGGGGTAAAGCGGTTGACGAAAACCTAAAAGACATCGGCGCCCAATACCGTGAATTTGACGCCCTGCTCAGCAGCGTTAAATTCAGACACTTTTTATCTGGAATAACAGGCGTGCACGACCTGCTCTATGATCCCTACTACTATGGCGGTGGTACCCATGAAAACTTATCAGGGCAAGAGCTTGACCCACATATCGACTTTAACTATCACCCAAATACCGGTTCCCATCGCAGGTTAAACCTAATCCTTTATCTGAACAAAGAATGGCGCCGGAATTGGGGTGGAAACCTTGAACTGCATTCAGACCCACGAGGCGGTGACGGCTCGGTGATTGAGATCGAACCAATTTTTAACAGAATGGTGATTTTTGAAACAACAGAACACTCTTGGCACGGGTTTAAGCGAATAGCGTTACCGAATGAATTGAGTCAGATGTCCCGCAAATCTATCGCCTTGTATTACTATTCCGCCACACGACCCGAGGCAGAAACCGCAGCGGAACATTCAACCGTTTATGTCGACCGGCCGATACCCGAAACGATCAACCCCGGGCAACGATTAACCCCTGATGATTACCACGAATTAAAACGACTGATCACAAGAAGGGATCACCACATTTCGAGACTTTATAAAGAGAAGGAGGCCTTAACACAGCAAGTCTTGCGCCTGTCATCTATTCTGGAGAAAGTTAAGCGGTATGCAGGGCCACTGCTCTGGATAAAAAACCTGCTCAAGTAACGTAAAGTGGTCGGGTGATTATTGCATGAACTATTAATATCACGATGGCTGGCAACTCAATTTACTAATGGTGATACATTTTTCCTCCCAAGTTATTAATCAATAATTGATAAGACCCGGTATGGCGGACTAAAACTCACTTTTTGAGTGGCTCGAAGAATCTGTTTTTTTCCAAAATCTGATGCTGGTGTGTTCCAGCAGCGTCAATAGAGGTCGCAATGCCCGTCAACGGATAGCTTGCGGTTCAAGGAAGGAGGCCTTTTGATCACCGGGTTATATTTTCGAGCTTCTGGTGCACATCAAGCCGACCAGCGTCATGCTTAAATGGACTTTTATCGATACAAAGGGTCACTGCGGGTAAACTGACGGTTCGATCAATGAGAAAAATAAAATGATAAAAGTAATTTCTTGGGGCATCGGAATAATACTCAGCGTGCCTATCTTATATTTGGTATTGCTCTACGGTGCTTCGGAACTTGGAGGCGAGGTGGTAATTCTCGACAGACCAGAAGTCAGTGGTGAAGAAAGCCAGGTCCGAATTTGGATCGTCGATCAAGGCGGCACCTCATGGATTGAGCATGGTGATACCGAATCTTTCTATCTTGCTGCATTGGCTGAATCACCAAGGGTGGTTCTTCGCCGAAACGGCGAAACCGTAAGTTATGTCGGCAAACCGGATCACGACGCCCACGATTTGTATCACAAACTAAGACGGGAAAAGTATCGCTGGGCTGATCAGTTAATTGCGCTTCTTACCGGCGGGAATACTGCGTGTGAAGGCGTACCCGTTCGATTACAGCTTGAAGGTTAGGGGAGTAAAAGTGGTCGGGAAGCAATTTTTAGTACGTCAAATTCTTCGGTAATAAGCTATACGGCAATCAACTGGGTATTCAGGCGATATGTGGGCCTATGGGCCTATCTATATCAGAGCCTATCCATATCAGGGCCTATCGATATCAGAGCCTACCTATATCAGGGCCTATCAATATCAGGGCCTATCAATATCAGGGGCTATCAATATCAGGGCCTATCGATATCAGGGCCTATCCATATCAGGGCCTATCCATATCAGGGGCTATCAATATCAGGGGCTATCCATATCAGGGCCTATCCATATCAGGGCCTATCAATATCAGGGCCTGTCCATATCAGGGCCTGTCCATATCAGGGCCTGTCCATATCAGGGCCTATCAATATCAGGGCCTGTCCATATCAGGGCCTATCAATATCAGGGTCTATCAATTCGTGATTTACAGGGTCTTTTATTGTTGTCGCTTTGGTTATTTTCCTTACATTAGCGCTGACAATGCTGGTCCCGAGCAGGGTAATGGATGATGAAGAAATAGATCTCGACCGAATCTAGACCGAATCTATTTTGCCTCGTCTCATAGCGTCTTCTTTTATTTTGCGCTGCATTGGGTACAGATTACCGACCTAAAGTTGGCGATGCGCCACTGGCAGGCTCATGCCAATGATGCTCGCTGTCGTTCTGATAGGGATGACGACCAACCACAAAGGCGCCCACTAAGGGCTGCTGCTAGTCATTAAAGATCAACGAATTACTTTCGTGTTTACTCTCTGGCTAAAAAGCCAAATTTAACCGCGATGGCGCCACCAACCCTGGTCTTCACCACCGAAGCCTCCAGGCTCCCTGCCTGTTGGAACCGGCATCACTTTGAACCGATCTACGCGGTCAACATTGGCCTAAAAAAAAAGCGCCAGGCGCAGCACCGGGAAATTTCCCGCGGCAAACTGACTTGGATTTCAAACGAAAAAGTCACGAACCGCCGCCAAATATAGCGCAAACTGCTCCCGACGAATATTGTGACCTGCGCCAGGAATGTGATGTGCACTGAAACTATTATTGTCCCGAACAAGGCGGTCAACGACGACTTGCTTTAACATCCCGCCGCGATCTTCATCCCCGTGAATCACCAAAGTATCACACTGAATTTTAGCAACGTTGTCGCGCCAGTCGCGATACTTCATCCCTGAAAGCGCATCTAAACCTACCTGCCGGTTGGATTGAACCCATGCAGGAAACTCATCATCACGCCAATCAGGATGCTGCTTCTTACCCATGGCCAATATTGCTTCGTCGGACATACTAGAAACACTTTGCAGAAATTTTTTAAACCCTTCCCGCCGTTTGTCCGCCTTGGCATCGTCTTCAACACCTGGGTCTTCGGCCCAGGGTGGATCCTCAAGCGCAATCTTACTGACTAAACCAGGATACCGTGCGGCCAAACCAGCAACCGTGCCCGCGCCCATAGAATGGCCCAACGCAAACGTTGGCCCAATGCTTAGAGCTGTAATAACTGCCGCAAGATCGTCTGTCAGATCATCTGATGAGCAAATACCCCGCCCAGATTGTCCATGATTCCGCGCATCCACCATAATCAGATCGAACTCAACTTCCATTTCACGCGCTACCCGACCCCAGCACAAGCCGTTGTCGCTAAACCCATGCGCCAGCAACAGTGTTGGCTTGCCTGTACCGCAGGTCCTATAAAAGTGAATCGGCAATCCATTTACGGACACATCACCTTCGATCCATTGATTCATTGTCATTTAGGCCTGCTAAAAGGGAAACAGTATCACTGATCGCTAGCGTCTCTATCTAGTGTAAACAGTCATCTCACGCTAATGATGATCATGACCAGCGGTCGCGGCCATAGCACTCGAGCTTAACTGGGTGACTGACGGGACAAAAAGTGCGCTCAAACGGCTCTAAAAAATTTAGCTTTTACTCCGATCTTCGAACAGTAAGCTCATTATCGAAACATGCTGTTTCCAAACGGGGGGTATCTGTACAGATGCGGTTTTAACTTGATTATGGTACCTTCCCCACGCTTCCTTTTCGGTGCAGTCAAAGTAACTCGTGAAGTCCACCTATACCATCGCCGTCGTGACCACCGTCGTGCTCGTCACCTGGTTGATATCGGGCCAATTAGCTGTCCCCGAAGCAACCAGTGATGCAGAGGTAGCAAGCCCACACCACAACGCTATACCACGGGTTCAAACTCGCTTAAGTCAGGCTATGCCCTACACCGTTAAAATAACGGCCAGCGGGCAGACCGAAGCCA
>Ga0302131_1002169_pt1 | contig 10313 bp, 15 predicted proteins | sample CB9_20m_MG_FD_203105 | JGI IMG/M metagenome (GOLD analysis project Ga0302131, IMG submission 203105) | Marine microbial communities from Western Arctic Ocean, Canada - CB9_20m | ecosystem: Environmental > Aquatic > Marine > Oceanic | place: Canada: Western Arctic Ocean | collected 2017-09-19
CATGGGGCTGGCTCAAAAAAGTTCTAATGTTCTTTTTTACACTAGATAAAGCCTATTGGAAAAGCGAAGTAATGTGGTTACAAAAATACGACCCCTGCCCATTCGGACAGTAGACAATAAAATATTTTATTGCTAACTTCAGGACTCTTCAGTCTAAAAGGATTTAGCGATGACCCGAACTAAAATTTTATCTGCACTTATAATGATACTATCTAGTCTATGTACTGGAGCTTTTGCTCAAGGACCAATTGACGAAGTTATTGTAACGGGTAATGAGTATATTCCCGTAAACCCCAACGCTTACGTTGGCTATATCTTAAGTAGTGCCTTTTACCGGCCCCCACAGCCATTTAATAATAACACACCAGCATGGGTGGTTGAACAGTGTAAAACAAATGCCAACATTGCCGCTAGAACCTGTGAAAACAAAGCAATATCAGACCATACAAGCGCTTTGGGCTGGTGTGACGCGGTGGCGTCCATACCCCAAGTGGCCTTAGATGCCACAGTTGGTATAGCGGACGAGAGTTGGATAAGTTGGCTAGGAGGGGCGCTGACTATAACTGGTGGGGTCACAACGGTTGACGGTGCAACTTACTTAAAGATTTGTATGCAAAAGAAACAAAATGATAGAGACGAAGCTGTGAACGAGTGCTTGAATGATAGAGATAAAAAATGTCAGAGAAGTTGAAGCCAATGCCCAATACTTTATCTCAGAGTAAGATAGCTGTCGTATCGTTAGTTAGCGCTATTATTTTAGTCGTCGGTTTTCTACTGTGGGGCTCTGATGGTGGCAGTGACAATCAGTTAAATGCTGGCAGTGCAGCAGTCGTCAAAGATACAAAGGTTGACGCTAATGATTTGGCAGGGTTGGACGTTCAGGCTACTTTTGGTACAGAGCCAAGTGAAGTAGATAGTAATGACGATGTAGAGGCCAATTATTTGTCTGCTATGGGTGAAATTGGCTATTATGTGCCAGGCACGGCCAATTATGAAGATGCTTGGTGTGAGCAGTGGGAATTAAACGATGACGACAAGGCGCGGGCTACAGCGGAATTTACGGAATTTTTGGACCGTAATGGCGGAAGTTTAAGCGAAGAGAAAGGCAGAGATGGCAGGCCGTTAAATTATCAAAGCTACGATAAGGCAACCTTGCGGGAACTTGGTAATCAGGGTGACTTGACTGCTCTTTTGGGATTATCGCTTCACCCAGAGTCTTTGCCAGAGGAAAAGTTGTGGGCTGTGCGTGAATCCCTCGTCTTCGGTGCTACGGCGCCAGTTTTCCAATATGCAGCTGATTTAATATTAGATTCCTCAGCAAGAGGCGAAGACGACAGATCAGGTACTTACATTGAGGCCTTTGCGTGGGCAGATGTAGCAGCTAGGATGGGTGATATTTCGCCAGCTATGCAGTTGTTGAGTTTTTTAGATAGCGGTATGGAGCGCGCACGCACGTCTTTCTACCGACCAAAGTTGATTTCAGATGATGATTGGCCCATAGCCCAGCAACGCGCTGATGATTTGTTTCGTGATATTGAGACTGCGAGATCCGATAGTAGTCTACCTCCGCTAGACTTGACACAGCCTAAGCCTTTAATGAGATTTACAGATAAACAAGTTGGGGAGCTACTGGCAGAGCTGTCGGGCAAGCTGCCGATGTTTGCCTTAAAATATATTAGTGGCTCAAACTGTATAGAAAAATCCCGAGCATATACTGAGCTAATTAGGTCTCCACTTGGTGATGCGATGTTCGAAAAGTAGAATTACAACGCAAATCCAATTATCAAGCAGCACACACCAACGTCCAAATTACGGTGGCTCAAAAAATTTCTAATGTTCTGCAATACCGGAGCTGATACTCCGGACACTAAATGGAGTGACTACTGGTAGTGCAAAAACTAATTGCCTTATTCCTTTATCCTGCGTGGGTTTTAAGCTGATTGGTTTGGAGTTTCCGCACCAGTTTAGCGGCTACTAGGACTCCAAAAACTAATTGTCTTATCCCCTACTCTGTATGGGTTTCAGGCGGATTGGCTTGGAGTTTATGGATAGGATTGGGCGGTTGCTGAGTCTCAACTAAGACATGGATGACACCGTCGTCCGTCGCCTACCATCGAATTGATACAGATATTCAGACAGGTTGAAGTAATAAAAAATATGTAATATCGTTGAAACGACATCAAAGGAGTATGAACCATGGAAGAAAACTCTTATTTGGAAAAACAGTCCAATAATATTCAAGCCAAGCATGAAGCTTTGGATACTAACACTACTAAGTGGTGGCAGAGCAGAGCGGGCGACTTGACTCTCGCCATAGTAATATGGGCCTTCATAATATTTTTATTTGCTCCCCGTTATATTATCCCTTTTCTTTAAGCTACTGGCCGTTTCATTGATTTTTTTCGACCCAGGTACGGATCAATCCAAAACAGTCAGTCTTAGGTACTAGCTCAGGAGGCCAACGATCTTCAATACCGTATTTCATAAAAGATTGAGCAAGATATAAATCATCGAATGCAATTGCTGACTTAGGCTTTTCGTCAAAATCGCCAAGACCCCGCTCTTTGCGTTCCTTTAGTATTTCTTTATGATACTGGAGAGCTTTAACTGCTAGAGTCACATGACCGACCAAGAACTAATCGACAAGCTAACCATTACCGACACTGAACTGGAGGGCATTATCAGCGCCCTACTCAACACAGATTAGACTTTTTCGGACCGAATCCAACAAAAAGAACAATTTCACATCTAGTAGTTTTTCGGACTGAATTCAACAAAAAGACAATCCCACGCCTAGAAGTTTCTGACGCTTATAAAAAGGAGTTTTCGGGCACATTTAAGTGCGCGTAGATTGAGGCATAGCCGATACTACCATTAATGATTTACTACCTAAAGGTCAGAGATAGAGAGAACTGGGGCGAAAACCAACCAGAGCCGTTGACAGACATTCCACCTATGCAGATTGTTGTAAGTAGTGTTTATTGCGATAGATTAAGCGTTTTATTCAGACTGACAGACCCAAGTCGAGATAACATCAGGACCATACTGAGCAGAAGCACCCTTATAGACTGCAAGTTTACCGATAGTCGCACAGTGTTCGTCCGCTAAACGAAACGCTATTTTCTTACCGAAACTACTATGCTCTATAGTTATTCCTAGATTGTTTTTATTAATGACATCTGCTCTTTGAATCCAGTTTGGATCGTCATCGTATTCGGCTGGACCAGTCGCACAAGCAGTTAAGAATATCGCTGTAAGTAAAATTAATCGTTTCATAATGACTATTTCTCGGTGATTAGGTGTCGGGCTTGTCAGACTTAGCGGTGTTTACATTAATCTTATGAAGCTGATCAATTATGGCTGAGAAGCCTAAGAAGATAGATAGCTGAAAAACTCCTGCAATTATTAGAGATACCCCAAGAATTCCACCTCCATCCTGAGATATGAGGAACACTCCGCTCAATCCCGTCATCGCGAATAAAATCCAACCTAGTATCGACAGCATACTGATAATTTCTGGTTTGGAGGGATTGTGCTTCACTTCAGCTTCGACAGCTAATGAGGACGCTTCAGCTTTATGTCCACATAGAGGACAAGCCCCGTCACGCCAAGATTTCGCAACAGTGCCGTTTATACACTTTTGACATAATCTTTGCCTTTCAGCACACTCATGACACGTGTCGTTAGACCGCATAAGATCAGGCCCTTTTTCCTGCAAGCACATCGCGCATTTCTTAAGCATAGTAGCCATATTAGAATTCCCTTTATCGATTGCCTAATCATAACCAAATACCACATCCAGTCAAATCAGGGCTAGATCGAGGTCAGCGCCAGATCGAGGCATAGCCGATACGATCATTTACTATCAATGAGCGCCTGGTTAAATTAATTGTTAAGCAGCCAACACGGTTCTGCTAGTTGGGGATAGGGGGGGGGTTAAATCCTTGGAGGCTTATGTTCTGTAGATCGTCGGGGTAGTAATTCTTTTATAGATGCTAAATTAAAGTAGGGGGGGTATAGATCGCTTAGTGGCAAAACGACATAAAGGGTATACCGATCCTTCAATGTAGATATTAGTTAACGCATAGATATTTTGCTAAATTAAACCTAAACTAGCCACAGATTAAATGCGGGTATCGCAAGGACGCTAATGAATAAAATTTTGAATTGGATTGAAAATGAGCGATGGCTCAATCTGGCATCTTTATTAGTTTTGGCGGTTTTTGCCGTTGACTACTTACTACAAAAGCACTCAGGGGAATCTAAACTCTCTAATCTTTTGGTTAATGTTCCAGCGGAGTTGACCACATTGTTTCTGGTCATAGCTTTTTTTGTTAATCTAGCGCCAAAGCTGCAAAAGCATTTCCCAACCCTGAAGTATAAATCTCCAGAACCTGACGGTGTTAGGGTGCTGATACATGGAGCGAACGCGCTGGCTTCAGATCTGCGCAGAAAATTACGGGATAATCTGATAAAAGTGGAGAGCATCTGCGATCACCATAATCTAAAGCGGGAGCTAATCATCGTTACTAATGCTCTTGCGGAGCATGTAATTGCTTCTAACGATGCTATTCGCCGCTCTAGAGATATTTTGATAACTGTTTACAGTCTAAATGCAGACAAACAACGTCTTGAGTACCTTCACCACTATCCCCCGCAACGGGATGGCGTTAATTCGCTCACAATATCTTTAATTAATAAAGAGCATGAAGATTATGAGTGCGTTAAGTGCTTAAGAGTAAATAAGGCAGGTACTATTGTTTTTGATAAACAAGGGTATAAAAAATCAAGCTCAACTCGTTACGGAACTTTGAAGCATTACATAGGATTTAAAATAGAGGACGGGGGGAAAGTTTTAGGTTTTGTGAATATTGAGTTTCATGCTAAAGGTAAGTTAGAATATTACGCCGACGAAGAAGAAATGATGCTATTCTTTGAGCAGGAAGTGAACGTTTTCAAGGCGTTTTATGAACATCATTTTTCATTTGATGATCTATTAAAGACATTGGTTGACGCACATAAATCAGAGGTAAGTGATGAACGATTTAATTAAAAGCGAAAATATAAAATTACATAAAGAAGCTCAGTCTTTGATGGCAATGTATCGTAAAGAGTTGAATAAAACTTTTGCAAGCATGAAGCAAGATTTTGATGCTGTAGCCGAAGAATCTGTCATCTATGAGGCTGATAAGGTCAACGAATCACCTTCTATGGCTCCGTAGAAAAATAGCTGCCTCCTCATGAAACATCCTCATGAAACATCTGGTTTTAGTTGTACTGCTCACATTTGATGCGTTCCCTAACCCGTTAGTCGCCAATCAGGAGTACGTCAGATCAGCGTTTAAGTTTAGTCAATATAAACCCAATACAGGCATAGGTTTTTACACTAGTAAAACGTGCGACTTCATCAACATAGATCATCTGGTCAGCCTAAAGGACGCATACGAGAGCGGTGCGGCCAGCTGGAGCGATTCTAAGAAGAAAACCTTTGCCAATGATAGAGCTAATCATGTGCCGTCATGTGGGCGCGTGAATAGTTCTAAGGGTTCGGCAGTTCCTAAAGACTTTTTGAGGCGGTCAAATGATGGTAAAGGGCTAGATTATAAGATCGTGCGGTGGTGCGAATATGTAACCAAATACCATGCTGTTAAGATCAAATATGGCCTATCTTTCAGGATTAATAATAGACAGCTTTTTAGTAGCTGTGATTTTGAGATTTAAAGAATATAAGGAATGAGTGATCAGACTGACGAGGATTTTAGCAAAATTAAGACCTTATGAGCCCATTACTGATAGCCGTACGGCCGACACTTCAAAAGTTCTTCTATTAGTCCGCCTGCCTGTGATGTGACGAACTGCGATGCAATAAAGCATAGATTGGCAAGGTCTAGTTATGTCACTGATTCACTGGCTTCGAGCGCAGCCTTTCGAAACGCGAGTGGATTATAAATACCTTTGATTGGGGCAATAGCACCGCCTGTTCCTGACCCACCAACATTTCCAAAATTAAAAATCCGACCCAAAATCCCTTGTTTAACTGTAATGCTTTCTAGCTTCCCGATATTGATCTCTACAGTTTTTCGGCTGATAAAGCCGGACTTTGCAATTACACGCTTACTGGTGACAGCTAATTCCGTTGAGAGGTAGTAAATCAAACCATTAAGGCTACTCAAAAAGAAAAGAGCTGCAACCCAAGGTTCTATCGCTAACATAGGAAGCCCTATAAATACGGCGAAGATAAAAGGAGAACTCCACCATTTACTGATTTTACATTGATGAATTATTGTTTCTTTTGAAGTGAGGTTGGATGCCACATAAGAAGCCATTTCAACTAATCCTTTAGTTTAGAGTTTGTTACCGATCCGTCCGCTCAGTGTATCCGGTTAAAGATCGGGAGTCACTCAATCCATCTTTTTTGGAAGTACTTTTATTGGCTCTTTTTTCGCCCCTATAAGCCTTGACCCTATTTATGCGATTGTGGTTATATTGGACGCTATTGATTTTTAATGGACTGTGATTGCAGGAGGCACTCAAAGAATGAAATGGAAAACCGCGCTAACCGCTGAGGAAGCGGCATTATTGATTACAGGTCTGTCGAAGTATTATAGTTCTCTAGCCCAGGTCAAAGACGATTTAGCTAGCAATGAAGTAACTAATCCGTATGACGAGTATTACGTTGATTACCTTAATCAAAAAGCTAATTTTGATGAGGCGGTATCCTTAAAAGAAGCCTTGTGGGATGAAATACGCCATGCTTGGAGAAAGCAAGAATTAGGAGAGGGGCGCGGTTCAATTTTAGCGCTCGATAGTTGGTTGTACAATGACGAGTGTTGTGAGTCGTTATGTAAAAAAAGTTGTAAAGTCACTAAGGAAAGTCTTGCGGCATGGGTTTATGAAATGGATGGGCTTTATAGGGCAAGACGGATTTATCTTCATTTTGATCCACATAATATTTCAAATACTAAAAGCCTGAAAAACCCTACTAACGAGTTCTCTTACGATAATTATCCAGTCAAATTACAGTTAGCTATCAGCGCGCATAAGTATTTTTGGGAAGAAGAAAACGCTGGTGATCAACGCGCTAATTCAGACGTTGAAGCGTGGCTCCACAAAGAGGCTATAAGCTTAAAAATCAAACACAAAGATGATGGTAAGCCTATGTCAGGTATAAGTAACAAAGTGAAAGAAGTAATTACTCAAATAATTAAGCCAGACTAATTCTTGGAACCTTACTTTTAGGGGGTAAGGTGCGTAACCCGCCCCTAACCCCGCTTGCCTAAGCCCCATTTCAGCTAATTACAATTACGGTTCTTAAATTAATAACCGATAAGGTGTAATTATGGCTAGAGCAACACTATTAACTATTGAGCGCAAAGCGGAAGTTTTGGATCGACTTGGACTTTCCCGCTCCACTCTCCACAACAAAATCCAAAATGGCTTATGGGTGCCGCCTATTAGTCTGGGTGCGCGTGCGGTTGGATTTATAAAGCATGAGACCGATGAATTAATCACCGCGCATATTAATGCTTTTACCCCGGCACAAATGCGCCAGCTAGTAAGTAGGTTACTAGAGGAGCGCAAGGGATTAATGGGGGTGCGGCATGGATGAGATATTAGAAACCGCACCAATGAATTTTATCCCGCCGCAGAATACTCAGGCTTACACGTTGTTGGCGGCTTTATCCGATGGTAAACCTCACCACAAAGGCGAGTTGATAGAGATACTAGGTGATGATCCTAGGTCTCCCAGACAGGCTTTGACGAGTGAAAGGTATGGTTGTTGGTTGATACATAACGTCGGCGGCAACAAGGCTATTTATCAGTTAGATGAGCGGCATTTAAGTGGTGATCCTGAAAGTGATAGGGATGCGCGGGTAATCGCTCTAAGGCGGCTTAAAGATAACTCTATGGGCATCAGTGCGCGGGAGGTGCGGCGGTTTCATAAGGCTGAAAGAGAGCAGGCCGAAGCCCACGCAAACTATCAAGAGCGTTTTGAATTTGGCATAAGAGAAAAGCCCAAAGAGGCATAACCTAAATGGGCTTATCAGAGATAGCTAACGGTTCGAGTTTGGCGACCAGCGCCGTTAGCCACAAGGAGTATACACAGTTTGAAAGCAAATATTTACCGATTAACTGGATGTTCAGAACTATCCCGCAAAGCCAGTCATAGTGGGACGGTGGACGTTAATAAACATGTTTTAGGGGTTTATTGCCGTCGAAAAATGCTTACCTTAAAACGTAAGCCTAGCGAATATAAACTAGCCGGGGTTAGTACTTACTTTTTTGCGCCTAGGTTTATTTTATATTATCTATCTCTCTTTTATATCTAACCAATGGCTTACAAAAGTAGATCGTCGGTGATTACCGTCAATGGTCGGACATGGTGGATCAATAGCAAAGTTAGCGGCATATATACGACGATGATGAAGTCGATGATAGGCCAGTTAGATGCAATGTTAAGTCATCATAGCCGCATTCATGTTGTGAGGTTTGATCTCAGGCAATACGAATACACGGCGACCAATAAACGCATGACGGATTTTAATGCGCGGTTAATCAAATGGCTGAAGGCGCGTTATGGCTTAAAGCGTGTTGGTTATATGTGGGTACGAGAGCAGGAGAGAAAGAAGCACCAGCATTATCACTATGCCTTAATCTTGGATGGTCATAAGGTGAAGCATCCCAGCGCCGTTTTGGACAAGGTGCGCGAGATATGGGAGCAAATGGACGGATCGGATTGGCGGCCTAAAAACTGTTACTACAATGTAAAACGTGATGATGTTGAATCACTGCAAGCAGCTATCTGGCGAGTCTCCTATTTAGCAAAAGGTCGCGGCAAAGGTTATAAACCGCCGCAGACTAAAAACTATGGAACGAGCCGGGTTAGATTTAAATGGTGAGAGTGTGGCGTGGGTAGCTGAAAAATAACTGTGTTTAGGGTACCGTGTTCTCTAGCATTGTTGATGATTGGTTTAAGGAGTAGTACATAATGGATTATGGTGCGATAACGATAGATACATCTATTTTTAGAAAATACCAATTCAAATTTGATGAGCATTTGTTAAAGAAGTTGGAGTACTTTAGGGAGTCGAATTACCCTTTATTGTTGTCAGAAATTGTCATCAAAGAGACTTTGGCGCAGATGGAAAAACAGGTTGAACAATCAAAAACATCTCTTTTATCCGATATCGAAAAACACTCAAAAAACTTGTTTTTAGATCATACAGTGGTCGATAAGGCTAAGGCATTGTTAGTCCAAGAAGTTGACGGCGGAGATTTTGTTGAGAAAAAATTAAAGGCTTTTATGCAATCTGCGGGTGCTGACACTATTCCTGCCAGCGGCAGAATCGATATTGATAGACTTATAAACATGTATTTTGAAATACAGCCGCCTTTTGGAAATACTAAGGATAAAAGAAAGGAGTTTCCTGATGCTCTGGCTCTTATGTCGCTTGAGTCTTGGGCCGTTGAAAAAAACATAAAGATTCTAGCCGTGGCTAAGGATGATGATTGGGACAAATTTGGTGATCATTCAGAGCATATTGATGTTACTGAGAATCTGGCAGAAGCCATTTCAATTTTCCAAGCACCTTCGAAAACACGAGATTCTTTGATCCAGTTGTTAGCAAGCCTTCCTAATAAAAAGCCAAAAAATCTTTACGATAGTATATCTAGATCCCTATCCACACAGGTCGAAGATCATCTTGTCTATGCTGAAGCAACTTCCGCCTATGACTATGAAGAGGATATAGTTTTGTTGTGTTTGCAAGAGTTTAACTTTGTAACCGACTCTGAAGGGAATGCTCTGATATCAGTAATAAAGGGGTTAGATATACAGTGGGCTGTCAGCATTACTCTAAATGTAACAGTAGAGGCATCGACTTCCTTTGATTTTTTTGTTAAAGATTGGATAGATAGGGATATGGTTTTACTTGGATCTTCCGATGTAACGAAGAAGGTGACGTTTGAGTCTTCTGTGATATTCGAGATTAATGTCGGCGAGAGCTTAGAAGATTTGGAGCTAGAAACCCTTCGGCTAACTTCTTTTCCGGATGAAATTGATTTTGGTGAAATTGAGCCTGATTATGGGGGTGAGTATCAATAGGCATGGCAAAGAGCAGTTATGACAATTCTTTTTAGTAACACTGTTAGTAACATCGAAGTTATTAGTCTTATATAATAATCTTCAATATCAGACACTTATTACGAAAATTCAATTCCCGCCGCCTCCACCAAACCTAAGTAACCCCCTGTTTTTACAGGGGGTTTTACTTTCTCCAGCTTTCAATTGGGTTCACTTTGTCACACAAGGT
>Ga0302131_1002172_pt1 | contig 10303 bp, 11 predicted proteins | sample CB9_20m_MG_FD_203105 | JGI IMG/M metagenome (GOLD analysis project Ga0302131, IMG submission 203105) | Marine microbial communities from Western Arctic Ocean, Canada - CB9_20m | ecosystem: Environmental > Aquatic > Marine > Oceanic | place: Canada: Western Arctic Ocean | collected 2017-09-19
ATATCTTTGTAACCCTAATGTGCTCCTCTGCAATAGCTAAGTCGATAAAAATTAGCGACCAGTTCGGTAATCCTTTAAAAAATGTGGTGGTGAGTCTCACAACAGCAAACGCCATAACAGGTGACAAACTTGTCCCTGCAATAATAGACCAAATCGATAAACAATTTGTACCTCAAGTTTTAGTAATTCAAAAAAGTCAAACTGTTTTTTTTCCAAATAATGACGATATTCGTCATCACCTTTACAGTTTTTCTAAACCTAAACCTTTTGAATTCAAGATGTTTAGGGGAGGCGAATCGAAAAAACTTACCTTTGAAAAACCGGGTATTGTTGTGCTTGGTTGTAATATTCATGACCAAATGGTGGGTTATATCTATGTGACTGAAAATCAATATACCGTTATGACCAATGAACAAGGCATTGCCGAATTGCCCAATGCCGGATTTGCGGTTCAATTATGGCACCCAAGATTATCTGCAAATAAAATTGAAAGAAAAAACGTTCAATTACCGTCTATAAAATCAGAACACCCCTTGGCTATAACCCTGACCTTACTGGCAGAACTAGAAGCATCAACTAAAAACAAATTTGGTTCTAGAAAGTTCAAAAGAGGAAACCAATAAGTGGCTCAAAAACCTCTTAATCAGAGCATCTTTAGGCTAGTAGTTGGCTTGGTTGTTTTAACCACTATTACTATTTTTGCAAGTGTGTGGTTGGCAACAAGTGAACAAACACAAAGTAGACTTAAGCGAGATTTAATTATTGCAGAAAACGTATTGCAAAGGGTGTTACAAAACCGCGAAGATTTGTTGTACAACTCTGCTTATGTTTTGACTGCTGACTTTGGTTTTAAACAAGCCGTTGCATCAGGTGATAAAGGAACAATTGATAGTGCGCTGTCTAACCATGGACAACGCATTAAAGCGGATCTTATGGCTCTTGTTTCGTTAGATGGCCAGACTGTGACTAGTGCACCTGCAGTGTTAAAAATGCAATACCCCTTCCCATATCCTGCAGTGATAAATAATGTTGTAAAAAAAGGGGGGGACACATCACTCATGATGCTCGACGGTCAACTTTACCAAGTCATTATGTTGACTATTGATGCGCCTACACCCATTGGCATAGCGTTGATTGGTTTCAAATTAGATAATTCGATTCTTACCCAGTTGAACAAAATAACCCAACTCGAAACAACGTTGCAGGTCTTCACTGGGCAAACTGAAGTATATAAAATTAGTACCTTACCTGAGGCAGCTATTAGCACTGCCTTAGTTAATATAAATCAGCGACCCTCTTGGCTGTCCATAACAGTTACAAAGGACACGCCGTACATTTCTAAACAATTTACGTTGGCAGATGATTTAGATAGTCAAACAATTATTACGTTATCTGAAGATGCACAAAAATTGTTTGCAGATTTCACCTCATTACAACTGGGCATCATTATTATATGCGTATTCGCAATTTTATTAGCAACCTTACTTGCAGCCTTATTTTCCAAAAAAATATCACAACCATTAACAGTATTAGCAGGTATTGCGGAAAGAATTTCGGTAGGAAATTATACCAAAGATGTTGCGGTAGCATCCAACACCAAGGAGGTGCGATTGTTATCTGAGGCATTTACATCGATGCAAAGCAATATTCAGTCTCGCGAGCAAGAAATCATCTTTCAGGCCAGACATGATCCATTAACTTCGCTTTATAATCGACTTTATATTGAAACCCTACTTGACAGTAAATTTTTGGGTAAATCATCATTTTTAGTTGTTGGTATCAATATTTGTGGTTTTAGAGGTATTAATGATGTTTTTGGCTACCATAATGGGGATCTTTGTTTAAAGGAGTTGGCACTTCGTTTGTCTCAATTTGATGGTGTAACGGCGAGGCTTAATGGTGGTGAACTACTTTGGCTACCAAATATTGCGCCAACAGAAAAGCCTATCAATGCATTAAAATCAGCTTTAGAAGTACCTATCGATACTGGGGATGTTGTCATAAACATTAGCGTAGCGATGGCTCTAATTGATTGCCCTAAAGATGCAAACAACACCGAAGAGGTCTTTAAACGCCTCAACATAGTGTTAGACGAAGCTCAAATCACCTTTGGGTTAGTATTGAACTTCAACTCAAAACTAGAAGAACGCTACACAAGACGACTGTCTATTATCACGGAACTCAAAAACACGCTTGAACGAACTGGAGATGAATTGAGTCTCAACTACCAGCCCAAATTGGATTTAAAAAAAGGCAGCGTCACTCATGTTGAAGCCTTAATAAGATGGACTAACCCACGTTTGGGATTTGTTTCTCCAGAAGATTTCATCGCTATTGCTGAGCAAGCTGGCCTTATTGAGGATATCACTAGCTGGGTCATTAATAGAGCAATCGAAGATGCAGTTAGATTTAGACAAGCCAATTTAAATGTGTCAGTTGCCATTAATCTTTCAGCAAAAGATATTATGGATCCTGCACTACTAACAAATGTGTTGGCATTGCTTAAAGAGAAAAACTTAGACACTGCATGTTTATCATTTGAAATAACCGAAGGCGACTTGGTTAAAGACCACGACATGGCAATTATCCATCTTCAAGCGTTTAGAGATGAGGGCTTTGAAATTGCCATCGATGACTTTGGTACAGGATATTCATCCATGGCCTATCTGCAAAATTTGCCAGTGAATACTTTAAAGGTAGACAAAAGCTTTGTACTGAAATTACATGAGCAAGACGGAGACCAAAAAATCGTTAAGACTGTCATCAATTTAGCTCATAGCTTCGATATGAATGTGGTTGCAGAAGGCGTAGAGAACATCGAGGCCTTAACACTTTTAGCTGATTGGGGCTGTGAATTGGCACAAGGTTATTACATTTGTAAACCTACCTGTGCAGATAAATTCATCACATGGTACAACGATAATCTGAGTACAAAATGGCTGTAATAAAAACGAACACTGTACGTTCTAATTTGTGTAAACCATGGGTGTTTTTTCTTTGCTTAATATCAACTTTTTTATTAGTCAGTAGTGCCCAGGCCGGTGACGGAAAGTTAATTGGTACTGCGGGCTTGAATCAGATTGAGGGAAGTGGTGGCGGCGGACTTGTGCCATGGGCCACTCTCGCAGGATATGACAGCCAAGAACAGATATCAGTGAATGCCTTTACCACTCAAGTACAGCTTGATGATTATCGTTTAAACGTATTAGGAGTCAGTGCCTCTTTCTATGACCGTGTCGAGATTAGCTTAGCGCAACACAGGTTTGATTTGAAAACACTCGGGGGTGAGATTAAACAAAATATATATGGACTGAAATATCGTATTTATGGCGACATTGTTTATTCAACATGGCCTCAAGTGAGTATTGGATTACAGTATAAAAAGTTAAAAGATGGCAGCATCGCAAGTGCAGTAGGCGCAACAAATAGCATCAGTGGAACGGATATTTATGTAGCCGCCACCAAAATACATCTGGGTGCTTTAGCGGGTTTTAATTTAGTTTGGAATGTGACTGCTAGAGCCACCAGAGCGAACCAACTCGGCTTACTCGGTTTTGGTGGTGTGAATAACCATAATTATCAAATTATGGCTGAAGCATCCGCCGCTGTTTTGTTCAGTAGGCATTTGGCTTTGGGTATTGAATATCGACAAAAACCAGATAATTTAGGCTTAGGAGAAGATGACTGGTTGGATGTATTCATCAGTTATATTCCAAACAAAAACCTAAGTTTTACCCTAGCTTGGGCAGAGCTAGGCAATATTGCCGGTGCAAAAAAACAAAAGGGTTTATATCTTTCTCTCAACGGACAACTTTGGTGATACGATGAAAAAATTACTTTTAGTGTGTCTCGCTTGGTTCTTTATAAGTGCATGCAGTTCTACCCATACAAGTACTTACCAGCAACTAGGCGGGCAACCCAAAATTGAAGAAATAGTAGATAATTTTATTACTGAAATTGAATTTGACTCTGTGATGTATGCATTTTTTAAGGATTCAAATATCGATCGTTTTCGTGAAAAGATTAGCGAACACATATGTATGTTGACAGGTGGCCCATGTGAGTACACAGGTGATGATATGGAACAAGTTCACGCTGGTATGAATATCAGCGAATCAGAGTTTAACCATGGCGTTGATTTATTTATTGCTGCTATGACTAAAGCCAATATTCATCACACTATTCAAAATAAAATATTAGCTGTTATTATACCCACCAGAGACGTGATGATTTATCTCTGATTAACCTTCGTGTATATTAAGGTTTATGCACCTCATAAATGAGTAAAAAATGCCAATCGGTAATGATATTTTCGAAAGAAATAATGTAAATATTATAGGCACAGGTGAAAAGACTCTGCTTTTAGCCCATGGTTTTGGTTGTGATCAGAAGATGTGGCGTTTTATGCTCCCCGCACTGATACCACATTACAAAGTAGTGTTATTTGATTATGTGGGCTCCGGTAATTCAGACTTAGCCAATTATGACCAAGCCCAATACAGCTCACTAGAGGGCTACGCTCAAGATGTTCTCGAAATTTGCGAAGCCCTAGATTTACAAAATGTCACCTTTGTTGGGCACTCAGTCAGCAACATGATAGGTCTCATTGCTTCAATCCAACAACCAAAGTTTTTTAGTAGTTTAGTCATGGTTTGTCCCTCTCCTTGTTTTCTAAATTTCGAACCTGACTACATTGGGGGGTTTGAAAAGTCTGATTTAGACGAACTATTTAACTTAATGGATAAAAACTATATTGGTTGGGCAAATTACCTTGCGCCTCTTGTCATAGGTGCAAACCATTCTGAAAAGTTAATAGGTGAGTTATCAGGAAGCTTTTGCTCGACTGACCCTATAATAGCTAAAGCCTTTGCCAAAGCGACGTTTTTTTCCGATTACCGCTACCTACTAAAAGAAGCCAAGCACCCAGCTTTGATCTTTCAAAGTAGTCAGGACTCTCTTGCTTCAACTGACATTGGCGAGTATATGTTAGAACAATTACCTAATGCACAACTCAAGCTAATAGAAGCTGAGGGGCACTGTTTACATATGACTTACCCAGACATCATTAACCAAGGATTAAGGGACTACGTTGACTAATAAGGGCATAGGATTTACAAGCCCTGAACCGGATGCCTTTCAGTCAGGTGCAATGGTAACCGATGAAAATCGAAGGATTATCTATGCCAATACATATTTTTCATATGAGTTAAACTGGGATTTAGAGACGTTATTAGGTAAAAGTTCTGATGATTTGTTTACCTTTGCATCTAAAATATTTTTTGAAAATTATTTAATGCCCACTTTGCTACATGATAAAAAATGCGAAGAAATGCAATTAACTTTATATGACGGTAATGGAAAACGTATACCGATACTGGTTAGTACCAAAATTGATGAAAAAGGTCATATTTATTGGGTTTTTTTCAATGCATCGAAGCGCGATAAACTTTATAAAGAACTTATAAACGTTCGCAAAGAGTTGGAAGCCCAAGTAAAAACATTAATTTCAATGGCATCAACTGACGAACTGACTGGGTTGATGAATCGTCGAGAAATAAATTTGCGAGCACCCGAGCTTATTAATCAAGCAAAGCGTTATAAAAATACTATTTCGTTATTGATGGTAGATATAGACCACTTCAAAAAAATCAACGACTCATTTGGACATGTGCAAGGAGACCAACTTTTAAACGAATTAGGTTTACGTTTGCAAAAATTTGGTCGTCAGACTGATTTGATTGCGCGCTTTGGTGGTGAAGAATTTATCATATTATTACCTGATACTGATAAGGCTGGCACCAAGCTTTTTGCTGCACAATTGCATGAGTTAATGTCAGAAATAAAAATAAACAACACCTCAGTAACTATCAGCATAGGTGTAACCATAAGCGATGGTAGTCTCAACCTAGATAATTTAACCAAACAAGCTGACAGTGCCCTTTACATGGCTAAAAGCACTGGTCGAAATAGAACCGTGTTTTACCAAGACACTTAATCTATCGATAACTTCGACAACGTCCATAGCTGCAACCCATTGGTCAACTTAATCCCGATGCCTGACCTTTGAGCGTTGTGATGGTAATATGTTCGACTCTCACTATATCTGTTAAAATATTTAACATACATTTGTAATCGATCGTTGATAGGCAACGACCGATCCAATTGTATCGCCCACCCTGTTATCACTGCGCAAATTATTGCTTGGCAAAAACTCTAAAGAATGTTTGTCTGAAATACTCCAAAGTAAACCTAGATCTCTATAACCCACGGGATCAAGAGCGGTGACAATTGAGTATCACTTGCGGTTCATAATTTGGATCCCGGAAGAGAGCTGAAATACCACTTTTGAGAACTTGCCACCATCGAGTTGTTGTGAAGACGAACTGTAAATCAAGTTCTTTAAAAATCAGATTTGATACCGCCAATTATTTTAAGGAGATTTGAAATTTTATTTCAACATCATCCAACTTCGCCTCAACAGGGTATTAATATAAGGGTATTAATGGGTGCTGGTGATACTAGCAGGCGATACAAAGTTGGGTTTATAAGGAATAATCGCAAAAATATTTTGCAATGCTTGTTTTTCTTGAGCAACACGCTGCTTAGATAAGGTTCGCGCTTTATCTCAGCAGCTTTGTCGCAATTCTGCCACAGTCTGTTCAGTCACTGCTTGCCCAAGGGCATTTAACAAACACTTATTGATACCATACAGCACATTTGCTTCTGACTCAGATCCTGATGCGTTATTAACTGCGAGCACAACAGATAACAATAATACTGCAGCTTTCATCACCACATGCTTCTCTAATGGTATGGCTCAAAGTAAGTTAGTGTTGCCTGCACCAATCAATAATGCCAATACTATAAGTGATTTACTATATATGATTTTTCAGTAAAACGAATGGCATGCCACTACTCTTAACATTCAGCCAAATTAACATATGCTTTGCAGCTTGAACTCATAGCTTATCGATGCTGTTAAACGAACCAATGCCGAGTTCTATTCACAAAATACACCAAAGACAACATCACTGGTACTTCAACCAACACACCCACCACAGTAGCCAAAGCTGCACCTGAATGTAATCCAAACAGTGAAATAGCCACAGCAACCGCCAATTCAAAAAAGTTAGACGTGCCAATCATACTGGCAGGCCCTGCAATATTGTGAGGAAGCTTTAAGCGTATTGCAAAAAAGTAAGCGATAGCAAATATACCGTAGGTTTGAATGATGAGTGGTATGGCAATCAACACAATTGTCTGCGGTTCGGTCAAAATAGTTTGCGCTTGAAAACCAAATAGCAATACTACAGTGCCTAGTAGGCCGACTATTGACCAAGGTTTAAGCTTAGCTACAAAACTGTCTACACTTTTTTGCTCTTCTGTTTTTCCGGTTTTCTTATCTAACAAAGAACGGGTCAACGCGCCTGCCACTAAAGGCAACAACACATATAATAACACTGAACTAACGAGCGTATTCCAAGGTACTTGAATATCACTGACACCCAATAAAAGCGCGGTTAAGGGTGCGAATGCGAAGATCATAATAATATCGTTAATCGATACTTGTACTAAGGTATAATTGGCATCGCCCTTGGTCATTTGACTCCAAATAAATACCATCGCAGTGCAAGGGGCCACACCCAGTAAAATCATACCTGCAATATATTCGTTAGCTGATTCTGGATCGACCCAGTCAGCAAAAAAACCTTTAAAAAATAACCAACCTAAGGCGGCCATAGTAAAAGGTTTAATTAACCAGTTAATAACGAGTGTTAATGCTAAACCCTTAGGCTTTTTACCTACGTCTTTGATTGATGAAAAATCGATTTGGACCATCATCGGGTACACCATTAACCAAATCAGTACCGCTACCACTAAATTAACATGTGCATATTCTAAGCTTGCTACGAGAGCAAAAAAATCTGGTATAAGGCTGCCTAAAAACACCCCCAATATGATACTGATGCCTACCCAAACTGATAAATAACGTTCAAATAATCCCATGTACTTGTTCCTCTATGCTTTTATTAAACACTAGTCAGCACGTTTATTAACGCGCTGACTTAATTGTTCTGCTGATTCAACGCGCTCTGAATAACGGTCAACTAAATAGTCACTATTATCTCTGGTAAGCAAAGTAAACTTCATCAGTTCTTCCAACACATCCACCACACGATTGTAATAGGGTGAAGGTTTCATTCGGTCGTTATCGTCGAATTCCATAAAAGCTTTGGCTACTGACGATTGATTAGGAATGGTCAACATACGCATCCAGCGACCTAAAATACGCATTTGATTAACGGCGTTGAAAGACTGCGAGCCCCCACTTACCTGCATAACTGCCAACGTTTTCCCTTGTGTGGGTCGCACACCTCCTAAATTTAGAGGCACCCAATCTATCTGGCTTTTCATAATACCGGTCATTGCACCATGGCGTTCAGGAGAGCACCATACTTGGCCTTCTGACCATATCATTAGTTCACGTAATTCCACCACTTTTGCATGTGTTGCGTCTTCAGCATCAGGTAAGGGTAAACCTGTTGGGTCAAAAATACAGGTTTCGGCACCCATCGCATCTAACAAACGGGCTGATTCTTCTACCATTAACCGACTAAAAGACCGTGTCCGTAATGAACCATATAACAAGAGTATTTTGGGTTTATGATTGGTCTTATTTATCGCAAAGTCTTCTGCTCTAGGTACGTTAAATTCTATGAGTTCAAGATTCGGCATAACCGAGTTAGAGTTAGAATCAGGCTTAGACATTATGTTGCACCTAAATTAGTAAGGGCTGTTTTAAAAGCGGCCTTGTCTTTGATATCCACGTTTATGTTGCTCAATTGCTCCACTCTTTTTCTTATTTGTTCAATAGTGGCTTTGAATGCATCGGCTATTTGTGTTTCAGATCCTTGTAGCTTAGATGGATCAGTTAAGCCCCAATGTACTTTTAAGCTTTTACCAAACCACACAGGGCACACCTCATTGGCGGCGGAATCACATACAGTTACCACTAAATCGGGTGTAAATGTTTCAAAGTCATCCCAAGACTGACTTCGTAAACCGTCGATTGAAACACCCATTTCTTGTAAATATTTAATCGACAATGGATGCACTTCACCTGCTGGTTGACTGCCAGCACTTCTCGCTACTATTTTTCCTATTTTTCCTATTTTTCCTACTTTGCCTTCTTTACCAAGAGAAAATTGATTAGTGATAGCTTCAGACAAAATACTGCGGCAGCGGTTGTGGGTGCAAATATATAAGATTTTCATTCAATATTATTCCGGTAAAAGTTAACAGCAGTTATCTGTTAGTTTGGCTGTGTCTAAATTATGTAGACAATCATTTAAGTATATATGGTTGTCTTTAGTGGTCAGGGTGAGTACCTCAAGCGCCCATCTCGGTAAAGCATGATTAATTTTATAAAACACCCATTTTCCACGTCTTTGGTCAGACAAAATTCCACATTTACGTAGCTCAGCTAAATGTCGTGATACTTTTGGCTGACTCAGTTGCAGTGCACTAATTAAGTCACACACGCATAACTCACCTTTAAGCGTGATCAGTAACAAGCACTTCAAACGTGTGTCTTCAGATAAACATTTATAAAAAGCAATAGGGGTCATTAAAGGTGCTCAACTCAATACATATGAAATATCATATATATGATATTTCATATGTCAATAGTGTAACAAGCAGGCGACTATTTGATCTTTAGGATTTAAACTAGGTCAATTATTCAGTTAGGTGCCCTCTATGTCAAACACACTGCCCTACCTCGCACACTATGCGACACATCTGCAAGACGATATACAACATTTACTATATCAAAATAAACTGGGCGATTGGCTAAGAACACGCTATCCAGAAACGCATAACATTCCCAACGATAACGAACTGCGTGACTACGCGATGTCTCTAAAAAGTCAATTTATGAAGAAAACTCAACCACTGAGTAAGGTGATATACGATAGCAAAATTCATATAGATAACCACGCTTTAGGCCTTCACAGTTATGTATCACGTGTACAAGGTGGCAAATTAAAGAGTAAAAACGAGCTGCGAGTCAGTACCTTATTTAAGCACACTCCCGAGCCATTCTTGAAAATGATAGTAGTGCACGAACTTGCCCACTTAAAAGAAAAACAGCACAACAAAGCATTTTATCAACTCTGCCAGCATATGATGCCTGATTATCATCAAGTTGAGTTTGATGTAAGAGTATATTTGACTGAACTAGAACGCTCGGGGTCAGTATTCGTTGTTTCAAAAAACTGAGTGATAATGCTTTAGTATTGTG
>Ga0302131_1002173_pt1 | contig 10302 bp, 9 predicted proteins | sample CB9_20m_MG_FD_203105 | JGI IMG/M metagenome (GOLD analysis project Ga0302131, IMG submission 203105) | Marine microbial communities from Western Arctic Ocean, Canada - CB9_20m | ecosystem: Environmental > Aquatic > Marine > Oceanic | place: Canada: Western Arctic Ocean | collected 2017-09-19
ACTGTTGCTGAAGGTGTTGAATCAGAGTTCCAGGTGATAGCACTTAGGGCCATGCGCTGTAATTTCATTCAAGGTTATTACTACTCCAAGCCTCTCGGCGTAGTAGAACTAGAAACTAAGTATTACAACGTAAGTCTGAAAGATTGACCTAGGATACCCCTTATTACCACTGCGTTTCTCGCTGTGTTCGCCGTTCTTTTTTGTGCGATGAGGATAAATTTACGGGGCAGAGTTTTGAGCATCGCCGAGGTTGGGTCGAGGAGCGATTATTATTTTTATCGTCAGTGTCTTCGATTGGCATTTGTGCCTATGCGGTGATGAACAATCATACCCAAGTAGTGCTGTGTGTGAACAAAGACTTGGCAGATAACTGGTCGATGGAAGAAGTGATATAGCGCTGGCACCAAATGTACCAAGGCACGTTATTAAGTCAAAAGTATCAAAGAGGGGATAAGCTCAGTAAAGGTGAGTTTATCCCCTTAGAAGAAAAAGTGACGATTTACCGTCAGCGTTTATACGATATCAGTTGGTTAATGCGTAATCTCAATGAATACATTGCTCGCGTAGCTAACAAAGAAGATAAATGTACAGGCAGATTTTATTCGCTGTCATCCATGGCGCTTACCCTCTGGGCCAGCTAAAGCTGTTCTAATTTATTCCCGGTATATTTAGTGGGAAGGGCGATTCAAATCTCAAGCCTGCTTTTACGGCAAGGAGGGTTGAAAGTGCGGTTTTAGCGTGTATGGCTTATGTAGACTTATACCCCATTAGAGCCAAGATGGAGACCACACCAGAAACGGTAAAACACACCAGTATTCAAAACCCTATTCAGGCCCCCATCAAAGGCGAATAACCTAAAAATCTGATGCGTTTTGTGAGCAATCACAGACAAGATATGCCTAAAGACATCGCTTACAGCTTGATTGAATATTGTGAACCAGTGGATTGCAAAGGCCGCTTTATTCGAGAGGATAGAGCAGGTCATACAGAGCAACATCATACCCCTATTTTAGCGTGCCTCGGCCTCGATTCAGAGCAATGGTTACTCTCACTACCGAGTTCGAAAAACACTTCAACACCGCCGTGGGCAGTGAACATATGCTGCAACAATTCAAACATCACACAGACCAACAACGTATACGAGGGATGGCAAAGGCAAGAGCCTTACTTCAATACGCCTGAATAGTTGAGCATCACACATATCCAAAGCTAGCTTCATAATCTGTGCCCAATGGCGTTGCCTGAAATTTGAGCCGGAGGAGTTGTTTAGCTGCTTTCAACACGTCACATCCTCAAAAAGCTCAGATTTCGAAATTTAAAACCAAGGGGTCAGATACTGTCTTGATGATCAAAAAATAAAAAATAAAAAATATCGGAAAATATCGGGGTCAGAACAACATTAAATTATCTTTTACCCCATCCGAACTGACTTCTTAAAACTATCGGATCGATAAAAAGTTAAATTAACTCTTACGCCATTCGAGTTTCCTGCAATGCGGCAATGTATGTAAGTGTCTACCTGTTAGTGATGTCAGTTCGCTTTTAAACATATCATTACCTAAGGCCATACCTGACTGAGTGGCGGCTCTCATTTCTTTTAACAATTCCGCCTCGACATGACTAGTGAATAAACCACGGTAGGTGGCTTGGCGCTCAGTATCATTGATACCTAACGCGGTGTATAAATAATGCGGCGTACACCATAAATGGACGTGATTAGTCATCAATACCCAAGCGTGAATATCAACCTTGCACTTAACAGAAAAATCTTTTAAACCACCCACATGAGCAAAAAATCTTATTCACTACCAAAACAAATTTGACGGTTATTACCCCGTTGAATAATATACTGTGCAATACCAATTGGGCAGATACGTAGCAAGCGTCTCATAGGATGTCCTTATCTTTGAGTTAAGTAAGCGACAAGCATAGCCTATGCGTTATTTAACTTTTTCTGACCCCGATAGTTTCTGACCCTGATAGTAACCGTGATAGTTTATTACCGAAGCGCGCTTTGCACAAATAGAAAAACCGAATATCGTTGAGTCGTGTTAGTAAACAGTACGTCGCTAAATGAGTTAACAAGATGACAAAATATTTTGCAGTAATTGAAGGTGGTGGCACAAAATTTAACTGTGCAATAGTCGATGCACAAAAACAAATATGTGCCGAATATCGTGTGCCTACTTCTACCCCAGACGCAACTTTAGGTGATGTGGTGGCTTTTTTTGAGAGTCAAAAAAACAAGGGGCACGATTTTGAAAAATTAGGATTAGCCTGTTTTGGGCCTCTTGATTTGAATAAACAATCTTCCAGTTTTGGCTCTATTACATCAACGCCAAAACCTCATTGGTCCAATACTAAGATTGTGCCAATATTGGCTCAAGCTTTAGATTGCAAAGTTGCGGTAGATACTGATGTTAATGCCGCGGCATTAGCTGAGCACTTATGGGGGGCAAGTAAAGGCGCTGAAGTAAATGTTTATATCACTGTAGGTACTGGTATTGGCGTCGGTGTCATCATAAATGGCAAACCACTGCACGGGCTTATCCATCCCGAAATTGGCCACATGTTAGTTTCAGGGTTAGATAACATACATGGTATTTGTGAGTTCCATGGTCAATGTTTTGAAGGCTTAGCATCAGGTAAAGCGATGTCGAAAATTTGGAAACAACCTGCAGAAACCTTGCCTGATGATCACCAAGCTTGGGAGATTCAAGCCCAAGTACTCGGGCAGTTATGTCATAACCTTATGTTGAGTTTTAGTCCGCAAAGCATAGTGTTAGGTGGCGGTGTGATGGCCAAGTCAGGGTTACTAGAACGTGCTATCTATTATGCTGAAAAGTCATTAAATAGTTATATTGTTTATCCAGAAAATTATAGTCTTAAGCAAATAATATCAAAGCCAGGTTTGGGAGACCATTCTGGGCTCTTAGGGGCATTAGCTTTAGTTCTGTGATTTTTAAGTATAAAAAACGCTTGTAAACTAATAGTCTACAAGCGTTAATTTAGAGTGTTTCAGGTGGTACTCAACGTAAATATCGGGGTCGCTTGAAATAAACTAATTTAATTAATCTTAAGTGGCTCCGCCACAAAACCATTAACCAAACACTCGTGATAACGAGTAGCCCAAAGACTAGCGGAGTAAGGTTTGTTGAAAGCAATTAAATGGAATTATAAATTATACTTTACGTACTTGAAATAATGTAAAGAAATACAAAGTGGCGCGCTTACCTTGACTATCTATAACTGGTTGTCCGCAGCACATAATTCAACTAGGAAATAATAGCCAAGCCTTTTTTTTGCTGAGTAGGATGACAAAGTGTAAATACAATTCAAATCATTGGTGATGCTACAAATATGGCATGAGCACTATCTGATGAGTCGCTTATTGAACAGGTTTCCAATACCTTATCCAGAAGAGCCAAGCAATCACTACAAGGCGATGGTAGAAGTACCAAGTCGTTCAATAAATCAAAAATCAAATGATTTCTATTTTTCAAAGAACCTGATAATCCTCTAGCCAGGTTGGTGTGACCCCGCAGGTTCTTGGCAGGCCTTAAAACGTGCTATTGGTTAAACGGGATCTCGTTTAGCCAATTACAATCACATGAATTTTATCTAAACCTTGATAAAAAATTAAAAATAATTAAATATGACCCAAATATTATAGTTAAAACTAATTTTATAGGTACATGTTCGTTTATGACAGGACTTCGAGAAAAGCAAAAAAAGCAACGCCGATTTCAAATAGAGCAAGCGGCGATTAAGTTGTTCGACAAAAAAGGTTTTGACCTTACTACCGTTGATGAGATAGCCGCCAAAGCCTTAGTGTCCCCGGCAACGATATACAACTATTTCGGAGCCAAAGGTGAAGTGCTTCTAGCAATCGTTGCGCATGGTGAAGAGGGCACTCGTGAAAGGTTAAACGAATTTTCTGAGTTGGCTGAAAGCCAAGCGCCAGGAGAGCTAGTTGCACAAATTATTTGCAGCAATATGCAAGATACTTTGAAACATGTTTCGCGCTCCCTTTGGGGAAATGTTGTGGCTTATATCGCCACAACTAACGATCCTGAAGTTGGCCCTAGATATTTGTCAACGATATCAGATGATCTCGCAAAAGCAATTAAACTCACTTTAGAAAGGTTCATCGAGTTGGGAAAGATACGCTCCATTGATGCTCAGCAATTTGCTTTCGTACTTACTCGTTTGGAACGTAACCATTTTCTGGGTTATATCTATATGAAGACAATGGTATTAGATGATTTGCTCGCGGGTGTGACGGCTGATGTCAAATTAGTAATGGATACCATCACTGTCTAAAACAACTTAAAGCGATTGTCATTCTATTCACATAGCGTTGGCTTTTCAGAAATATCAGCCCAACCGCCTTTCCTTTTTACATTACAATTTCCTGTAAATTCATATTATGGAGTCTAGCGATACTTAGTTAGGCTCTGATTTGTCATAACTTGCTTATTAATTAATCAATATGAAGTGAAGTATAAATTTAAGTATTGCTTATTTTTATAGTGGACTTTATATTTAGTCTCTGGCATATTATATTCAAAGTGTGATAACAGAGACTCATATGAACGCGAAACTAAACTTACTTACCCTTGCTATTCTTTCTGCCACATCTATCCATTCTGTCGCTTATGCGCAAGAACAAGATAACGCCGAAAATGCCAAAAATACTGAAGTAGGTGTGTCAATCGAGCAAATTTTGGTAACGGCGTCTCGCCGTTCAGAGAGTATTGAAGATATCCCTTACAACATCTCGGTGTTGTCTGGAGCCGATATTGAACAAAGAAATATACTGGATACCACTGAATTGTTGAGAGCTGCAACGGGCGTGTCGATTATTGACCGCGGACCAAGAAATGCAGGCGTGGTCAACAGTATTCGTATCCGTGGCCTGAACGTAGATGGTTCTTCTTTGGGAGATTATGCGGTTTCGGCAAGTCCTACCGTGTCTGCATATCTTAATGATACCCCAATGTTTGCATCACTAATGCTTAAAGACATTGAACGTGTAGAAGTGTTGCGTGGTCCCCAGGGCACATTATACGGGTCCGGAGCGCTTGCCGGTACGGTTCGTTTTATTACCAATAAGCCTATTCTGGGAGAATTTTCTGGTCGTGTTGGCGCGTCAGCCTCACAGGTCAAATATTCTGAGTCAATTGGTTATGAAACAGAGGGCGTGATCAATATTCCCTTAGGTGACAAGGCCGCGTTTAGGTTTGTTGGTTCTGTTTTAGACTTACCCGGCATTACGGATTATGCGAACGTTTATGAGCTTGATACAAACGGGGTGCCAGTTTCGCCAGATGGGATTCTTGCTCCCACAGCCATATATCGCGATGTTGAAGATGCAGACGATTATGACGCAGTGTTTGGTCGCGTCAGTTTGTTGTATGCACCAACTGAAGGTATTGATTTGCTTGCAACGTATACTCGTCAATCAAGTGATTTCGGTGGTCGCCGCGGCCGTACATTAGGCAATGACGGTTTTGGTCAACCTTACGAAGAAGATGAGGTTGGATCGATTCAGTTAGAACCCGCTGATGCAGAAGTTGAAGTTGGCTCGCTTGAAGCCAACATTGACCTAGGTTTTGCTACATTAACCTCATCTACTAGTTATTATGATCATACCGGCGGTAGCACAAGTGAGAACACAGGGTTTTACGCACAAAATGGTTGGCTAGCATTTTATTATAACTACCAACGGCCAATGGCATCTGCAGTGCGCACATACGAAGATAAGTCTTTTATCCAAGAGGTACGTTTAGTATCGAATTCTGATGGCCCGCTGGATTATATCTTAGGCGTTTACTACCAAGACCAAGAAAGACAAGCCACACAAGACAGCTTTCTTGTGGGCTCTAAGGCTTATTTAGACGCGTTTTTCGGTTACGATGTTCCGTTTGTGTCAGGCGACCAAGACTTTGATTTTTCTTTAGATGAAGAGTTTATTCAAACAGCCATTTACGGCGAGTTAACTTACAGCATATCTGAAGAGCTAGAAGTGACTGGTGGCATAAGACTTTTTGATAATGAAAACACCTCTACCAGTTCATTAGGACTACCATTCTATACTGATCTTTATCCTACTGTCGTTGAAACAGTTGAGCAAGATGAAGATGATGCACTTTATAAAGCGAACGTGACTTACCGCTTGACACAGGACAGCATTGTATACGGAACCTTCTCCCAAGGCTTTAGACGAGGCGGCGCAAATGGCGTACCCCAAGAAGGGTTTTACGCTGAAGATCCTTTATTCCGATCATATAAGCCCGACTTTGTTGATAATTACGAAATCGGGTACAAAGGTATCACGGATTCTATGCGCTATAACGTAAGCCTCTATTATGTTGATTGGCAAAACCCGCAGCTGAATACCTCTACGCCGGTATGGGGCTTTTTTATTGTGGGTTCAGAACCTGAGGGGCACAAGAATAGTGCCTCTTCACAGGGCATAGAGATTGAATTAGATGGCAGCCTTATGTCTGATCTAAATTATTCAATTGGTTATGCCTACGCTGATGCTAAACTAGATGAAGATTACAGAGTGCAAACAGGCACCATCGTTGCTGACGCAGGTACAACGCTTCCTGGCGCACCCAAGCACAGTTTAAATGCTGCGATTGATTATACAACTCGATTAAATGATAATATTCACCTCATCTACAGAGCTGATGCATACTATCAATCAGAAGCTCGCAATAGTTTGGCAGTAGGCGGTCGCTTGGACCAAACACTAGATAGCTTTGCCATATTTAACGGCTCAATTACCGCTGCCTTTGACGATGTTGATGTCACTTTTTGGGTGAAGAACATACTCAATGAGGATGGCATTGCTGCTAACTTTACTGAAGCGTTCATGGGAACAGCGCCTGATCAGGGGTATTTCGGAAATGGCTCAAAAGTACAAATTACTCTACCAAGAACCTTTGGTATCACAGCAAACTATCGTTTCTAAGTATTAATATAAGCACCTCAATGACAGCAACTTGTGATGTAAAGCTCCCAAGTTGCTGTTAATTTGAGGCTAACTTTTATTTTGTACACGAGGTTACAATGGATCCGGCGCTAACACATGTTGATAAACTGTTAAGGTCTCGAAAATTAGTTGAGGCTGAACGGGCTATTAACGTGTTTATAGCAAAAGAAGACAAAGTGGCCGACGGATATATTTTGCTGGCAAAACTACGGCAGATGCAGGGGCGCTTTGAGCACATGATGGTCGCAGCAACACGGGCTAAGGCGTTATCGCCTGAGAGTGTTATTGCACGATTTCAATTTATTGAAGCGTGCGTGCAAAGTGGACAAATATCTCATGCATTAAGCGCAATTGAATCATTACAAAAAAAACACTCAACCAATCCAAAAATTTTGCAAAGTATTGCTGAGATTTATTCACACGTAGGCAGATTTGAATTGGCTTGGAGCAGTTTGCAAAGCGCACTTAATGTGACCCCCGACGATCCGCAGCTAATGTACAATGCCGCTGCTGCTGCCTTGGCGGTGGGACATATGGATCAAGCAGAAAAGCTATTTGATGAGGTGATTGTCCGTCTGCCAAATGATTATGACGCTTATTATAATCGCTCGACACTGAGAAAGCAGAGTCTTAACAATAATCACATAAAGCAACTTGAGGGCCTCGTTAAGCAACGCTTTGCACCGCAAGGTGGTGAGGTCCAAGTCAGATATGCTTTGGCAAAAGAATACGAGGACTTGGGGGAATGGACTAAATCCTTTGCGCATTTAAAGGCAGGAGCCGACCTGCGTGCGTCGATGTTAAGTTATAACGTCGATGACGATCTACAAACGATGCAGAGCATTAAAAAAGTTATGAATGAAGACTGGTGTGAAGGAGTAAAAGTGGACCCAAAACCAGGACCTGTTTTTATCCTAGGTATGCCTAGAACAGGCACAACATTAGTTGACCGAATCTTAAATGCGCACTCAAAAATTACCAGTCTTGGTGAAATAAATGACTTTGCACTGGCTATGATGAGCGGCATAGGGCCAGTCAGGAACAAAATTGAGGCAGTAGAAAAGTCTGCTTTTGTTGATTTTACTAAGCTGGCAAATAACTATTTTAAGAGCACCGCTGAGCGCAGCACTTATGATACGCCTTATTTAATTGACAAAACACCAGCAAATTTCTTGTACATCGGCTTGATTGCTAAAACTTTTCCAAACGCCAAAATTATCAATCTTGAACGGCATCATATGGATACTTGCTATGCGATTTATAAGACGTTATTTCGTATGGGATATCCGTTTAGTTACGATCTTAAAACCTTGGGTAAATACTACCTGGGTTATCACAACTTAATGGATCACTGGGCAAAGGTGCTACCCAAAAGGGTATTTACAGTTAACTATGAGAACTTGGTAAGCAACACTGAGTCAATTACTAGGGAGCTGCTGTCGCATTGTGGTTTGGAATGGGAGCAAAGTTGTCTTTCTTTTCACAAGAGTGATGCAGCGGTAGCCACGGCAAGTGCGGTTCAAGTGAGAAGCCCTATTTATACCTCTTCGCTAGAAAAATGGAAACGCTTTGAAAACGAATTACGTCCATTGCGAGATGTACTGATAGATGGGGGGCTAGCAATATGAAAATAAATAACAAGGTTTGGTTGTTTTTCGTCCTAGTAGCGGTTTCATTTACAAGTTACGGCGACGAAAACACAAAAAATATTTGGCACATCACTACACAGCCGACTCGTTTCGATGCACTCGATATCCAGCGGGATAGTTTCGGTTATTTTAAAAATGATAACCTGAGGCTGAAGAATTTACCGCCACTGCAATTTAGCCTAGAGAAAACCGACCGACTCACATTAGAAGTTTTAGATACTGGGATTGTCACGCTGGATCATCCTGGATGGGATTTGATCATCCGTTCTGCGATGCGCTTTGATATTGAGGCCCTGAAGCAAGGACAGTTGCTTGACGTGATTCAAATAACCTTGGCTGAGAAAGGCCAGAATTGTTTGCATTATGGACGTATTTCACTGCCATCAATGGCGCAGATAAAAGAAATTGATGGAAGCCAGCGGGTGTTAATGAAATCTGGGGTGTTTAATGAGACTACTCAGGGTACGTTACAGATAGATGGTGGCAACTGCCTTTATCTTAAATTTACCGGTTCAGCGCCATTAACGTTATCCCTTCAACAAAGCCAAGAACAGACTGGATCATCGAATAGTTATTTAGCACCAAAGCCCTTACCCGTCAAACCCATTGAAACCATCTCAGAGGATTACCCAGCGATTGATGCGGCCTCATTTCGTCGAGCAGACACCTTTTCTTATGATGACCTGACGTCCTATGGTGCAGTTATAAACGGCACTCATTACATAAGTCGCTGCCAAGGCCGTCCAAACTGCGATACCTTGCCTCTTCCATCTTATTCATTGGCGAAATCCATCGTCGGAGGCTTGGGTTTAATGCGCTTGGAAAAATTGTATCCTGGCGTAAAAAACACACTCGTATCCGATTTGATTAAACAATGTCACGATTGGGAAGCGGTGACGCTAGCCCATCTTCTGGATATGACGAGTGGGCACTATTCGAGTGGACGCCCACACGTTGATGAAGGTAGATATTTTTGGCCCTTTGCGGTCAATCCTACTGCCGAAAAGATGACTGAGTTTGCTTGTCGTTTTTCTGCAAAATCAACACCCGGTGAAAAGTGGGTTTATCGTACCTCCGATACTTGGCTGCTTGGAGTGGCTATGCAAACCATCTGGCAACAAAAAGCAGGTGTTCAGGCTGATTTTTATGACGATTTATTGTTACCCATTTGGCAGCAACTCGGTCTCAGTGCATTAATGGACGTCTCGCTTAGACGTGACGGCGCTCCTTACACAGGCTGGGGGCTGGTAATGACTAGAGACGATATTGCTAAAATCGCGTTTGCCATAGCAAAACGCGACCCAGCGCTAGTAGATCAACTCGACAGCACACTATTTGATACGGCAACTCAATATGGTGGCGGCCCCATTGGCAGTGAGGCTGGAGACAAATCCCTGCGTTACTCAATGGGCTTCTGGTCTTGGAACGCAGGTCCTTATCTGGATTGTAAATCTCCGACATGGGTGCCAACTATGTCTGGTTTTGGTGGCATTTCCGTCGTGATGTTGCCAAGTGGTGACGTTTTTTATTATTTCAGTGATAGCGGTGAATATCGCTATGCGGAGGCTATTGCCGCTCTCCACAAAATCAATCCTATTTGTAAGGTCAACGAGTGAGAAATCTTATGTATAAAAGAGCAGCGAAATGGTA
>Ga0302131_1002177_pt1 | contig 10277 bp, 5 predicted proteins | sample CB9_20m_MG_FD_203105 | JGI IMG/M metagenome (GOLD analysis project Ga0302131, IMG submission 203105) | Marine microbial communities from Western Arctic Ocean, Canada - CB9_20m | ecosystem: Environmental > Aquatic > Marine > Oceanic | place: Canada: Western Arctic Ocean | collected 2017-09-19
GCCATCTCGTTGCAGCGCGCGACCCCACACGCGAGGGTGTCGTTGTTCGCGCAGTTAGCCTGCGATCCCCCGGCGGTACCCGCCGCGCAGCACGCCACACCGGTGGCATCCAGGGCCAAACAGGCGTTCACCGCGGTCTTGAGCGCCATGTAGTCCGTGAAAGGAGGAGACACGCAGGCGCTGCTGTCCCCGTTGGTCATGTAGCCGGCGACGCAGGAAGCGACCGCGCATTGGGCGCTGTACGAAGCGGCATTCGCTACGACGCATGCAGTACACGCGCTGCCAGCTCCATTCGGTTTGAAGCCGGCGCCGCAAGAAGCGACCGTGCATTCGGCGCTGTAGGTAACGGCGTTCGCTACGACGCATGCAGTACACGCGCTGCCAGCTCTATTAGGTTTGAAGCCGGCGCCGCAGGAAGCGATAGTGCATGCGGATCCGTAAGTAGCAAGGTTGGCTACAGTGGCGCATGCAGTACACGCGCTGCCAGCTCCATTCGGTTTGAAGCCAGCGTCGCAGGAAGCGACCGTGCATGCGGAGCCGTAAGTAGCAAGGTTGGCTACAGTGGCGCATGCAGTACACGCGCTGTTGTCTCCGTTGGGTTCATAGCCGGCGTCGCAGGCATCGACCGTACAATTCGCGCTGTACGAAGCGGAGTGAGCTACGGCGCAAGCCTCGCAGGCTGTGCCGTTTGCGGTGGTCTTGAGCCCTGCGTCGCAGGTGGCGCACTTGGCGGCAGCGCTCGTGCATGCAGCTCCGCAGGCGGCGACGCCGCCCGCGCAGGTGCACACGGGTACGGGGGTCAATCTTGATGCCGAAGACGACGCCGACGCCGAGGCCGAGCTCGAGGCCTAGCACGGCGCCGAGGCCTAGCACGACGACGCCGAGCACAGAAACGAGATAGATGTACACCGGGGTGGCGTTCTTGACCTTGATGAGGTTCTCCAGGGCGGCCACCTTGACCTTGATGGGTGGGTTGGTGAGTGGAAGTACATCCGCGTCGTTCATGGGGGCCACGGTGGTCATGGATGGTCGTGCGTCGTCTGCGAGGGTGAGGAGCGGAGAGAGGGAGAAAGATGAGATTTTCAGGCGTTACGTTAAAATTTGGGGAGGGGAGAAACGGATAACGGGCGCGGCGGATCATCTTGCGTTCTGCGACACAAACAGTTTTTCTCGGAACAGGCTCTGCCAGCCAGGGCAGGGCGGGGCGGGGCGAGTGTCTTCTCGGTACAAGAGCGCGTGCGGCGTGACTCGACCGCTCGAGTCAGCGCCTTGCGCCTTGGACGCGCTAGACTGTAAGGGTGTTCGGTCGCGCGTGAGTTGTGCCGCGGCGTTCTGCTGCGGAAAATGTGTCGGTCGAACACAAGGTCGAACGGAATGCGTTCGCACTTTTCACGCGTTTCACACTTCACGGTTAGCGGTCAGGTTCATTCGGTACGCACCAGAGTTTGACGCGAGACGTTCACTGGGCGTGGCGTGGAAAGGGTCGGGCTTAGGATATTGAAGAGGGCTTCCCGTCTTAGAGGCGAGCGCTCGTCCAACTGTGGCGAGGTGTCTCGAAACTTGTAAACTTGTTTCGACACGGTCGACGGTTGAAAGGGTAAAATGGGGTATCAGACTGGCAATTTTTTGGTTTGAGTTCCCGCATCCTTCTTTCTTTTTCAACACCCTCGCTGTGGATTGTTCTCATTCGCCTCCTCGGACGGGCCATTGCTCTCCGCGCGGCGAGCCAACTGCGCGACAGCGCGTGCTCGTTGGTGTGCACGCGAGCGCCATGCGTGTCTCACGGGGTGTCTCGCGCGTTTTCGTCTCGGTGGTCACAGGGTTGCTGCTCGGCGCGTCCACCGCGACCGCGATCGAGGTGGTGGGAAGGGAGGTTTCCAGGTATCAGTGGTCGCTCGCGGAACGGCAAGGCGCGTTGGAAGGCACGGCAGGCGCGTTAGGTGCTTCGTCCGTTTCTTTCCTGGCCGTTGACATCACGCTTCACGTCGAGACGCTCGATTCGCACTTCACGGACAAGCTTCGCAACGCGGTGGCGTTCGCGGCTGGGTCGGGTTCGGCTGGGCCCGACGATGAGGAGGGTGAAACCCGCCCGGAAGACGTGCGCCTCGCGATGACGTTCCCCGTGATCGGCTTTTTGGCGTTCGAAACCTCGGATTCACGCAAAATAGACCTCGACGCGGTCAAAGTGACGGTCGCCACGACTCTGGGCGCGCGCCTTGATACGGTGAGCGCGCGCATTTTTTCCATCGACGGCCGGTTAGCGGAGGCGTACGCCGCGATGGGCGCCGGGGCGAGCGCCAACGCCGGCGCGGCTGCGTCTCTCGGGCAGATCGAGGGCGTGGATAACATCGAGGTGGTGGATGGATTTGTGGACACCGAGGACGTGGAGTCCGTGGACGCCGCGCTTACTCCGTTCAAGCCCATACGGTTCGACCTTACCAGGGTTGAGTACACAATCGTCGTCGAGGAAGGCGAGGCAGGTACGCATGACGGCGTGGACCAAAACGGGGCGGCGCACGACATAAACTCGCCGGAGTTTGTGTTCCGCAGAGCCACGTCCTACGCAAACTCCGCCTCTGATGCAATCTTCGTGGACCGCATCGCGGATGCCGTGGGCATTGGCGCGGAAGCGGAGACAGATCCCGAAGTTCGCGTAGCCATCAACGCGAAGGTGCAGACACCGTCAACCGCGAAGTGCGAGCAGGCGGTTGCAAAGATCCAAGGGTACACCGGGGCGAGGCTGTTATCCGCGGCGCTCGCCCTGGATGGAATCGACGCCGTGGTGGACCCCGTGCTGGCCAGGGTTGGTGTCGTGCCCACGACGCCTTTAGAGCCCGTGTCGCAGACGCAACCGACTGCCCAAAAAACAACCGCCAACACCTCCAACCCGGTTTTGAACCCCGAATCATACGCCTGGGACGCGTTGCACGACGGCGACCTGGAGAACGGCGAATTCGCGGACGCTTTCGGCGATACGGCTGGCGATTACTCGTACGGCAAGGAAAAGGTGTATCCCCCGGCGGCGGCGCCCACCGCGTCGTCGGCGACGGTTGAAACGCCTCCCTCGAAATCCGCGGAGACGCAGGCGACGGCGGACGTCGACGCGGCGATGGATGAGCTTTCGGGAGAAACAGCGGAGCACACCACGTCCATGACCCAAATCGAGGCCGAGACGGATTCGCCGGTTCCCGAAACGGACGAACCTTCCAAAGCATTGAACGCCGAGAAACCCACCGGGGTGGTGACGCGCGCGGACGTCGCGACAAATGAAAGTGAGGACCCTGTAAAAGCGCACGCGTATACCCCTGATACCGAAGATCCGCACCACCCTGTTCTTGACCGGTACGACGAAGGCTTCGCGGACGGCGTGGAGGCTGGTGAGGAGGGCAAGGACACCGCCACGGCGCGCGACTTAGCGGACGGTTTAAACGACCCTTCCAGGTACGCCGACGGGTACGCCGCCGGGTCGGCGACGAGCGAGACGAAAAAGGAAGAAAACGAGCAGGAGCGGTACCAGGCGGCGTACGCAGAAGGGTACCGGCAGGGGGCGAAAGAGCTGCAGAATGCGGCGGCGGATGTGGAGACGGATGCGGAGACGGATGTCGTCGCGGTCGAGACGGATGCGGAGACGGATGTCGTTGCGGTGGACGACGACGCCGCGACCGCCGTCGAGCGCTCGGTCGCGTCCCCCGGCTCGGGCCCCGGCCACGACGGGTCCCTCGCGGTTTTGAGTTTGCTCGGTTTGCACACGGTTTCCATGAAACTGGCGCGCGAACCCAACACCGCGGACGATGACTTCGCGTTGTACGAATCCCCAAAAGCGCGGCGGGCGATTGCGCGAGTGGCGTACCGAGCGGGCGCCAAGGCGGCGCGCGACGTCGTGGCGATGAAGTACGGTGCGGGTTCAAAAGAGGTGACGCTCGTGGCCGCGGGTGTTGATGACCCTGTGGCGGAAACGCCTGTGGAAGACATCCAAGCGGACGGCGCTGACCCGCTCGCACCTGGCGAGCGGGAAGCCGCGGCGAAGGAAGGGTACGAAGCGGGCTTGCAAACCGCGGACTTTGCCTTGGACGTCGCGTTCACGCTGGCGGAGATAAGAGGCGCGCGAAAAGAAAACGACGAGTCAAAGGCGCGCGCCGTCGCGGCGCTCGGGGGGTTTCGCGAAACGAACGACGTGGGAACTTGGGTGAGCTCGGGAGAACAACTCAACAAAGTTGAGGTGCCTCGCGTGGGGGCGGTCAAAGGGAGGGTTCGGGACGCGAAGGGTAAGACCGGAGACGAACGGCGAAGTTCGGTGTTCCATGGGTGGGCAGTCGCGGGGACGGGCATCGCGGCGATTGCGGTGATGCGAGCGCGAGCCGACAAAAAAGCGGCGCAACAGGCGGAGGGTGACGTGTTCTGCAAACTCGTAGCGCCGGTGACGGGCGAGCGGTACGGCGCTGACGTGGTGTAGATAGAACGTGAACATGAACGAAGTGTAAATAGTTAATAGTGTCCTTTGTTGTTTGTGCTATTAGCAAGACTCTCGCACAAGCTCGAAACTGGAAAGTATTTCGCAGACTGGATTCGCCAGATCTCTCTTATCCGGACGCCTTGGCGATTGATGGCATCCCCGATCCCATCACCGTCGCGCGCACACTTTGTCTAGCGCTCGCTTTTCGCGGAACCATCACCAGGTGCGTGTTTCCCTACCGCGCGCGCATCGTGGCGTTGCGCTGTTTCGTTTTCGCGGTGTCCTGGGGCGCGTCCGTCTCCGTCTCCTCGCGCGTCTTGTCCTCTTCACCTTTCTTTATCTGCGTCGGTATCTGTCGGTGACGTTGCGTAACAAACACCCCGAGGGTGTACCTCTCTGCGCCGCGTTTCCGTGCCGCCATCTCCCCAACAAAACTGACACTCCTCGTGCCACAACCCCCGTGCCCCACCCTGCAGAATGTCGGCCGTGTCCTGCGTCTCACTCCGCGCGACAGTCGCCCCCAAGGCTGTCGCGAAGCGCGATGGGTCCAAGCCTGCTGCCGCGCGCCGTCCCACGCCCGTGGTCCTCGCGGCTCCCGCGTTCGCCGTCGCAAGTCTCGCGGGCCCGGCGTTCGCCGCCACCGAGGCGCTTTCGCAGACCGCGGACGGCGTCGGCATCGCCGTGGGCGGGCTCGCCGCGGTAGCTGCGGTCGGCGGGTTGCTCATCGCGACCGACCCGAACAAGCGCAGGGATGACATGAAATCAACCGCCGGCGGGGACGAGGCGAAATCCGTCGCGGACTATTTCAACAGCACCGGGTTCGAACGCTGGAACAAGATCTACGGCGAAACGGATGACGTGAACAAGGTGCAGATGGACATCCGAGTAGGGCACCAGCAAACCGTGGACAAGGTGTTGAACTGGACCTCCGGGATGGACATGAATGGTACGTATTTCCCATTTACCACATTCCACCTCCCTGATTGCCCACAGAAGACTGACACTTTTTTTTTACAATCAGGCGTGACGGTTTGCGACGCCGGGTGCGGCACCGGGTCGCTCGCGATCCCTTTGGCGTTACGGGGCGCCTCTATCGCGGCGAGTGATATCAGCAGCGCGATGGTTGGCGAAGCGGAGGAGCGGTACAACGCCGAGATCTCTGGGGGTAAGAAAGCCCCTGGCGTGGCGCCCAACTTCCAAGCCATCGGCTTGGAGGAGTGTTCGGGGAAGTACAACGTCGTGACCTGCATCGACGTGATGATTCACTACCCCACGGACCGCGTCAACGCCATGATCTCGCACCTCGCGTCATTAAGCGATGACAAGCTCATCATCTCTTTCGCCCCGAAAACCCTGGCGTACACCATCCTCAAACGAATCGGCGAGCTGTTCCCGGGCCCGTCGAAAGCCACGCGCGCGTACCTGCACAAAGAAGAGGACGTCGAAGCCGCGCTCAACGCCGCCGGGTTCAAGGTGAAGCGAAGGGAAATGACCGCCACACAGTTCTACTACTCGCGGCTTTTGGAGTGCGAGCGGGCGTAGAAGAGGGACGGACGGGCAACGTTAATCTGGTTATACGCTCTGTCGATAAGACCTCGCCTTTAAATCGACCCCGATACGTCTAGGAACGTCTGGTAAGAACTTTGTTAAATCTACCCAATGCGTCTTTATTTAATCTACCCAATACGTCTAGTAACGTCTATTAAACCCTCCCCCTACACGTCCGGCGGCGCCGGTGTCCACGCGCCTCCCGGCGGCGGCGCGTCGTCCACCGGTGACCCAAATGCGCCGGGCACGACTTTTTTGTTTTCGGTTTGTTTCCCCGGCGTTTGCGAAATCGGCGGCGACTGCGGAAGCGGGTATACTTTCCCCAAAAGTATGACTGCTTTCCCACCGCCAGTTTTACTTTCTTTCTTTTCCGCGTGTTCCTTTTCCTCCGCCAAAAGCCTTTCCTGTTTCGCGACTCGCCCTGCTTCCAGGCGTTGTTGTTTCGCGTTGTTCTCTTTTTCCGCGAACGCGGCGCTTTCGGTGGTGACTTTTTTTGACAAAACCTCCCAGTCCTCGCCGATTTTTCCTAAAAGCCACCGCATCGCGGAACCCACGCCGGAGTCCGTCGCCAAGACGATTTTGTCCTTGTCCCCCCGCCTCAAGGCGGCGCACCCCACGACTCGAAACCGGTCGTCCTGGAGCGAGTCCAGACCCAGCGCCGTCGCGATTTCGGTGCCCGATTTCGCCCCGACCAAGTCCTGCTTGTTCGCGAACACCGCGACCGGCTTGCCGTGCAGCCTCGGATCTTTCAAAGTTTCCTGGAACACTGAGACGAAACAAAACAAAGTGTCAGTCTCTCGGACCGCGTGTATGAGGGATTGGACAGGGTACCGGGGTGTGACCTCTGGTAAAGTGACACAGTACTGTGTCAATTTACCACAGTACGCCAGTAAGAGTTACCAGTATTTGTGACTTCGTAACTGATACCACAGTCGGCGGAACGTGGTAAAGGGGAAATACAAACCTGTCCTGGCTTCGTCTAAACGAGCTGTATCCGCGGCGTCCACCACGAACACCACGGCGTGCACGTCCGATACGTACGCCTGCCAGATGCCCCGGATGCGCTTGCCGCCGCCCAAATCGAACACCTCGACTTGGAACCCAGGGACGAAGGCTCGTTTAGATGGCAACACGACGTTGTGAAATCCAACAGTGGGCACGGTGGGCTCAAAATCCTCAGGGTCCCCCACGATCGTCTGTAACAAAGTGCTCTTCCCAGCGCCGTCCAAACCCACGAACATCAGCTTCACTCGTCGTTTGCGTTGGCGGAAGCACCGAAAGCAGCTCATGGTCGCGCCCCCGCGCGCCCCTCGAGTGCTCTCTGACGCGTGTATCCCGGTCAAGTCTCCGATCAAATTATTTTTTATGATTTTTCACGAGCATCGGAAAACGCGCCAACGAATCGCCACCACGATCAATGTCGAACCCTGTTCAGAACACGCCGTCCCAGCGCTGGGTCCGCGCGTGTGGATCCCGTGTCCGTGGCCGCGCATGATGGTGGTGCGTTGCTACACATGTAAAATCCACACCCCGCCCCCGCCCCAAGTCCCGCCGCGAGTCAGGACCGGGAGTCATAACTCGTCGTCGCGTCCCGCGAATGTGGCGCCGATCTGCTCCTCCCCGAGTGCCATCAATCATCACCACTCCCTTTTCCAGGTGACTCACCCCCCCCCTTTCCCCCTTCCAGGAATCGGACCGCGAGCTCATTCCAATCACGGAGTTCAACGATGAATTCAAAGGCAAGCGCATCCAAGTGCTATGGCCCGATACGGGCAAGTGGTACAACGCGGATGTGATCAAAGTGAACGTGAAGAAGAAAACCGCGGTTCTGTTTTACGTGGATTCCGAAGAGCGCGAAGACATCAATTTGTACGAGGCCATGCTGAACATGGAAGTAAGCTGGCCGTACCGGGGAGGGATGGTTGGTAAAACCCCGCTGCCGTCCGTGGCGGCGATGCCGAAGAAGAAGCGGAAAGAGCAGTACGAAAGCGAATCCGATTCCGACGTGCCGCTGATCAAAAAGAAAAAATCCGCACCCGCGAAAAAGGTCGTGGCCGTGGCGGTCGTGAAAAAGGTATTACCGCCACAAGGCGGGCCCAGTGATGCGAACCGTTTGACTCTACGAGAGAAGCTTCTTGAAGCCATGCACCTGGCACGAGATGAGGCAAAGGATAAAACAGATTTTGGCATTCAAAAATCGGAGGACGACTGCGAAGAAGCGGCGCGGGCGGCGGAGGAGGCGCTGCATGCCGTACCGGAGCACCGAAACGATCGCAAAAAGTATAACGACAAAGCCCGGTCGCTTTTGTTCAACTTGAAGGATCTGAAAAACCCGAGCCTGAGGGCGAGAGTTTTGAGTGGGGAGCTCAAGCCAGAAACGCTGGCGCAGATGACCCCGGCGGAACTGGCGCGGAAGGATCTGCGCGAGATGCGCGCGGAGCGCGAGGCGAACATCGGGGAGGATGCTTTTTTCAAGGGCGGTCCTGTTAACACGCGGCTGGTGAAGACGTCGAAAGGCGAGGAGGTGGTTTTGGTTGGGGGGGGCGAGGAGGTGGAGGAGGGGGACGGTTTAGGGAACCGACGGACGGCGTCGGTTACGGTGCCGTCGGTAGCGAGCGACGATCCGGAACCGGATGAGGACTACACCCCACGAGCGCCGGGGATGGACCAAACTGGGTCGGTGACGTTCGCGGCGACGACCGCCCCGGGGCTACAGAGCTTCGAGGAGTTCGCAGCCGCGGGCATGGTCTCCAGCGACGAGTCCAGCGACGAGGAGGAGGAAGACAAAGAAAAAGAACCCGAAAATGCCGAGGACGACGAGTACGACCCTAGCAAGGGATTCAACGACGACGCCGACGACGCCGCGCCCGCGATCGCCAACCCTGTCGCTCAAAAGCCGAGGACGATGGAAGTTGCTCAAGCCCCGTCTCTTCCCGAAACCGCAAAGGCTTCTAAATCCGCGCCCGCAACAAAGGTGCTCGACGGTCTATTACGCAAGAAAAGCGCAAAACCGGCGCCGGGCGCGTGGAATGGAACATTGATTCTCGCCGACAGGCTGGCCGAGGGAAAAATAGGCTCGTCCCGTTGGCGCGCCGCCGCGGTTGGCGGCGAGGGAGCTTCCTTGGTTGATATTCTGCCAAAGTCAATGGAAATCAAGAACAGAATAAGTCTTGAAAAAGCGGAAGACACGAACGGGTTTTTGTCCGAGATTCTACACGGCCGGTCGACGACCCGGGGCGTAACGCTGGCGGTGGCGGTTCCGGAGACGGCAGATGACACCACCGCCGCGAGTCTCACGAAGTGGTACGTGCGCAAGAAACAGTACGGCGTGGTGAGTATTAGCAAGAAAATTGCCGCCGTCCCGCTGGAGATGTATTTAGTGCCGCAGGGGAAAATGTGCGACCGGTTGTTGAAGCGCCTTGGCGGCGCGGGGATTGACGCTGCGGGGTTGGCGGAAAAAGGCCCATCCGCGATGCTGTGGTGCGCGGTGCACCCGACAGGCGTGGGCCCGAACGCGGTCAAGAAAAAGGCGCAACGGAGCGCGGCTAGTTTGAACGCGTTCAGTGGTGGTGACCCGATGGACGAGGACGGCGGCACGCCGCCGAGGGTCACGAACGCGTCGCCGTATCAGTCGACGCAGATCCTCGGGTATCCCCCGGGCGCGCCGCCTGACGTGACCTATGCGTATGCGCCTCCTGATATGATGAACCAGTATCATATGCCGGCGCAGCAACCGCCCCCGACGTACCTAACGCGCATGCCGCCGCCGCCCGTCGTGACGCGCCGCCCAGACGCGGCTGAGGACTTTCTGAACTCCACGTTCGGCGTCGGCTCTGCTGCCGCGCCTTTCGTGGTGGCGGACGTGCCGCCCCCCCCGTTCGCGCGCGTCGCAGCGGAGGTCCCGCGTCCCCCGTTTGGCGGGAACACAGGCGTGTTTCCTCCCGGTTATGACGGGTCACTTCCTCCTCCCGGGTACGACTCCTTTGGAGGACCAAGCGCGCTGCTTCCTCCCGGATACGAAGGGTCATTTCCTCCTCCCGGTTGGGACGGCCGCGGAGCGCCTCACCCGCAGCGGCGCGACGATCGCGACCGCCACGGCCAGTACCCGCCTGGGTTTGACGACTATTCCACGCAACGGCGCGCGGGATTCCCCAATTCGTACGATAACCGGGGGCCCGGGCCCGCCCCTTTCGACCGAAGAGACGTTCCCGGGTACGCCCCCGGGAGACACGAATTGTACGACCACAGGGACGACCGCGACGACCGGTACCGCGGA
>Ga0302131_1002178_pt1 | contig 10273 bp, 6 predicted proteins | sample CB9_20m_MG_FD_203105 | JGI IMG/M metagenome (GOLD analysis project Ga0302131, IMG submission 203105) | Marine microbial communities from Western Arctic Ocean, Canada - CB9_20m | ecosystem: Environmental > Aquatic > Marine > Oceanic | place: Canada: Western Arctic Ocean | collected 2017-09-19
AAACCTAACTCTTTAACGCGGTCTAATAATAAACCAACACCTGTATCTAGATCTTCCGTCATTGCTGCAAATCCCTCGTGTTTTTGATTCCTTCCCTTTGCTTTATTTTTATATTTTTCTAGTGTTTTTTTTCGGAGCATAATATCTGAATGAACCGCATAATGTGAAATTTGCAAAAAGAAAGGTTGTTTCGATTTGGCTTTTCTTTCAATAAAATCAATAGCACTTTGAGTGGTGCTAAATATTTTCTTAGGGTCTTCTGTAGTGGTATTACCCCATTGTATTTTTTTTGATGAATTATAACTAAATCCGCCATCTTTATTGCCAGTAATCCCATCACTTTCGTCATATCCAAGAATAGAAGGGGCTACATCGATGCCCCATTTTCCAAAATGGGCTGTTTTATAATTAGAGTTTATATTTTTTAAAAGCTTCGGAATTGTATAAGTAGTTTCGTGTTGAATATGATTGGTATTCATGCCTACTCTAATCATTTTAAGTCTCGCTGGAGTTTGTCCAAACTGAATACTATATCTTGAGGGAGAACAGACTGGAGCACTCGCATAGGCGGAAGAAAAACGCATGCCTCGTTTTGCCAATGCTTCTAAGTTGGGAGTTTGATGATAATCGCTTTTTGAACGAATTTCTTCATCCATCATTTGCACTGAGGTGCCATTCCAACCTTGATCATCAGTTAAAATTAAAATAAAATTAGGAGCTTTCTCTTTTGATAAGATTTTAGTGGGTTTACAGCTAAAAAAAAGCAATCCTATTAAAATAAGGGATACTAATTTAATACTATTTTTCATTTATTAATTTTTATTAAATTGTATGATAGGCTAGATTATTAAAAAAATGATGATACCCAAAAACTCCAAAACACTTAATCAATGTTATTATTGGCAGAGAGGAAGCATCTACTAAAGGGAAACCAGTGCTTGTTATGAAAGATCCTACTCTGTTTCCCCAATAGGAATAAGCTATAAATAATCTTCTGCCCGCCTTGCCCCGTCAGTATTTACAAAAAGAAACCTAAAGTATTCACCTCACATACCCCTTCTTATTAAATCGAAAAAGCATGTTGGCAGCTTACTAATGGATTATTCTAAAACAGAACGATATCAAGTAATAATGATTTCCATATTCCCTAGGAATTTTTAGCTATTTATTTTTACTAAAATACTAAAATATTTTGAATCGTTAAATCCGAATTCATAAGCAGCATCCCTAATTCTCATCGTTTTGTTAGTTTTAAGTAATTCTGAGGGAGACATGTTCGCTAAGCCTCTTAATTTTCGAGATAAACTGGATTACTAAGCCCTGTTTTCTCAGACAATAAATCAATTTAAAACGGATTATTTATAAGGTTTTTAGTAATAATTTAGCACCCTCCGAAAATTTCTTTTCGGAGGGTGCTTTTAATTTATTAAAAAAATTACTTCCTTTTTCAATTATTTTTTCTTTAAAACCCGGTTCCCGGATCCGTTGGAGAAGAAGCTTGTGCTTTTTGTGGATTTAAAATTAAATATGTACCAAGTGCAGTTAAAGCGGCATATTGACTGTAAGATTTAATCTTTTTTAAAGCATCTTTGCGAGTAATATCTTGAGATTTTTTTTCAATTTGTTCTTTCATTGTGATTTGTATTTAAAAATTTTCTTGCGGATTATTCTAAAATTATTTTCTTGTTTAATTTACCTTCTGCTGTTTCTAACTGAACGATGTAAACACCTTTCGCTAATCTTGGTAATGAAATATCTTTCGTACCATTAGATTCAAAAGCAGCATTTAAAACTTGTCTTCCACTAATATTAAATAATTTAACAGAAGCTTTCCCCTGTTGTAAACCAACTATTCTTAACGAATTATTTACTTTAAAAACACTTACATTATCTAAAGCAGGATTAGTAATACTAAGAACACTTTGAGTTGTATGAAGATAAAAACGTCCCACACCATTCATAGCTGAGGCAGTAGTAATTTTATGAACTACATTTAACGCGTCTAAACGTGTAAATGTATTTTCTTCTCTATCTTCTAAGAATACTTTAATACCTTCTGGTAAATTTTCTGAACTTGCAGAGAACTCTAAGGTACTTCCAGATTCAGCAATTACACCTAAAGGTACTATCATGTTTTGATAATCTTCTTTTGGTAAAGCCTGAAGTCCTAAATTTCTTCCAGAACCATTAGCCACTGCGTGCGTGAATACAGAAAATTTATTGACGATACCTCCAAAGATAGAACTGTCATACCCATTGTCAAAACCGGTGGTAGCCCCATCAATATAAGAAATAAGTGCTGTTCTACTAGCTTCTCCGTTGCTCAAACTAAGTACTACCTCTGGTTTAGTAGTTGTTCTTTGGAAAGTATCTGAACTATGACTTTGCATACTCTCAGTAATTCCAAAGTTTCCTGCAGTTTTTGCCGAGACAAAAAATGCTTGACCAGGAGCAATTTCCATGTCAGCTGCTATGTTCTTTAAATCATAAGTTCCTGATGCCTGATTCCAAACATATACCGTTAATTCAGATAGTAAGTCCACAATGTTAGCCTGTCCTAATAATTCGGATACAGATACAGACGCTAAGTAAGGATTTCCTATTAGGTTATATCCATTGGTATTATAAGATACTGCCATAGTCGCATCAGCATCATTAAAAGTTCCTGTAAAAACAACAGCTCCTGCTGCGTTTAATTTTATTGAATGACCTTGTCCTTGGGTAAAACTTCCTGAACCATTAGTACCAGATTGGTAGTAAGACCAAGCTTCTGTTGTATTATCATAATTAGCAAAGCCTAAATTACTTGCTTGCGTACCTGTTGCCACATTAGAAGCCGCTACAAAAGCATCCTTGTCTTGACTAGCTACTGGTGAAGAAATTAAGTACCAATTGGTGGTAGGAATATTTCTTATATAGCTAATTGATCCAGTAATAGATCCATCAGAAATGATAGAAGCACCTGCTGCAATAGACATGCTTTTTACTGTTAAATCTCCTGTAATATTTACAACTCCATTTGAAGGAATTACAACATCATCGTTCACACCAGGAACAACACCAGAAGTCCAGTTTGAAGCATTATTAAAATTAGCATCAGAAGTTCCTGTCCAAGATTCTGTTCCACCGTACTTAAAACTAACATCATCTATAGACATTAATTGATTCAGGTTTGTTGGTGCAGCATCTGTTCCACCACTTTTAGAAAATTTAATTCTAACTTGTCTTTCAGTATCATTTGTATAGGTACCTGTTTGCTGAACCCATGTTTCAATTTCAGTTGGCTGCGTCGTAATAGTAGTTTGGACAGTTGTCCAAGAACCATTTCCATCATCATCAGTCATGATTGTGAACTTAGGAGTAACATCTCCTTCAGCTCCCCAAGTTACCAATCCTCCCCACTTAGTATAAAAAGACCAGTTATAGTTTCCAGCTGGCAGTGTAAATGTCTGAGTGACATAAGCATCATTTTTTGCAAAAAATTTAAACATTCTATCAGCAGAGTGACAATTTCCATTCCCAGTACTTGATGGTGCGTAAGAACCATTAGCTCCAGATCCCCAACCACCTAAATGGGCAGGCATATTACCAGAACCATCAACACCTGTATCAGGAGTTGCAGTAGTTGATCCAGTTGCTGTATTAATACCAGGATTCACAAGATATTCATGACCAACTTCAATAACTACTGGAAAGCTAAAATTAATATAAACAGTCCTTTTAGTTGTTCCATCTTCAGCAGTAATAACGATTGATGTTGTTCCTGGAATACTTGTTGCGGCTGTAATTACATTACTTCCATTTGTATTGTTAAGAGTTGCAGCTACTGCAGGAACTGCTGATCCTTCTGGCAACTCAACATCATAGGTAGTTCCACTTGGTGTAAATCCAGTAACTGTAGAACCGTTAATTGTCAAATCAGCTAAAGAAGTATCATCAGTACCATAGCTTAATTCACTATCATACTTAAAACTAACATCATCGATAGCCATTATTTGGTTAAGGTTTGTTGGTGCAGCAGAACTTCCTCCACTTTTAGAAAACTTTATTCTAACTTTTCTTTCAGTATCAGTTGTATAGGTACCTGTTTGCTCAACCCATGTATTAATTGTAGTTGGCTGAGTTGTAATTTCGGTATGCACAACTGTCCAAGAACCATCTCCATCATCATCAGTCTCGATTGTAAACTTAGGAGTAACATCTCCTTCAGCATCCCAATTTACCAATGCTAACCACCTAGTATTAAAAGACCAGTTATAGTTTCCGGCTGGAATTGTTACATCTTGATAAACAAAAGAATTAGAAGTTTTAAAAAATTTAAACTGTCTATCCTCCGAGAGACAATTTCCATTCGCAGTACTTGACGGTGCGTAAGACCCCTGACCTCCAGCTCCCCAACCACCTAAATTGGCAGGCATATTACCAGAACCATCAACACCTGTATCTGGGGTTGTCGTATTTGCTCCGGTTGCTGAATTAATACCTGGATTCACAAGAAATTCTAGACCAGCAGTTAAGGCCTGCACAGTAAAAGTAATACTAACAGTCCTTTGAGTTGCTCCATCTTCAGCAGTAATAACGATTGTTGTTGTTCCTGGAAGACTTGTTGCAGCTGTAATTGCACTACTTCCATTTGTATTGTAAAGAGTTGCAGCTACCGTAGGAACAACAGTTGTTCCGTATGATAATTCTACAGCATAGGTAGTTTGACTTGAAGTAAATCCAGCAACTGTAGAACCGTTAATTGTCAAATCATCTAAAGTAGTATCATCAGTTGCAATGGTCATCACAGTAAAATTAATACTAACAGTCCTTTGAGTTGTTCCATCTTCAGCAGTAATAACGATTGTTGTTGTTCCTGGAAGACTTGTTGCAGCTGTAATTGCACTACTTCCATTTGTATTGTAAAGAGTTGCCGCTACTGTAGGAACAACAGTTGTTCCGAGTGCTAATTCTACATTATAGGTAGATTCACTTGAAGAAAATCCAGCAACTGTAGAACCGTTAATTGTCAAATCATCTAAAGTAGTATCATCAGCAGGTGCAGCGGTTATTGCACCTGCATAGTTTAAACTAACATCGTCAATAAACATTATTTGATTAAGGTTTGTTTGTGCAGCAGTCGTTCCACCAAATTTATAAAACTTTATTCTAACTTGTCTTTCTATAGGGTTGTCAAAAGTACCTAATTGCTGAACCCATGTTTGAGGTGTAGTTGGCTCAGTCGTAATCTTAGTTTGGACAACTGTCCAAGTACCATCTCCATCATCATCAGTCTCGATTGTAAACTTAGGAGTAACATCTCCTTCAGCATCCCAATTTACCAATGCCCCCCACTTAGTCCAAAACGACCAATTAAACCTTCCGACTGGAAGTGTTACATCCTGATACACAAATTGCCCAAGCGCACCACTTTTTTTAAATAATTTAAACATTCTATCAGCAGAGTGGCAATCACCATTTCCAGTATTTGCTGTTGCGTATGCACCACTACCTCCACCTCCCCAACCACCTAGGGTAGGAAAATTACCAGAACCATCAACACCTGTATCAGGGGTTGTAGAGGTTGCTCCGTTTGCTGAATTAATACCAGGATTCACAAGATATTCGTCTCCGATATCTTGAGAGCTAATATTCATACTTAACAATAAAACTAAAGCTAAAAGACTATTTTGCCAAATTAGTTTTTTTAAATTTTGAGTATTTTTTTTAAACATGTTTATTAATTTTAGTTAATTATTAATTTTTGTTTGATTGTTTGAAAGTTTTCCAAGATTGCATCTTCTCTTTATCAAGAGCTTTATTTAGTTTACCAAACAATTTTCGGTAAACTTTCTTCAGCTCTAATTTTCTTGTTTGAGAATCATTTTTGTACTCTTCTCGGATGGAAGCTATCTGTTGAAATCGGTTCAATTGAATCTCATAAACTTTGGCTTTTTCATCTTCACTCAATGAAAGAACTTCTGTCATTTGTTCAGTTATTTTATTTGCTTTCTTAACAACTTCTTTTTGTGAAAAGACATTGATAGAAAATAATAAAATAGTCAATAGAATAAATTTATTTATCATTTTTATGGTTTTATGAATTGTAAAATTAATTTACTAATACAAGTTAAATGTTCAGAATTTGCTCAGAAAGATATATTATTTAACCAAATCTTTGCGATTATTAAGATTTTAAGAAGCAGTACTAAGAAATATTAAATTATTTAACCAAATCTTTACGATTATTGAGGTTTTTAAAGCTTAATGATAAGAGTTGAATTTTTCAATAGGTTTATTTTTCCAATTTATACCAGGTTGCCACTTAGGAGCTTTCACTTTACCTAAATAGCTCTCTAAAAGAAACGCTAGCTTTGAAGTTTTCTTAAGAGGAGAAGAGGCTAAATTAATATTTTCACCGATATCATTTTTAAGATTAAACAGCATAAGCTCTTTATTGTCATAAAATTTTATCAATTTAAAATTCCCGATAATATTGACTGAATGCGCTGTTTTAAGCGCAATACTCTTTTCATAGAGTAATTGAAAAATTAATCCTTCAGAAAATCGATTTACTTTTCCTTTACCATCTCTAGGTCGTATGTCTTTAAAACTTCCTCCATCTAAATCTTCTTTTAGGGGCATTTTATAACCAGCTAATTCAGTAATAGTTGGGAGTAAACCTGAGCATATAATTGGTGTATTAGGTTCTATTTCTACCTTAATTTCAGGTCCCGTAATAATAAATAAAACTCTTATACCTCCTTCTAAAGCATCCCACTTCCCTCTACTTAAAGGAAAGTTTTGAGCCCCGCTAATAAAATCGTTTCGGAAGCATTAAAGGAACGCCCCATTATCTGAAGTATAAATAATAGCGGTATCGCCTTCTAAACCTAACTCTTTAACACGGTCTAATAACAAACCAATACCTATATTTAGATCTGTAGTCATTGCAGCAATCCCTTCGTGTTTTTAATATTCTTCCTTTGGTTTGTTTTTATATTTCTCTATTATTTTTCTCGCATCATAATATTTGAATGAACTGCATAATGGAAAACTTGTAGGAAAAAATGCGTTTCTGATTTTGCTTGACTTTCAATAAAATCAATAGTGCTTTGAGTAGTGCTAAATATTTTCGTAGGGTCCTTTGTAATGGTATTACCCCATTGTTGCTTTTTTGTTCATTTATAATTAAAACAGCCATCTTTATTCCCTGTAATCGCGTCACTGTAGTCATATCCAAAAACTAAAGGGTCAACTCCTATACCCCATTTACCAAAATGAGCTGCTGTGTACTTAGCGTTAATTGATTTTAACAACTAAGGTATTGTAAGCGCTGTTTGATAATTAATATGAGTTGTAGTCATGCCTACTCATATTAATTTAAGTCGAGCTGGGGTTTGCCCAAACTAAATGCTATATCGTGACGGAGAAAAGACTGGAGCACTTGCATAAGCAAAAAAAAATGCATTCCTAGATTTGCCAATTTTTTAACATTAGGTGTTTGATGATAATCACTTTTTGAACAAAATTCTTTATTCATCATTTGTACTGAAGTTCCGCTCCAACCTTGGTCCTCAGTTAAAATTAGAATAAAGTTTGGAGCTTACTCTTTTGATTCTTTTTTAGTTGATTTACAGCTAAAAAAAAGCAATCCTATTAAAGTAAGGGATAATAATTTAGTACTATTATTCATTTTTATAATACAGCAATGTCTATAAAATAATAAAAATTATAATTTAAATTTCAACCAATACAATCTACCTTTTTGACATTATTAGGTAATTTAAAAAGTTTCACTATATTCTTTTGGAGCTTTACCATAGTGCCTTTTGAATAAGGTACTAAAATACCTGGGGTCGTTAAAACCAGATGCGTAGGCAACTTCACTAATACGCATGGTTTTATTGTTTTTTAGTAACTCTGAGGCATGATTTAATTTAATTTTAATTACTAAGTCAACAGGAGACATATTTGTCAACCCTTTTAACTTTCGAAATAACTTAGACCGACTAAGGCCTGTTTTTTCAGATATTAAATCAATCGAAAATTCACTATTGGTAATATTCATTTTTATAATCTCAACTATATCAGATAAGAAATTTTCGTCGTTGGATTTCACCTGCTGTTTAGGATCTATGTTTGATTTAGAGATTTGAGTAATGGGTTTTCTTGAATTCAAAAGATTAACAATCAATGCATTTAATATTTTCATATTAAAGGGTTTTTCTAAATACGCGTCAGCCCCAATTTCAAGACCTTCAATTTTGTCATCAACATCGTTTAAGGAAGTAATCATAATCAAAGGAATATGACTTGTTTGAAAATTGGTTTTTATAGTATTACAAAGCTCTTTTCCACCCATCACAGGCATCATTACATCCGTTATAATTAAATCTAGATTTTTTGAAAGCGCTATTAAAAGTGCTTCTCTGCCGTTAGGGGTATCAATTACAGTATATTTCTTTTCCAACTCAAATTTAATGGTGGCTCTTAAGTCCTCATTATCCTCTACTAGCAATAAGGTTTTATTACTAGTAATACCTTCTTGAATAGACTCTGAATCGAAAACTTCTGACTCTTTAACAAACAAATCCTTTTCGTTATAATGTTCACTTCCTTTTTTGAGCGTTAAAGAAAAGGTAGATCCTATATTCTGTTTACTTTTAAACTCAATTGTTCCTCCGTGCAATTCAATAATTTTTTTAGAAATCATTAAACCAATTCCAGAGCCTGAAATCCCTTTATTGTTAATATTAGTTCCTCTCGTAAATCTTGAAAATAATAATTTATGTTCATCTTCTGGGATTCCTATTCCTTTGTCTATAAAATCAATTTGGACATTTTCATTATTTACTAAAACCTTAATTTCGATTTGCCCCCCATCCTCGCTATATTTTATAGCATTTGAAATTAAATTATAAAAAATTCGTGATACTTTAGTTTCATCAAACCATAAATAAACCTTTGGAACTGATAAAGATATATCAATAGACTTTTCAATGAGCAGAGGCTCAAACTCAGCAACAGTTCTGTGTATTATTTTCTTTAAATCTACTTTTTTAACTGACAACTTTAGCATCCCTCGGTCTGCCTTTTGAAAATCTAAAAGTTGTGTTACATATTCATTTAAATTTTGTGTATTTCGTTGTATTAGCTCAATACTATTTTGAAATTTGTTTTTTTCTGAAAGTTGAGAAACCAATAATTGAATTAAGGTAACAGGTGTTCTAATATCGTGTGCAACTTCGGTAAAGAATTTTATTTTGTTATCATTAAACTTTTGATCAGCTCTTGATTTTTTTATTAGAATTAATAGATACCCTAAGACAAGTCCTAGGAATATATATACTAAAAAAGCGAAATTACTTAACCAAAACGGTTGTTTAATAATAACGTCTATGCTATAGATTTCTGAAGATAAAACGCCATCTACATTTGTGACTTTTGTCTCTAAAGAATAGGAACCTGCAGGTAATTTTGAATAGACGGCTTGTCGACTATTTTTTGAAAGGGTTGGTTGGTTGTCATAGCCCTTTAATTCCCAACTGAATACTTGTTTTTTTGACCCATGAAGCTTGGGGGTCTCAAAATTAAAACTTAACGAATTTTGATTGTAATTTAGTTCGATTTTATCAAGAAAATTTATGTTTTTATCAAGGATTGTAGCGTCTGGTGCAACCCCATTAATTTTGAATTCAGAAACATATATCTTTAAGTCTTCTTTCTCACTTGGTAAATTTTTAGGGCTAAATAGCGTTGCTCCTTTGGGACCTCCAAACGCCAAACGGCCAGTATTAGATTGTGTGGATGCACCAAAACCAAACGATTTAATAGTTAAACCATCAGCCGCATCAAATTTTCTGATAATGCCTCTTTTTGGATTAAGCTTCCATAGACCCGAATAACTTCCCAACCATAGGTTTGCATTAGCATCTTTTTGAATCGAAAATACAGTTCCCGATTCAAAATTTAGTTCTTTATTTAGATGCTTAATCTCCTTAGTCGTTAGATCATAGCTTAAAAGCCCTTGCGTATTTCCAATCCAAATACAATTGTTGATTTCATCAAAACACAAAGAATAAATCTGTGGAATATTTTTAATGACCTTATTTTTAATCGGTCTTATTTTTTTGGTTCGTTTATTAATTTCCTTCAAGCCGTTAGCAGACCCCACAAAGATAAGGTCTTGATTATTAGAGATAATAGACCGCGCATTCCCCGTCTTATAACTGTTAACTAAAACACCGTTTTGATAGTGTTTTACAGGACCGTCAATCCCTCCGACCCA
>Ga0302131_1002179_pt1 | contig 10262 bp, 10 predicted proteins | sample CB9_20m_MG_FD_203105 | JGI IMG/M metagenome (GOLD analysis project Ga0302131, IMG submission 203105) | Marine microbial communities from Western Arctic Ocean, Canada - CB9_20m | ecosystem: Environmental > Aquatic > Marine > Oceanic | place: Canada: Western Arctic Ocean | collected 2017-09-19
AAATACAAAAACATGTTGGGATCATTGTTGGTCGAGCTGGATAACGGCCTACAATTTAAAATAGGAACCGGCTTCTCTAACTCGCAGCGCCTCGAACCACCTCAGATAGACAGAGTCATCACTTTTAAATATTACGGTCTTACAGCAAGAGGTATCCCACGCTTTGCAAGTTTTTTACGGATTAAACCTACAACGGAAGAGTAATCCCCCGTAGACATGAAATTGACAATTAAGCTGAATCGATATAAAAAACATCTTTAATCAACAGTAATTAGAACAAACAATAGGTGTGTATTACCACCACCAGCAAAAAGTTAAAAAGTCTACGTTACTGATCACAAAATTGTTAGTACACAAATGAAAAGTGGTTCAGAACTCTCTATTTTCAGAGCTATTTGATTAAAGGACAAATAATAACTAAACCCTGTGTTATGTTCACTTATTCTAGATTATCTACTTAGCAGAAAAAATGGCCAAGCCTAATAAAAAAGCCCCAGAGTCCTCCGTAGATGTTTACTGCAAACAGTGCAAAACCCAACTATTTAAATACCGTAAAGGTGGAAAAGGCTCGCTGGTTAAATGCTTTAAAGAACGTATCACCAAAGACTTCACTTTGTTGCCTTGCAACTGCCCAAATTGTGATACCACCTTCGCTAGAGATACTCTAATAAGAGGCACACCGGCATTTAAAATGATCGGCGGTAAAGTATTTAGTAAATAAACTCCCTAGTCTATTTTATTGAAGTTTATACGTCCCATTGCTGGATATTTTGTAGTGCATTAAATTAACAATAAGTACCATGTTCATAATTATTTTCACGTTACCGCAAATTATTTATCAAGGAACCTGCATATTAGTTTATCGACATCTAGACGAATGATTTTATAAAACATCATTACAAACCCAATTCCATCTGCAGCAAACTTGAACCCCACAAGAAGGATGAATAAGATCCAACTAGCAGATACGCTCCATCATTTACATGGTCCCCTACGCCATTCAAAAATGAGGCTATCTGAAAGAATACAAGATTATAAATTGCTGCTTAGGTTCATCTTTATTGATGGACTCTAGGAAGGAAGGAAGGAAGAAATTAAAACAGTCAAGACGAGTTTGTTAGCACCCCTAGAATCTCAACGTAACACTTTGCAAGAAAGATTTAATAGTCGCTATGCCATGATACAAATATCCAAAATAAAAACGTGACTATCAATACCAAGAATTCTAGTTAGGTAGAAATTCTTGCGTCTGCACCAGAATTGCTTGAAATATTTAATGTAGAAAAAGAACTGCGAGAAGCTGTCAGAACAAAATTAGCGGATATTTCTTAAACTACTAGGGACTTCAATGCAAAAATCAATGAAAGATTTCGTGATGACACCATTACAAACAATAAATTTGAAAACTACACTTAATACTCTGAACTAAAGGGAGACAACTCACGCTAGGTTATTGTTTAGACACTGCAAGAAAAAGACAAAAATAACCAACAAAAGGCTCATGAGATAACAATAGAAAAATTTTCAGTGTTGCTTAGCAAGCCCAAGCATTTATCAGCAGCATGTATTGAGACCTTCAGCCTCTTTCCAATGGCGATATGTCTGTCATTACAGCTGTGTTACAAAAATCCACACAAACTAACTTGGCTCAAACACAGCCTATTGGAAATATTAAAAATCTCGGCAAAAGCACTAATAAACTGGCTAAACAGGTGATTAGTTTTATATAAACTGTATAAAGATGTCAGAGCTGCAGATATTTTTAACAATCCATTTATCAGGAATAAAGCCAGAGTCACTCAAAATAACACCCATGTATTTTTATGAAGGTGTGTTATAGATGACTGTCATCATTATTTCTGAGAATGTCTTAGTGATGTCTTTAAAAATATTTTTATTGCGTGTATAACTTTACATACCCCATTTATAGTCAGTAAATGAAAAACCTGAATACTATTATCAGTCGATTAAGTCGAACTGGCCTTATGTCACGAACGGCTAGAGGTTCATCGGGCCGTTCATTAAGTCAAACCGTTACGGATAATGTTATAGACACCGTTAGCGGTATAGTGTAGCTAAAACCCAGTAGGAACCATCTACAGGCTGGTGCTTTAGCTGTTGTTGGAGGGATCGCTTGGAAGGCATATCAAGTCTATTCCCAACAAGGCTACGGCCGAATAATGTCTCTACAAAAAGTTAATTTACAATGAGCTTATCAGCTAGGCGTCTTTGCACAAAGAAGTGCTCAACAACAAAACGATCCAAACCAATCTCAGGAAACAACGATGCAATCGCGGTCTTTATCCACAATCACTCCAGTGCCAGTACTTCAGTCTCGCTATATTCCCTCATCACACAGACAAACACTCACTTATTCACCCACAACATTGACACAACAACGATTCGAACAGGTAATACTAGATGAAAATCAAGACTCAGGCCAAATATTGATACTCCGAGTGATGATCACGGCAGCAAACGCAGACGGGCATATTGATGAAAATGAACGTCAACAAATATAACAACAAGTTGATGATTTTGACTTAACCACCGAAGATAAAGCGAGCCTGTTTGACGAACTACGGCGACCCATGTCATTAGAAGAACTATTGAAAGCAGTGCCCAATTCACAAACCGCAATAGAAGTATATGCAGCCTCACTATTAGCCATTGATGAACAACAATCAGCCTCGCAAGACTACTTAAGCCGCCTAGCGTCTTCTATGTTCATACCACCAGAATTAGTCAAAGCTGTGCATGCCCAAGCTGAGCTAATAAGTTGATTTTGTTATCCATACCCATCATAAATTTTGTCAAAGATGACGATGAATACCTGCTATTTACACTAAAAAAAGAATGCTTACCGTTAAACGAATCTGCAACTCTTACCAAGTCCATATTGACCTAAATATGATGTTATTAAATGTGATGTTATTAAATGTCAGGTTATTAAATGTGAGTTTATTAACCGTGATATTCTTTATAGACGTTTTTCCTATTAGCTTCATGTCTCGTTCAATCTCGGCGCGCATAAGTCCTAATGATCGTTCAACACCATTTTGTCCTGCTGAAGCAAGCGGACATAAACGTCTTCGCCCAATACCCAAAGCCTCGGCTATTTTAGCTAGTTGAACAAATGAGCCTCGAGAACCGTCAAGCTGACTTCCGCCATGATTGGAGATACCAGTAACAGTGGAACTAGTCGGTTTAACCCTAGTATTTGTAAAAATAAAAACTTGATTGCGTTCGCTGTGCCTGACATTCATCAAATCTTCGATAACTCGGTAGCATTATTATCTAAATAAGCGAAGCTAAATATATGAAGTAAACGTTACACCTACTCGAATCAGTGAGCAAAAACGAACTATTTGTGGACTATCATTATGTGTTGTTGATAAATGAATTAACTCTAAAATTTAAAAATAATTAGTTCATAACTGACCATTAATGTTAACAATTTACAATTTATAAGGTAATTACCCAAATAGCATGGGTAATATCAAAGATGTGGCTATACCATTAACACAAAGGGCCAAAGTGGCGAATGCTGCGCACTGCTCGCCGATTGGAATGGCTCGCGCAGTGCCTATTGCATGTGATACTGCACCTAAAGCGGTACCTTGAGCTGCTTGATTATGTACTCCAATTAATAGAAACAAAGCCGGACCAAAAATAGCACCCACAATACCCGTAATAATAACAAAGACAGCCGCTAATGAGGGTATACCACCTATTGCACCCGCCGCATCCATCGCCAGTGGTGTGGTGATAGATTTAACTAAAATAGTCATTTGCAAGTTAAGCGGTGCATCAAGTAAATATAGACATGTCCATGACAATGCTGGTGATAAAACGCCAGCAACCGTAATAGGTACCAATACTCGCCAGCTCATTTTCATCAAAATATTGAATTGCCTATATAACGGTACTGCCAAAGCAATAGTGGCGGGGCCCAGTAAAGCCGTCAACAAATTGGTATGGTCTTGATATTCAGAAACGCCTGTATCCGTCAATGATTGCAACAATATAATGATCAATGTACTGACGATAAGCGGATGAAAAGCGGGATGTATAAACCATAAAGGTATTGTTATTTTATAAAGACGCAATGCGCCAAAATATACTATGACAGTAATAATCAACCACAAAAGACTCGCCAGCCAATTTATATCGTTTAGTAGGGTCACTATATCAATTTCCTTTGCTTGACGGTTTATCACCGTTTAGTAGGGTCACTATATCAATTTCCTTTGCTTGACGGTTTATCACCGTTTAGTAGGGTCACTATATCAATTTCCTTTGCTTGACGGTTTATCACCGTTTACATGTGTAACATTCAACTTATTTATTAATCGCTGACTGATCCAGCCAGTAATAGCCAAACTAATTAATGTTGACACCACTATGGAAAAGAATAAGGCCAAAGGAAAAGCCGCGATCAAGTCTATAAAGTTTACAATGGCGATAATGGCAGGAATAAAAAATAGAGACATGTGCGCGAGCAAAGGATTGGCAGCGTTAAAAATCACCTTGGGTATGCCTTTCATCAATAACATGCCACAAAACAAAACCGCTATGCCAAGCAATGCAGGGGGAATATTTATTTTGAGCTGAAGTAACAAATATTTGGCCGCAAAAAATAAAACGCCAAGAAAAAAAAGTCCCATCAGAAACTGATTCAATTTTATTAAATAGCTGAGTTTAGAATATGTTCTTTTGGTGGAAAGTGATGAAATAATGCGTTCCTTAATTTGAGTAGTCGCTCTTAAACTCATCACCATTAAACACTAATTTAACAATAAACGTTATCTCTTATCTAAGCATTAATGAAATCAGGGACTCAAGGGCCCAGAAAAGTGCCACCGTAAAATATTGGAAGACTCATATTAGAAATGATACTGGAGATATTTCACTTTCTCTGTGGATTTTTGATAAGCAAATGACTCGGCCCAAAGGTTTTATTTAAGCGATGTTACAAAACGAATGTTTATAAAATCAAAGTTAATAAAAATGAGTTTAATTTAAAAAAAGTCTACAACCGCCCCAATGGCGGTGATTGCAAACATGTTTAAATTAAAAACTAAGCCGCTTCAGATTTATGTTTTTTATCTATAAACACCAACAATACTAAACCAATAACCACCACAACGACCCCAATGGGGCGCCCTAAATCAGCCGTCAAATTAAAGCCAATTGCCGCTGTCATAATGTAAGAAACGCTGACACCTGTGGTTAACACAGCAGGAATACTGGCAATCCAATGAAACGTACCACGGTCAAATAAATATTTGGTGGCAAGCCACAATACACTTGTTGATAACAGCATGTTAGAAAACGCGAAGTAACGCCAAATCACAGTAAAATCAAGCTTGGTCATGAAATACGCGATGGTCAAAATGGGCACGGCAAGTAACAAACGATTTCGAATACTTTGCGGAATGTTGAATGCATCGACGATAGTCAAACGCAGTGCGCGAAACGCAGTATCTCCGGATGTAATCGGAAATACTGCGACAGCAATAATCGCCACAATTCCGCCAAACACCCCCAAGTAGCTGCCGGCTATGTGATTGACGACCAAACCTGGGCCACCAATATTTAGCATATCTTTAAGACCTGCGTATCCCTCAGGGAAAGCAGCAATACCAGCTAATGCCCAAACACAAGCAACAGCACCTTCACACACCATAGCTCCGTAATAAACAGGACGAACGTATTTTTCATTAGTCAGGCAGCGGGCAATAATAGGTGCCTGCGTGGAATGAAAACCACTAATAGCACCACAGGTAATAGTAATAAACAATAACGGCCAAATAGGTAATCCATCTGGATTCGGGGCTAAAAAATCGTGAGCATGACCTGTGGTGAAGTAAGCGAAGAGGTCAACTGCAATCGGTAGTTGCGGCGCATCAATTAATAGCGCAATAGCGATCATTGATGTCATCACTATCATCAGTAAGCCAAAGATAGGGTAGAACTTAGTGATAATTTTATCGATAGGTAACAAGGTGGCTAAAAAATAGTAACCCAAGATCAACAGCACCCAAAACGTATTATTTGCCAAAAATGTATCTTGGAATACGTCTAGGTTACTTAATAAACCTGCTGGACTCATGATAAACACCACACCAACAAAAAACAGCAGCATTGCGGTAAAAAGTAACATCACACCTTTAAATACGATGTTGTAATAATGACCGGCTATTTCGGGCAGACTTTTACCGTCCTCTTTAATGCTCATCACACCTGAAAAATAATCGTGAACCGCACCGCCTAATACATTGCCTATCACAATCCAAACCAATGCCACTGGCCCATATATCGCGCCAAGTATAGGCCCAAAAATGGGTCCCACACCGGCAATATTTAGAAATTGAATTAAAAAAGCACGAACAGGATGAATAGGCACATAATCTACGCCCTCACCAAAACGACTTTGCGGGGTAGCAATAGTTGAGTCAATCCCAGCTTGTTTTTCAACAAATGGGCTATAAAATTTATAACCGAGGATCAAAATGGTGATACAAACAAAAAAGATGAGCATTGCTAGGTATATCTCTAATTAGGGTATTTGTGATGAAGCGCGACAATATCACGCTTGTTTTCATACATTAGTACATTCATTCATTTAGCTTAATGATTTAAAAGAGAATCAAAGCTCTAGAGGCGGAGTAACAAAGTTAAACTCAACAAAAAATTATAAAGGTCGACGATTAAGATTTAACTAACATGACGGTATTGTTAATTCCTTTAACCACGGCGCAGGGCTAGTATTTTTTTGGGGGTAGTTTCATCGGTGTAATCCATCCACCCTGTAATCTGTTGTAATTGGGCTTGAACCGATAAACGGTCGGCTAGTTCGTTGCCCTCTGTACCTAAATGAGCCCTGACATGTGTCATTTGTACTTTTCCGATTAAGGAACGACTTAAGGCATAACACTCTTTGATCAACTCAAGGTTTTGGATTGGAGCGCTACCACTTTTGGTCCAATTCTTTTTCTTCCAACCCTCGGACCAAACAAAGACGGCCTTGAGGGAATAATCCGAGTCACTTAAGATTTCCACTGGCTGACCCTTTTCGATGTAATAATGGGCTAACTTTATAGCCTCCCTTAATGCTATTAATTCAGCAGTATTATTTGTACCACTAGGTGAGTGGTAGCCGTACTTTAAGGTGGTTAACTTTCCATGTTCATATACCACAAGGCCAGAACCAGTCGCGCCTGGGTTAGGGTCACAAGCGCCGTCAGTATATATTTGCACGGGGATTTTATAGGCCAGTACCACCGTTAATCCATCGGGATTATTGGTAGCGGGCGATACTTGTGTATACTTCGCGGGTAATGTTTTAGGTGACGTTCCAGCTAATGTTTCAGGTAATGCTCCAAGACGTGCCGCAGTGTTCCCAAGGTATGTATCAGCCTCTTGCTTAGTGGCGAATGATTTGAAGGCAGCGCCAGAATAGCCCTTAGTCGATGCCTGACAGTCCGCCCAGGTGCTAAATATACCGATCTTGTGGCCCTTAAGCACTGCGTAAAATTTCTTAGCCATTATGTCTCCTTAAAATTTAAATTCATCGACATCGTCAAATTCATCGCCTTGGACTGTGTTTTGTTTTGTTTATCCGCAAGAACGTAACATTTATGCACATTCTTTAGGTCATTCAAGATATCTTAAAAGGTAACTATTTAATCTCATAGCTTGTTTAATTTCATAGCTTATTAAATTCGTAACAAGTGTACTTGGTTGATTTTTCAAAATGATCGCTTTAATTAGAGCCACTCTTTTAATTCAACAACTGCGCTTATTTCAACTGATATGTTACCGGGCAGACTATTCATGCCAACAGCAGCCCGAGCGCCTTTGCCGTCGTCACCAAACGCAGTAACCAATACATCAGAGAATCCATTAATAACTGTGGAGTGTTCGTTAAATGAAGATGTGGCGTTAACCATTCCGGTAATTGTTAGCACTTGTTTTACCTCAGACAAATTACCAACCGCCGACTTTATGGTAGCAAGTAAACATAAACCTACCCGCTGGGCAGCTTCGTACCCTTCATCGACGTTAAGTTTATCCCCAAGTTTGCCAATCACACTGTTACCACCACAAGCACCATGCCCTGATAAGTACAATATATTGCCCGCACGTCGCCACGTTACATAATTAGCAATGGGATTGGTGGGCTCAGGTAACTCAAAACCAGCTTCTCTGATACGCTGTTCAGGGGTTGTTGCTTGAGCTGAAACACATAATGGCGCAGCTAGACAATGCGCTAAGACGGTTATTAAAAAAAATTTATTCATGATTTTGCTCCTTTAACCCATCACTAGTTTTTTCATTCCAGAAACGAGTTGGTTGATTTCATCTGCCGATGTAAATACTTGTGGCGTAATACGTATACAGCAGCCACTTGATAGCCCCACCCTCACTACGGTAAAAACACCAAACTCGTTTTCTAAGCGCTGTTGCAGGCTTTGAGCATCTTCTAGGGTTGCTTTACCGATTAATCGAAACGAGCCAATACCGGTTGATGATTGCTCATCCACACCACCCAGTAATTCAATATGCGTCATCTTTTTAGCTGCAGTTGTCCACAACGAGCGCAAGTGCCGTAAACGCGCCTCTTTATTGGCAGCACCGATAGCTTGATGAAAATCAATAGCCGAAGGGATAGTTAATATAGAAGCAAAATTTGAGGTTGCGGTATGTACCCGCGTGCGAATTTTTGTGTTATCGGGATCACGTTCGCCTGGGTAAGGCGATACCTTCGCCAACGAACCCTTCTTCATATAAAGTGCACCAACACCCACTGGGCTACCAATCCATTTGTGCAAATTAAACCCTACCCAATCTACATTTAGATCTGCAACTTTATAATCTAATAAGCCCCAAGACTGGGCGCAGTCACAAATAATATCGATGCCACGTTGTTTAGCAATCGTTGATATTTTGGCAACCGGAATAACCAAACCATGCTGATTGCTGACATGGGTGAGCAGCATGAGTTTCAAATTAGGATGTTTGTCAAAAGCCTCAACGTATAAATCAAGTATTTGTGTTTGGTTTGCTCGTGGTGGAATAATCACTTCTACTGAATTAATGTTTTCTGGCGTTGCCAGCCACTGCATCGTATCTTTAAAGCTAGGATAATCGAGGTCAGCGTAAAGCACCGCATCGTTTGCACTAAGATCATTATACTGCCTGATCAAGTTATGTATGGCTTCAGTAGCATTGCGGGTGAGTACAATTTCATCGTTGTTTACCCCAAGCGCTTCGGCAACCTTGGTGATACTAAACTTTTCATCATCGTTATAATCTTTGCGGGCGTAAAACGAAAGCTGGGTGTTGACCATATGTGTTGCTTCAACAAAAGCATTCTGCACAGGCCGAGACATTTTGCCCCAATAGCCGTGTTCAAGGTTGACGACCCCCTGCGCTTTGTCATAAAAAGTAGCAATTTCAGCCCAAAAAGATTCATCTGTTGCTAGTGACTCAGGTGTCATACCCATTGGAATGGCGGGAGATGCAGTCATACTAGTGTGTGTTTGGGATTCAGCCAACCCTGACGCTGCGAAAGAATAAGCGGCACCGGCGGTCAGAGTTTTTAGCATTGCCCTGCGATTAAAAATTGTCGATTCTGTGCTCATTAATGCGCCTTATTTACATGTATTGTATTTCTAACTATCGAAATAAAGGGAGTATCACCTTAAACATAATTGCGACAAGCGACAACAACAATGCAGACAAATTTGATAAGGGCAATTTATATAGCCTTTTCGTGAGTATTCGGCTTCTCACTCATGCTCATAATGACAAAACGCAATTAATTTTTGGACTAATCACTACGTTCATCACACGTGATGATGATTAAAAATTAACTTTAACTTTAACTTTAACTTTAATTTCAATAAGACTTTCAATGTGCTAGCTGACGTATTAAGTATCTGATAAGGGAGTTTTGACTAATACTATCGGACTATTGTGTTGCTTAAGTGAGAGTTGAGCAAAGCCTAAGCACTGCCCCATTCTTAGTGAAGATCCTATCGATTATAAAATGGTATCTAAGACTAGATTTGTCTCTGTTTTTAAAATGCCGTTGCTCAAACGTATATTACCAAGCAGTGCATTTAATTGGGGTAAAGTTTCTGATCTGATTTCAGCAATAAGATCCCAATGGCCAGAAGTATGATGAATAGAAACGACTTCTGGATATTGATGCAGGTCATTAATAATATTTGCTTCATTTTTAGCTTCTACTG
>Ga0302131_1002183_pt1 | contig 10246 bp, 6 predicted proteins | sample CB9_20m_MG_FD_203105 | JGI IMG/M metagenome (GOLD analysis project Ga0302131, IMG submission 203105) | Marine microbial communities from Western Arctic Ocean, Canada - CB9_20m | ecosystem: Environmental > Aquatic > Marine > Oceanic | place: Canada: Western Arctic Ocean | collected 2017-09-19
GAAAAATTTCTCCGACTTATATAGCTGAAATATACCTTTTTTACTTTTCATTCAATTTTATTTTTTTTGAAGGGAATCTAAATTTGTATTAAAATATAATACAAATTATGTAAATACATAAAACTATCCTTTTATGCCAAAAGGGTTATATGCGTCATTATTATGTTTTAAATTTGAAATTCTTTCATAGCAAATGGGAAGAATCTATCAAGATAAATGTACTAAAAAAAATAAGATGTGAACATGTTTTCTATGTAAATGTTTTCACTGGTTTATAAATAAAGAGATTTCATAAAAATAGCCTAGAATAAAGCCTTACTATTATCGTTTTTTTGAAACTCTTCTCATTATGAATTCTTTTGATATCAGTGGGCAATGGTTGCTATTTTAGAAGACGATGGTCGTTGTGCTTGTATTCCCTTTTATTTTGATAGATATATGTATATTGATTTGGAATATATTAATTATGTTTTTTTTAGTATTAAGCTCTCTTTTTTTGTCTTAAAAATAGAAGCAATACATTGAAAAGCTATTTTTATTCTATAAGAATAAATAGATAGGATAATAGTGTTGTTAGCTATTAAACTAAACTTAGACAAAAGTGCAGTTATCTTAGAAATGATGCCTTTTGATATATTAGAATTCATGATATTACGGATCACTCAAAGAGTGCAGGTATTAGGATTTCTATAGTGTTGCTTGGACCAGTCATCGAAAGTCAGTGTTTGTTTCGTTATCGCGGAATAACTAGCAAACATTTAATATAATTGTTAGAAGAGTGACATGCTAGTATTTTTGCGGCCCCTATTTCTATTTGAATAAGAGGGAGTTTTGCGATTAAAAGAGGTTTGTAATTTAAGTTCGGAAAGCTAACAGGTTCTTTTTTGATACTTAAATGAAAAATATAGAAGCGTTCATTAAATAGTAAGAAGCTGATGGAGATGTTTTTAAATTAGCCGCAGTTTAGCAAAAGGAATACTAATAGATTACGACTCTAAAATCATTAAAAAATTAACGGCAAAGAGGCCAAAGTAATTTTAGATACTTCGGTGCCTTTGCTTAATTTTATTTGAAATCTAAATAAAAAGTATAGACAGGATAGTGCAGTGTCTTTTGGTATTCAATAAAATTATTAGAAGTCTAGATTTGTGTTGAATACCTTTTAGAACTTGTGTCAGTATTCATTCAGGGAAAAGAAAGAGTATGTGAAAAAAGAATTCAAGATTTTTTTCAAGTAATTAGTACGTTTTATTTTGTATTTGTAGAAGAGAAAGATTGAAAAAAGAAACACTTTTATCAAAAATTCAATACCCTATAAAATAAATAGACATCGTATTTTGGAACATCCTATTTTATTGGTATTCAGCTAAATAAAACTTCCTTTAACAGTTGAAAATAATACCAGTGTATTTATTAATAGTGGTAAAACATAATAAAAACATTATTTTTGGAGATTGATTATAATTTGAACACGAAAAGAATAAAAAAATGGCAAATACATTATTTGACAAAGTATGGGATTCGCACGTTGTTCGTCAGGTTAAAGACGGTCCAGATGTGTTTTTTATAGACCGTCATTTTATCCACGAAGTTACAAGTCCTGTAGCTTTTTTAGGGTTAGAAAGTAGAGGAAATAGTGTTGTATATCCAGAACGCACTTTCGCAACAGCAGATCACAACACACCAACAATAAATCAACATTTACCGGTTGCAGATCCATTATCTGCAAATCAGTTGGATGCTTTAGAAAATAATGCCGCTAAACACGGTATTTCACACTGGGGTTTAGGAGATGAAAACAACGGAATTGTGCATGTTGTAGGTCCAGAAAACGGAATTACATTACCGGGTGCAACGATTGTTTGTGGAGATTCTCATACATCAACGCATGGTGCTTTTGGCGCTATTGCTTTTGGTATTGGTACATCCGAAGTAGAAATGGTTTTGTCTACACAATGTATAATGCAGCCAAAACCGATGAGAATGTGTATTAACGTAAACGGAAAATTAGGTTTAGGTGTAACACCGAAAGATGTCGCTTTATATATTATTGCAAAACAAACAACTTCTGGTGCAACTGGTTATTTTGTTGAATATGCAGGAGGTGTTTTCGAGGATATGTCTATGGAAGGTCGCATGACTGTGTGTAATTTATCTATTGAGATGGGTGCACGTGGAGGTATGATTGCTCCAGATGAAAAGACATACGAATATCTTAAAGGTCGCGCTCAAACTCCAAAAGGAGCAGATTGGGATAAAGCTATGAAATATTGGGAGACTTTATATACAGAAGAAGGTGCAGAATTTGATGTAGAATATAATTACGAAGCTTCAGATATCGAACCAATGATTACCTATGGTACAAATCCAGGAATGGGAATGGGCGTAACAAAATCGATTCCTATTGCAGAAAGTTTAACAGGTGGCGTAGAAACATACAGAAAATCATTAGGATATATGTCATTTAATGAAGGTGATTCTATGATTGGAAAATCAATCGATTTTGTGTTTTTAGGATCGTGTACTAATGGACGAATAGAGGATTTTAGAGGTTTTTGTTCGATTGTTAAAGGAAGACAAAAAGCAGACAATGTGACCGCTTGGTTAGTTCCGGGTTCCCATAAAGTAGTAGATCAAATAAAAGCAGAAGGTTTAGATAAAATTATTACGGACGCAGGTTTTGTATTAAGAGAACCAGGTTGTTCGGCTTGTTTGGCAATGAATGATGATAAAATCCCAGCAGGAAAATTATCAGTTTCAACATCAAACAGAAACTTCGAAGGAAGACAAGGACCAGGATCTAGAACGTTACTAGCCTCACCATTAGTAGCTGCGGCATCTGCAGTACAAGGAGTAGTTACAGATCCAAGGACGTTGCTTGTTGGTTAATCTATAAGTAATAAATTAAAATAACTTCTCGAGTAGTTAGCCAGCAGTCTAAAGCGAATGGCGAATAGCGAAGAGTAAAAAGCATAAAAAGATGGCTTACGATAAATTTGGAGTATTAACAAGTACAGCATATCCATTACCTACAGAGAATGTAGATACAGATCAAATTATACCCGCTCGTTTCTTAAAAGCAACGGAGCGTGTAGATTTTGATGTGAATTTTTTCCGTGATTGGAGATACAATTCAGACGGAACACCAAAAACAGAATTCCCTTTAAATAAAGAGATTTATGCAGGTTCTAAAATTTTAGTAGGAGGTAGAAACTTTGGTTCTGGTTCTTCTAGAGAGCATGCGGCTTGGTCTGTGTACGATTTTGGATTACGTTGCGTAATTTCATCAGCATTTGCAGATATTTTTAAAAATAACTGTTTAAACGTTGGAGTTTTGCCTGTACAAGTTTCGGCAGCATTTGCAGATACTCTATTTGCAGCAATAATGGCAGATCCAAAAACAGAAATTAATGTTGATTTACCAAATCAGAAAGTCACCCTGGTTGCGACTGGTAAGTCAGAATCTTTTGTAATTAATACATACAAAAAAGATAACATGTTAAACGGTTTTGATGATATTGATTACTTAAAAAACATCGAAAGCGAAATTACTGCATTTGCAAAAACAAGACCCTTTTAAACTGTCATTTAGAACAAGGAACTTAGTGAAGAATCTCATTTATTTTTCATAATGAATAAAATGGCAATTAGAAAAATTGAAATAATGGATACGACACTGCGTGATGGAGAACAAACATCAGGCGTGTCTTTTTCAGTTTCAGAAAAATTAACAATAGCAAAATTATTACTCGAAGAATTAAAAGTAGATCGCTTAGAAATAGCATCTGCAAGAGTTTCTGAGGGAGAATTAAAAGCGGTCAAAAAAATAACTTCATGGGCTTCTGCAAATAATTTTTTAGAAAATATAGAAGTATTAACTTTTGTCGATGGTGGAAAATCGATCGAATGGATTTTAGATTCCGGGGCAAAAGTTCAGAATTTATTAACCAAAGGTTCTTTAAATCATTTAACACATCAGCTTAAAAAAACACCAGCACAACATTTTTTAGATATAAAAGCTACGATTGAGTTAGCAGCTAAAAACAATATTAAAACCAATGTTTATTTAGAAGATTGGTCTAATGGAATGCGAAATTCAAAGGCTTATGTTTTTGAATATTTAGATTTCTTAACTACTCAGAAGATCGAACGCATATTACTACCAGATACTTTAGGTATTTTAACCCCGGTTGAAACTGCTAACTTTATAACTGAAGTTCGCCAAAAATACCCAGAATTTCATATTGATTTTCATGGTCATAATGATTACGATTTGGGTGTTGCCAATGTAATGGAAGCTATAAAGGCAGGCGCAAACGGATTGCACTTAACCATAAACGGCATGGGCGAGCGTGCAGGAAATGCACCCATGGCAAGTGTAATTGCAGTAATTAACGATTTTTTAACCGATGTAAAAATCACTATAAACGAGAAAGCGTTAAATAAAGTAAGTAAGTTAGTAGAAACATTTTCAGGGTTTCGAATTCCTGTAAATAAACCAGTTGTTGGGGCAAATGTTTTTACGCAAACGGCAGGAATTCATGCTGATGGCGATAGTAAAAATAATCTTTATTTTAATGATTTAATGCCGGAGCGTTTCGGTAGAAAACGTAAATATGCCTTAGGTAAAACATCAGGTAAAGCCAATATCCAAAAGAATTTGCAAGATTTAGGAATTAGCTTAAATGATGAAGAACTAAAGAAAGTTACCCAAAGAATTATTGAATTAGGAGACAAAAAAGAAGTGGTTTCTCAAGAAGATTTACCCTATATTATTTCTGATGTTTTAGATAGTGATACCATTGAAAAACGTATCGTTGTAGAAAACTATGTGTTAGGGCATGCAAAAGGAATGAAGCCATCTACCACCCTTCAATTAAAGGTAGAAGGCATATTATATGAAGCACACGCGCAAGGAGATGGCCAGTTTGATGCTTTTATGAATGCGTTAAAAAAGTTATACAAAATCCATAGTAAAAAAGAATTACCAGCATTAATTGATTACGGAGTTAGAATTCCTCTAGGTAGTCATACTGATGCGCTGTGTGAAACCATTATTACTTGGAAAACAGAAGAAAAAGAATTTATTACACGTGGTTTAGATTCAGATCAAACAGTATCTGCTATTAAAGCTACGGAGAAAATGCTTAATATTATTTAAAAGGCCCTTTAGGCTATTTGTTATTAGCAGTTTGCTAATAGCCGAAAAATAAGAAAATTAAATTATATGCTTTTTATTGAGCCCATTGCCAATAGTTAACAGACAAAACATCAAAATATATGAAATTAAATATCGCGTTATTAGCAGGAGATGGAATTGGTCCTGAGGTTATAGATCAGGCTGTAAAAGTATCTGATGCAATTGCTAAAAAATTTAACCATCAAATTACTTGGCAACCAGCCTTAACCGGCGCGGCTGCAATTGATGCTGTTGGTGAACCATATCCAGATGCAACACATGATATTTGTGTGGCTTCAGATGCTGTTTTGTTTGGCGCAATTGGACATCCAAGGTTTGATAACGATCCTTTAGCAAAAGTGCGTCCGGAGCAGGGTTTATTAAAAATGCGTAAAAAATTAGGCTTGTTTGCAAATGTTAGACCAACATTTACATTTCCTTCTTTGTTAGATAAATCTCCATTAAAAAGAGAACGTATAGAAGGAACTGATTTGGTGTTTTTACGTGAATTAACTGGTGGGATTTACTTTGGCGAAAAAGGAAGAAGAGATGGTGGAGAAACTGCTTTTGATAATTGTGTTTACACAAGAGCTGAGGTACAACGTTTAGCTGTAAAAGGTTTTGAATTAGCAATGACGCGCTCCAAGAAACTATGTTGTGTTGATAAAGCAAATGTTTTAGAAACTTCAAGATTATGGAGAGAAACAGTGCAAGCCATGGAAAAGGAGTATCCAGAAGTAGAAGTTTCTTATGAGTTTGTAGATGCGGTTGCGATGCGTTTGGTGCAGTGGCCAAATAGTTACGACGTATTAATTACTGAAAACTTATTTGGAGATATTTTAACAGATGAAGCTTCTGTTATTTCTGGTTCTATGGGCTTAATGCCTTCGGCATCGGTAGGAACAGAAAATGCCTTATTTGAGCCTATTCACGGTTCGTATCCGCAAGCAACTGGTTTAAACATAGCAAATCCAATGGCAACTATTTTATCTGCTGCAATGCTATTCGAAAACTTTGGTTTATACGAAGAGGGAAAATCAATTAGAACCGCCGTAAACAGTGCTTTGGAGAAAGGAATTGTTACAGAAGACTTAGCGGATGGTGGAAAAGCATACGGAACAAAAGAAGTAGGAGATTGGTTAGCTGAGAATATTTAAGATCTACTAGTTTATAAATATTAAAAAAAGCCCTTTTTCTTAAAGGGCTTTTTTGTTTTATTTTTTTTGTAGTCATGGAAATGTTTGGTTAGGTTTTTTTTGTAAAATTCATTTTCCTGATCAACTCTTTTTTATTTTCGATTGTCTATAAATTACACTGCATAGTATTGGCAGTTGCTTTAATAATAGTATGTAACTAAATCTATTTTGTAGGAAAATTTGATATTTCAGTTCGTTAAACGAGTATAAATACAGTGCTTTATGGGCGTCACTACCTATTTGTTTTCCATGTCGAATTAAGAGTCCTAACTTTAGTCCTCTCTTTTTAAAATTGGCACGATTGAGCGTTCGATTTAAAACTACTTAGTAGTTTTTTTTTGCTAGGGTTCTTTTTACATTTTAATTAGTGACTATCATTAAGTGTTTAATTTTTAGTCAACCTATTTCATAAAAGTACATTCTAATACTGCATTTTAGGGACGTAGGTAAAGTAAATAATCACTTGGAATTATGAGTAGATGAAGCCTTAGTGTTGGCTCAAAATAGTTGTTGAGACTTTAATAAAAAATGTGGTTTTCGAATTTAATCATCAAATTATTGCTAAACTTTTTCGAGATTGACTGGGTTTTGATGGTTTAGTTTTGCATTGATTGAAGCATTATTTCCGAAACTAAGATTGATTTGGTCAGAGTGATTGTTGCGGGGGCTTAACTTATTTAGAACGTGCTTACAAATCACTCGACGCTAACTCTGGAGAATTTGGTAGAGAAGTCGTGCCAGAATTAATCTTTGATTTGGTGACCAATATTCTAAATGTTAAATTTAAATTATGGTTTTTCAATAATCTTTATTTATGTAAGGTTAAAGCCGGCAATATAGCTGGCAAATATTTTTTTTAATAAAAGGCGAAAATGCTTAATAAAACCTACAATACTTTTTAAAAACGATCCTATATTCCCTTTAAAAAAAGGGATTAATATTTATACTGAACGAATGTGAAAATAAACTGTATTGATTTCATATGTTCAGGTAGTTTCTAATATTGAGGATATAGATTTAATTCTGTTTCGTATCCAAGAGTATTTTAATTTTCGCTACAAGTATATATTTGAGAATTTTTTCTAACAAAGACAATTATTTTATTCTGAGGAAGAACATAAAATAATGCTCGAATTGATGAAGCAAAAATGAGCGACTCTTAACGAAATAAATTTGGAAAGCAAAGCTTTTATAGTTGACTTTCGAGCTTCCGATAAGGTATTAGTCAAAATTTTGCTTGGAAAAATAAACCAAAGCGAAAAATTCCTCTCTGAGTTACTAGCTATCTAGAAGCAGGGAATCAATTAGAAGACTTATCTTATGCTTCGAAATATCCATTTCTTACTTTTGGATTGTCTTATCAATAAATATAGAAAACAATGTCTTCGGTGCGGTTTCGATATAAAATTTTCTGCAAGGATTAAACTATATTTTAAAGCTGATTATTTTTGAATAAGAAATTTTGCTACATTAAATATAAATTTTGTTTTAATCCATTTTTATTCTTTTTTAATACTATGTTTTGCATAATTATACCCAAGAGCATCGTATCGTTTTACGATATGTTGCAAACGCATATGAAAATCTTTCCAGTTTCTGTTTTTTTTAGAGGACCACACTACTTCCGACAAAGCTGTCATTCTTGGCAATATGTTATATTCAACAAGATCCCAGGTTGGCATGTACTCTGTCCAAACATTTCCTTGTGCACCAAGAATATATTTTCTTTCTTCAGTGTTTAAAACGAATGGGGTTGGTTCGTAGGAATATACCTTCTCTACAGTAGTATGTCTTTTACTACCTGTGAGTGCTTCTTTTTTTTGTTCCTCTTGACTCACTTGGTAATAATCAAAATAGCAATGTGTTCCTGGTGTCATTATTACTGAATGATGTTGTTTAGCAGCAGCAATGCCACCTTCAATTCCCCGCCATGACATTACAGTTGCATTTGGTGCTATTCCGCCTTCAAGAATCTCATCCCAACCGATTATGTTTCTATCGTTAGCGTTTAAAAATTTTTCTATTCGTCTTATAAAATAACTTTGTAACCCATGCTCATCTTTAAGGCCTTCTTTTTTTATTAATTTCTGTGCATAAGCACTTTCTTTCCATTCTTTTTTTAAGACTTCATCTCCACCAATGTGAATAAATTTACTTGGAAAAAGGTTCATTACTTCACTTAATATATCTTCCAAGAATCTAAATGTTTCTTCTGTAGGTGCAAATGTTTCATTGAAGATTCCCCATCTTTTTGCCACCTCGTAGGGGCCTTTAGTATTTCCGAATTGCGGATAAGCTGCTAAAGCAGCTGAAGAATGTCCAGGAAGTTCTATTTCGGGAATTACTGTAATATGTCTAGCTCCAGCATAGGCGACAACTTCTTTTATTTCTTCTTGTGTATAAAATCCTCCATATCGAACATCATCATAAGTGTATGGAGCGTTTTTGGTTCCAGCAAGTCCAATAGCAGTTCCTTTTCTAAAACCACCAACTTCGGTTAATTTGGGATATTTTTTAATTTCTATTCGCCATCCCTGGTCTTCAGTTAGGTGCCAATGAAATGAATTCATTTTATGCATCGTAATTAAATCTATATACTTCTTTATAGCTGCTATGGGAAAAAAATGACGGCCTACATCTAAATGCATGCCCCTATACTTATATCGAGGACTATCACGAATTTCCACTGCCGGAATAGTTAATTCTATGATTTCATTATCACCTCTCTCAATTTCTACAGGTAATAATTGTCTTAGAGATTGTATACCGTAAAAAACACCAATGTTGGTTTTTCCAGAAATAACAATAGCATCATATTTTACTGACAAGTTATAGCCTTCAATATTCTCAATCGAGCTGTCAAGTTCTAATTCGATATTTCCGTCGTTGGTGGCAGAAGAATTTATGGAGAGAGAAATACCAGAAGCACTACTGAACATGTTAGATAGATATTCCGCCTCTTGGGCCAAGTTTTTAGTACTGATTATGGCAGTATTCGAATTCAGTAAGAAACGACCTTTTTTTATGGTTAGTTCGTTTGGTTTTGGAATTATCTGATAATCATGCTCTGAATTCAGTACTTCGTGATACTTATTTGAACAGGAAAGTACTAGCATGGATATTGTTAGGTAAATTATACTTCTCACTATTTCTTTTTTAGTTGGTTACGCTGTTATTTAAGATTTGCTGTTTATTTTAAGCACTAAAGTTAGTAAATAAATTACAGCCCTCCATATTTACCTTAGGATTTGTAGAGTTCTTTTTAAGAAAATAAGACAATAGATGATTAAATAGGTAGTAGACATGGTGCGTCTGAAGATTACTTAATGGGACTTAAAAAAAGTATATCGAATAAAAAAAGTAAGAGGTTGGTTAGCTGAGAATGTTTAAAATATACTAGTTTGTACATAATTAAAAAAGCGCTAGATTTCGAGCGCTTTTTTAATTTGAATAGAGTTTTATTTTAATGTTTCGGTACCTTCAAAAAAAAACAGCTGCTTAAAAGCAAAATTATAAAGCTTTTTTGATATTAAGAAACACGAAAAAAAGTACAAATCAATAAAGTTTGAACGTTCTTTATTTTAAAGTAAATTTAAAGCATTAAAAATGTTTCTTTAAGTTGGTCTAAAGTAAAAGGTTTTTGCAAAACAAGATTAATACCGTGTTTCTCTTTTATTAGATCTTCAATATTCCATCCGGTAACCGCTATAATTTTAATGCTATCTCCATATTTTTCTTGAATAGCATCTGCTAACTCCCATCCATTCATATCAGGCATACCAATATCTGTAAATACAACATCATAGCTATTTTTATCAAGATGTTTCAATGCATCATGGGCATTCATGACATTATCACATTTGTGACCAAT
>Ga0302131_1002187_pt1 | contig 10242 bp, 8 predicted proteins | sample CB9_20m_MG_FD_203105 | JGI IMG/M metagenome (GOLD analysis project Ga0302131, IMG submission 203105) | Marine microbial communities from Western Arctic Ocean, Canada - CB9_20m | ecosystem: Environmental > Aquatic > Marine > Oceanic | place: Canada: Western Arctic Ocean | collected 2017-09-19
GCTCAGGGAAAAAAGAAGCCACCAACAACAGCGCAATTGGCCCGCCAATCACAATACCCAGAGTACCTGTAAAAAATAGAATGATAGCCTTGCTACCTAGCTTAGCGATAGCTTTTAAGTCGACACTAATAGTTAATAATACTAAACAAGCAGGCAGCAAATAACGGGAAGCTACATAATAAAGCTGTGAGTTCTCGCCATCGATTAGGCCAAAGGTATTAAGTAATGAAGGTAAAAAATAGCAGAGTAAAACTGACGGCACAAACATATAAAATTTACGCCAAAAAGAAACTTGGCTGTTAGCAGTGTAAAACACTAAACCTAATAAAATCGCCAAGATACCCATAACGGTAGCATCGTTAGTAAAAAGTGGTGTTTGGACCAAGACTTGGTCAGTGATAACTTGTGTAGACATGGAAATTCCTGTTCTGCATCCGCTTTATCAACCCATACTGGGCTTGCGCGGCTTTTCTGATTATTATCTCGCAAGCTGTGCTCTGCTATCTCTATAATTATGACAACATGAACGGCATACAAATGTAAACGTCATGTTAACACAAATTGTGTAATTCGGTCTTGTTAGCTATCAAGACCGAATTAAGTCGCCTTTATTACTTCTCAGCGCCTATTGATATTGCCAGTTCATTTCGAAGTTGAGTATTTTCTGGGGTAGTTGTCCATCCGTGTAGATGGGATTCAAGCAGATTTGTTAATGCTTGAATATGCGCTTCATCGGCATTGAGCGCAGCAATATATTCATAACGTTCGCCTCCCGCTTCAATAAAATATTCACGATTTTCTTCGCCAATTTCTTCAATTGTTTCTAAACAATCAGCAGCAAACCCTGGGCAAACGATTTGCACAGACTTAACACCTTGCTTAGGAAATGCTTTAAGCGACTCATCAGTATAAGGTTTTAACCATTCCTCGCGACCAAAACGTGATTGAAAACTAGTAAAGTGTTCATCTGCCTTTATTCCTAGTGCCTGTGCAATAAGACGTGATGTTTTATGGCATTCACAATGATAAGGGTCACCGTTTAACAGATAACGCTTAGGTATACCGTGATAGCTAAAAATTAATTTGTCAGCTCGCCCATGCTCATCCCAATGAGCTTTAATTTTATCGGCCACAGCATTTATATAATCTGGGTTGTCGTGATAATGCGTAACAAAACGTAATTCAGGTATCCAACGTCTCTTACTAAAACTATGAGCAATCGCATCAAAAGTTGAACCAGTGGTGGAAGCACAATATTGTGGATACAACGGCAACACTAGTAATTTTCGAACGCCTTGCTGCAACATTTTATCGACTACAGAGTCTACAGAAGGTGATCCATATCGCATGGCAAAATCCACCACTATATCGTCGCCATGTTGATGCTGTAACTTATCTCGCAAAGCATTGGCTTGGTCATGTGTGTAGTACATTAGCGGTGAACCTCGCTCTGACCACACAGTCTCATAAGCCTTAGCTGAACGCTTTGGACGAATGTTTAATATGACTAAATTTAAAATCATCCACCATAACAATCTTGGTACTTCAACCACTCTTGGATCGGATAAAAATTCTTTTAAGTAACGTTTTAACTCAGCTTTTTTAGGCGCATCAGGTGTGCCCAAATTTGTGACTAACACGCCTACTTTGTCGTTTTGGCTATGGGTGAAAGTAGGACTACCTTGGTATTTCATGAAAAACTCTTGATGATGTTTAATAAAGGTGAATGGATAATTTTTACATAAAAACTTATATAAAAGCCCTTTATGAAAAACTATTTATGAAAAACCATTTAAGAAATAGTTAAAGTGCGTGGATTTTCTTCTAACTAACAACATGTTTAAATACGAAAAAATTATTATTTTGGACTAGTTCTATTAAAAATCAATGTATTAGTTAGTCGGACTCAAAGAGCTGGCAAAACGCTATTTAGAATATTCAATATTTTTGATGGCGTTTTAACTATTATCTGATGCTTAGTAAAATTTATGGCCCATAATCCTACGATCCCTTGTTGTTATCCATAGACAATATCTGCATCTGCAATTTTGATATTTGTTCAGATATTTTCTTGAGACTTGGCTCCCCCTCTTCCTCTAGTGCTTCGAATCGCGCTTTAGCATTTTCTTGCTCCATAACATTCACGACTATACCAATCACCATATTTAAGAAGGCAAAAGCCGTGAAGAAAATAAAACTTAAATAAAATATCCAACTGAAGGGATAAACCTCCATTGTTTCGTACATCACGTCAGTCCAATCTTCAAAGGTCATAACTCTGAATAAGGTCAACAGTGAGATGATAATATTACCCCATAAATCTGGGTTAATAGTAGCAAACAACGTGCTCCCAACCGCCGCGTAAATGTAGAAGATGATAAACATCAACAACATCACATAACCAAGCTGTGGCATCGCTTTGATTAATGACACTAATAAAATTCTAAGTTCAGGGATGATTGAAATCATTCTTAATACTCTAAATACTCTGACTAATCTTGCAACCAACGCCAGCTCAGTATCATCTGCGGGTATCAAACTAATCATCACAATTAAAGTATCAAAGATATTCCAGAAGTCTTTGAAAAAATTTCGCTTACGATGCTCAGCCAGAAACCGTATAGTAATTTCAATTAGGAAAAAAGCGCTAATAAACCAATCAAAAAACTTAGCGATAGCATAAATAGTTGCTGACATTTCATAGGTTTTAGCACCCACTAGTAGCGCTGAAAAAATAATCACGGATACCACAAAAATTTCAAATAATTTATTTGAGCGAATTTGAATAAATTTGTCTTGCAGGGTCGAAGCTTTCATATTTGGAAGCGGGTCTCAGAAAATAATAAAAATCGGCGCTAGGTTATTCGATTGAATTTGGCTGTCAATCAATTAACAACATTCCTTTTTGTGCGTAATGTCTTACCGTCACCATATTAATTGACAACAAATAATGGAATAGTCATGTGTCATCGATTATTTTTCATTTGAAAATGAGGCGTTTTGATATAAAAAATAAAAAAGGGCAACAAAAACTGCCCTTGTAATCCTGTTAATTATTATTAGCTATTTTTATCAGGCATCAATCCACGATTTATGTCGACTAAATCTTGTTCGGTTAGATTTCCTGATGCACGTTTCAAATCCAATATTGCGCGAATAAAATCATAACGAGCACTGGCAAGCTTCTGCCTTGCGTCAAACTGGTTTCTAGTGCTGTTTAGCACATCCACTATTGTTCTAGTGCCGACATCAAAACCCGCTTCAGTGGCTTTTAATGCACTGTCTGCTGAAACAACGGCTTGTTGTAAGGCACGAATAGTCGATGTAGAAGCAATGACATCATTGTATGCTGAGCGCACTGAGCGCACAATTGAACGATGAGCTAATTCTAAATCTTCACTAGCAGCCACATAGCGATATCTAGCTTGCGCTGTTTGTGCGTTCACTGAACCGCCTGAGTATATTGGTACATTTAACGTGAGACCAATCGAATTAGAATCGGTAGATGGGAAACTAATACCATTCGTTTCCTCATCTATTCTTCTACCGTATCGACCTGAAAGAGATAGAGTAGGATAGTGTCCAGCTTTAGCACTCGAAATATCTTCTTTTGCTATATCTTTTGCAATATTACGCACCATTAAGTCGAGGTTTTTTTCTTCGGCAATTTTAAGCCAGTTATCGACACCTTCTGGAGATGGGCGTGATGCGCTGAAACTATCGGTATTTAATACCGATATATTACCATGATATTTACCAGTGATTTCACGCATCTGTTCCAAACGCAATTCAACCACATTTTCGGTAATAATTTCTTGGGCCACAGTGTTATCAAAATTTGCTTGTGCTTCGTGCACGTCTGTAATCGCCGTTAGCCCTACATTAAAACGCTGTTTGGTTTGTTCTAACTGTCGCTCAATTGCACGCTTTTCAGCCTGAACAAAAATCAAGCTATCTTTTGCCCTAAGAATAGCAAGGTAAGCATCGGTTGTTCTCACAATCAAATCTTGCTTCGACAATGCAAAATTTGTATCGCTTTGTTGAGCCACTTTTTCAGCCCGGTCTAGTGCAATCCAGTTTCGATGGTCGTAAATAGACATTCCAAGGGTTAGACTCATATCAAGTGTTGTAGAGTCCTGACTAAAATTAGCAAACACCACTGGATCATCTGGATTATCGTCAGTAGGACCTCCTATTTGTGGATTGGATTCTCTACTGCCATCGCTGTAACCGATAGAACCGGATATTTGCGGTAATAAACTTGCGCGGCTTATGGATATACCTTCAAAGGCGGCATCTCTGTCAGCTTTAGCGCGGTTAGTGGTAGGGTCTTTCTCAACTGCCATTTGATAAACTTGGTAGAGATCGTCTGCAAAAACAGATGTAGAGAGTCCTATGCCGATCAATAACGACAAAAATGTTTTTTTCATTGGTAATCCTATCTGTTTCTGAATCAATCTAAGCCAAATATTCTAAAAGAAGTATGCCTAGTCAAATACTAATAATAATATGTGTATTTAAAGTCTAAGCAAATCTCGTGTTAAGTAATATTGCTTTGTCGTAACACTTCGCATTCAAGTGTAACAGAATATTATGAATTAACAGACCCTAGGCGAACCAGCATATGAAACTTTGTTATGCTAGTCTTAGTTTTTTAAACGTTTAGATATGGTCTATTTATCTTAGAAATTAGTAAACAAACAATCGGAGAAAAGTTTGCAGAAAGGTCAGCAAAAAATCCAACAATTTTCAGCTAAAGATATACAAATATTGAGTAAGGAAACCCTATATCAAGGTTTCTTCAAAATGGTAAAATACGCTTTTAAACACAAGCTATTTGAAGGTGGCTGGAGCAAAGTCGTCACACGAGAAGTGTTTGAACGAGGACATGCCATAGCTGTCTTACCGTATGACCCTGTTTTAGATGAGTTTGTGTTGATTGAGCAAGTGCGTATTGGTGCATTGCCCACCTCTTCTTCGCCTTGGTTGCTTGAAGTGGTTGCAGGTATTATTGATGCAGGTGAAACACCTGAAGATGTCTGCTACCGAGAAACAAAGGAAGAAGCTGGTCTTGATATTAAAAAATTGTACAAAGCTTTAAGTTACCTATCTAGCCCAGGCGGAACGACAGAGCGCTTACATATCTTTATAGGTCTAGTCGATGCCAGTAATGCCAAAGGTGTACATGGGCTAGAATACGAAAGTGAAGATATCTTAGTGCACAGAGTACCTTCATCACTCGCGTTTGACTGGCTCAGTCAAGGTAAAATTGATAATGCTGCTGCGCTGATTGCACTTCAATGGTTTGCTATGAATAAACAACAGCTTTTGGAAAATTGGTCTCATGACTAAAGAAATAGGTCGTAAATATGTTCCCAAACTAGCCAACATGCACCGAGTATGTGAGGTTAATTATGGTCGTTTATTAAAGTTGCTTCCTGATTGCGATACAGAAAATTTACAGTATCAATTTAAAGTAAACGCTAGTTTGCTATATACCATCAAGATTATAGAGTGTAGTCGCTATACCAGCACCTTAGAAATGTCGCAAAAAAACCAGATAGGTTTTGAATTTCTTCGACCAGTAGTGCAGGTCAGGCTATATCACGATGCTAAAATGGCAGAGGTGATTAGCGCTCAGAATATTGGTTCTTTGAAGCCAAGCTACCAGTACCCCAATATCAAGATGTATCAGAAAAACGAAAAGGAAATGGTTAATTTGTTTTTAGCCGAATGGTTACAGTTTTGTTTAACGCAAAGTAGCCAATTATATTCTTCTGAAGCCTAAGTCATTCTAAAAATGATTATTATTCAAATTACAGATTGTCATTTATTTTCAGAAATCCAAAAAACTGGTTACAACAACATCAACCCTTATCAAAGTCTACGACACATATTGTGGGAGGTTAAACTTCACCAGCCGAATGTGTTGTTAGTCACGGGTGATATCAGTGGTGATGGTTCTGGGCAAAGTTACCAACACTTTTCTAAATTGCTTAACGAGACAAGTATCAATTGCCGAATAGGTATCATTCCAGGCAATCATGACAACCAAACACAGATGAAAGCACACATTGATAGTGATTATTTATGGTTAAATAAACACCGACTGATTTTACCTAATCGATGGCATATTCATCTATTAGACACGCAATATCAGCATGCTATGGGTCAAATATCAGAATCTAACCTTGTATCTTTAACTGAATATTTAAGTGTTTATTGCAATGATTATCACTTATTAGCCGCTCATCACCACCCTATTCCTTGCAATGGTTGGATGGACAAACATGAATGGACAAACCGGCAGGAATTTAATGCGGTAGTGGCAGCAAACCCATCCATAAGAGGTGTGGTGTATGGTCATATCCATACGGCAATCGAACAGCAAGAAGACCAATGTTTATATATGGCGTGCCCCTCAACCTGTTGGCAGTTTGCTACTGAATCATCTTTTGCCACAAGCAATTTATTGCCAGGTTATAGAGTGCTTAAATTACTAGATAATGGTCAAATAGCTACATCTATTCATCGACTAAAAGCATAAGGATTGACTTTGCAATATGTTGTTATCTATTTACACGGATTTCTTAGTTCACCGCAGTCAAAAAAAGCTTCGCAAACTATCGAGTTTGTGAAGGCTAACTACCCTGATTTAATTTTAGAAATACCACAACTTGCGAACTACCCTAATGATGCCGTCGCTATTATTGAACAGAAAATTGCTGAACATCATGGCAAAAAATTACGTTTTATTGGTAGCTCACTAGGTGGGTTTTTAGCGTCGTTCATGGTGGAGAAATATTCAGGCAAAGCAGTTTTAGTCAATCCAGCAGTGCGACCTTTTGATTTATTAGTCGACTTTTTAGGCGCCCATATTAATCCGCACACGCAACAACCTTTTTTACTAAAAAACCAACATATTGACGAGCTTCGTTATATGGATACACCCACTTTGAATCCCAAGTCTGATTATTGGGTGTTGTTACAGACTGCAGACGAAACGTTAGACTACCGCCAGGCAGAAGCTAAGTACCAAAACTATAAACTAAGCATAGAGCAAGGCGGTGATCATGGTTTTCAAGATTTTCAGCGATTCTTACCAGATATTTTTAGGTTTCTACTGCAAGACTAATTGAAGCTTGGTATAACATATAAAGTGCTTTTAGCATTGCCGCACATCCACCGTACGAATAATGAGAGCTTTGATTAATAACTATGTCAAACGAATATAACGCAGACGCTATTGAAGTATTGAACGGCCTAGAGCCAGTTCAACGCCGCCCTGGTATGTATACGGATACCACACGCCCAAATCATTTAAGCCAAGAAGTCATTGATAATAGTGTTGATGAAGCCTTAGGCGGATTTGCCACCACAATTCGGGTGGTACTACATTCAGACCAATCCATTGAAGTCACAGATGATGGCCGAGGTATGCCTGTAGACATTCACCCTGAAGAAGGTATTTCAGGGGTAGAATTGATTATGACTAAGTTACACGCGGGCGGTAAATTTTCAAACAAAAGCTACCAGTTTTCTGGTGGTTTACATGGTGTTGGCATTTCTGTGGTCAACGCTTTATCCAAAAGAGTAGAGGTGAATATTCGGCGTAATGGCAACGTACATCAAATTGCTTTTGAAAACGGTGAAAAAGTTCAGGAGTTAGAAATTGTCGATACCTGCGGTAAACGCAACACAGGCACCAAAGTTCACTTTTGGCCTGACCCAAAGTACTTTGACTCAAGCAAGTTTTCTGTCACTAAATTATTACATGTGTTACGTGCTAAAGCGGTATTATGTCCTGGTTTACGAGTACGATTTGATGACAAAATCAGTAATGAAACTACCGAGTGGTATTTCGAAGATGGTTTGCGTGACTATTTATATCAATCGGTAAAAGAATATGTAACCTTGCCACAAGACAGTCCATTTGTAGGCACCATTTCAGGTAACACCGAAGCCGCGGATTGGGCTGTTATGTGGCTGCCTGAAGGTGGCGAAATGATTAACGAAAGTTATGTCAACCTTATCCCAACGGTTCAAGGTGGCACGCACGTTAATGGTTTGCGTCAAGGCTTGTTAGAATCGATGCGGGAGTTTTGTGAGTTTAGAAACTTATTACCGCGTGGAGTCAAACTCACACCAGAAGACATTTGGGATCGTTGTAGTTATGTTTTATCTACTAAAATGCAGGACCCACAATTTGCAGGGCAAATAAAAGAACGCTTATCTTCGCGTCAAGCGGCGGCTTTTGTTTCAGGTGTGGTTAAAGATGCTTTTAGTTTATGGTTAAACCAACATACCGATGTCGCTGAGTTACTGGCTGATATGTGTATTAACAATGCGCAAACTCGTTTACGTCAAAGTAAAAAAGTAGCCCGTAAAAAAGTGACTCAAGGACCTGCTTTACCCGGCAAACTTACCGATTGTTCTACCCAGGATACCAGCCGCTCAGAATTATTTTTAGTGGAAGGAGACTCAGCTGGGGGCTCTGCAAAACAAGCCAGAGATAGAGAATTTCAGGCAATCATGCCACTTCGTGGCAAAATTTTAAACAGCTGGGAAGTCGACTCATCTCAAGTGCTAGCTTCACAAGAAATACATGACATTTCTGTGGCTTTGGGTATAGATCCTGACTCAGAAGATTTAAGTGGCCTGCGTTATGACAAAATATGTATTTTAGCCGACGCTGACTCTGATGGTCTACATATCGCCACCTTACTGTGCGCGTTATTCGTTAAACACTTTAGAACCTTAGTTAACAATGGCCATGTCTACGTAGCTATGCCTCCACTATTTAGAATTGACGTGGGTAAAGATGTCTATTACGCGTTAGACGAAGGGGAAAAAGAAGGTATTTTGGACCGCATAGCTGCTGAGAAAAAGCGTGGTAAGGTAAATGTTCAACGTTTTAAAGGGTTGGGTGAAATGAACCCCTTGCAATTGCGTGAAACTACCATGGATCCCAATACCAGAAGATTAGTACAGCTTATGGTAGACGATGCAGATCAGATGTTAGAGATGATGGATATGTTATTAGCTAAAAAACGCGCACCAGATCGCAAACAATGGCTAGAATCTAAAGGAGACATGGCAATTGTTTAATCTTGTGTTTTTTCAATCATACATACTAGTCATCAAACCTAAAGGAAAATATCTTGGCCAAGCTATTTAAAACGATTAGTTTTTTGATACTATTATTAACAATAGTTGTTGCAGGATTTTTTTTTACCGTTATTGAGTCGCAACCCAACGTTATTACTAGCAGTAGTGAACAAGTCGACCAAGCTGATTCAGTAAAAAAACTGATAACACAACTTAGTGACAGTGTTAAAAATAGAACTAACAAACAAGACATATATATTAGTCAAAATCAGCTAAATAGTTTAGTCGGTTTTGCACAACGAGCCCACGAAAAAATTAATGGTCAAGTACATATTGGCCCTTATTCAACCAGCATTTTAGCTAACTATCTATTACCAAAAAATTCCATAGGTCAATATCTGAATATTGATATTTTATTGTTACCTGGCCCTGGCATTAATGTCAGCCATGTGAAATTTGGGCCTATTAATGTGCCTGGAAGTTTAGCTCTAAGCACTATTATTTATTTAGCTAATTGGTATACCAACAGCGATATCGCTAGTCAATTTGCACAACAAGTAGAGACTGTCTCTATGACTGAAGGTCAGATGCGATTGTCTGTTCTACCACTTGACCAATTTCTCAAGGAATTGAATGATCTCAAAAAAAGTGTGGGCGGAACCGGTGACGAAGAAATGCGTCTTAGAACTACGTATTATTTAAAACAACTGTCCCTACTAGAAGTAAGCAAAAGCCCAACACCCCAGTCTTTGGCAAAGTATATTGGTCCGATGTTTACTTGGGCAAAGAATCGTTCGACTTTTGAGACTGCGCATAAAGAAAACAAGGCCGCCATAATGGCACTAGCAATATATGCAGGGAACCATAGATTTGCCGATCTAGTGGGTGATGTGCAACCAAGAAGAGGCAAGGTGGCGTTTCCTAACGCCATTCCTAGGTTAAAATCTCGCGCTGATCTTCATCAACATTTTATCTTCTCTGCTGCCATCAAAATACTTTCCGAACAAGATTTAAGTATTGCTATTGGTGAGTTCAAGGAGTTGATGGATAGAGGCGACGGTGGAAGTGGCTATAGTTTTGTCGACTTAGCAGCTGACATTGCTGGGGTAGAATTTGCTATTGCTGCATCAAGCC
>Ga0302131_1002191_pt1 | contig 10237 bp, 8 predicted proteins | sample CB9_20m_MG_FD_203105 | JGI IMG/M metagenome (GOLD analysis project Ga0302131, IMG submission 203105) | Marine microbial communities from Western Arctic Ocean, Canada - CB9_20m | ecosystem: Environmental > Aquatic > Marine > Oceanic | place: Canada: Western Arctic Ocean | collected 2017-09-19
CGGTGAGCAGACCGAGCTGAGAATCAGACAGGTCCATATCCACTTTGATCGACTCTTGCAGGATAACCAGAATCTGGCGGTCAATAAAATTAAGCGCGTAGACCAGTGTTAACAGAACCAACACATAACGGCGATAACCATTGGATACAGGAGTAGCTGTTGATTCAGAAGTAGCTGTTGATTCAGAAGACTGTGCAGGAGCCCCTTCAGGCAGAGATGGGTCGGTCATTGAATACCTCGATTATTTTTATTTTTATTTTTATTAGCGCTTTAATAGCAGGTCTTAATGTAACACCTAAATCATCAAACTAGAAAGTATTCTCCATAGCTCACTGAGGTAACTGAAAACCTTAAATATTCGTTGCTGTCGGTTGCTCGATTGCTTTTTTGAGGTTGACCGAAAGCATCGGCACAGAGAACCTCAGAATAGGCTGAACAGCTGCCTACGGCGATCCACGCAGCACTCTGGATATAGAACCTCGCTGCGACCTTTGACTTAATGGAAGTCTTGAACATAAGCCGGCGCGCGCCTGCAACAGCGCAACAAAGTCTGTTGTATAAAGGTTGAACTTCGGCCGATGTAGTGTATCTTAGAAACATGGCCCACTAAGGTAGGGAAAAGTCAGGTGCTGGTGCAATCAATCAGGTCTAAACGCAAATACACAAGCGTTAAGCAGTTAATCAATATACTGCTGGTAATCTTTGTTGCTCAGATATTGACGGTGAACGCTGACTGCTCCATGGATCACGCACAGCCTGCGACTGAAATCTCCGACCACAGTGGTCACAATATGGGTCACAATATGGGTCACTCTATGGATAGTATGGATCCGAATATCGACTTGTCTGCCAGCGCACCGGACTGTGACTGCTGCGATGACAGTTCATGTGACATGCTGAAATGTAGTAACCCCGCTCTGACCAGCGCCGCATTAATTTTCAGTGGCAAGCTACAGCCCTCCGCCATTGTTGACCACCGGAATCAAACCCACCTAGCGCCCGATAGCCCCTTTCGACTCAGACCCCCCATTGCCAGCTAAGACAGGATAGTTGCGCCTGAAATTTAGGTTTCGCAGCTACTGAATAGTTCCAGTAAAGGCCAAGACTCGACACTCAGTCTCACACCTCTGCTGTTATAGCTTCAATGTTACGGGAGTCACTCAATGAAAATATTTAATAAGGTTGTCGCCGGTGTACTGGTTGGCGGTTTAATTGGCGCTGCACTCAGTGCACTGCTACTCAATGAGACTGATCAGTCGCTGTCGGCTGACGCCAAACCCGACAAACCGGCTTATTGGGTAGCCCCTATGGACGACAACTATAGGCGCGACAAACCCGGCAAGTCGCCAATGGGTATGGATCTTATTCCGGTTTACAGCGAGCCCGCTATCGATGCAGAAACGGATGCCACGGGTGGCGTTTTTATCAGTCCAGCACTGATCAATAATTTGGCGGTACGCACAGCTCCGGCGACACGTGACAGGATGCATTCAAGCATTAGCACGGTCGGCTATGTGCAGTACGATGAAGAGCGCATAGTGCATATCCACTCGCGTGCGGAAGGCTGGGTCGAGACCCTCTATGCGCGTTCAAGCGGCAGTTCCATAGAGAAAGGCGAGCCCCTTTATGCGCTCTACTCTCCGCAAATAGTCAATGCACAGAAAGAGTTTTTACTCGCCCTGCGCAGTAACAATGCGCAGTTGATCGAAGCCTCAGAAAGCCGTCTCAAGGTTTTCCATATCGACGATAACTTCATTCGCCAACTTGCCCAGAATCGTCAGGTGCAGCGGACAGTGACTTTTTATGCGCCGCAGTCCGGCATCTTGCACAACCTCAGTATTCGCGAAGGCTTTTTTATCAAGCCAGAAACCACATTGATGTCGATTGCGGCGCTGGATGAAGTCTGGATTGAAGCCCAGGTATTTCAACGCCAGGCCGATCAGCTCAACAGGGGTGCAGCGGTCAGCATTAGAGTGGATTCCAATCCGGAAAAAATTTGGCGCGGCGTGGTTGACTATATCTACCCCGCTCTAGATGCAACCACCCGCACTCTGCGCGTGCGTATCCGCCTGACCAACAGCAATGGCGAGCTGAAACCGAATATGTTTGCCGAGGTTGAAATTACAGCCAAGCCCCATGAGATAAGTGTCTTGGTGCCAAAAGACGCGGTTATCCGCACCGCTACAGAGAATCGGGTTGTGCTGGCACTGGCTGGCGGAGGCTTTAAATCAGTGGCGGTGCAGCTCGGCCATCTAAATGACCAATTTGCCGAAATCCGCTCCGGTATCGAGGCTGGGGACCAGGTGGTGATATCGGCGCAGTTTTTACTCGACTCAGAGTCAAATAAAAACGCTGGTTTGATGCGCCTGTCAGCGCCCGAGGCTGCAGATGGAATGGGCCATAAGGTGATGGATCAAGAGGTTATAGATCAAGAGGCTATGGATCATAACGCTATGGATCACAAAGCTATGGATCACAACCAGATGCAGCATCAGGAATAAGGAGAGCCCTATGATTAACGCTATTATCTGCTGGTCGATCAGGCAGCGCCTGCTGGTTTTGCTGGCCACATTTGTCCTTATTGCCGGTGGTCTCTACTCAGTAAACCAGACCCCAGTGGACGCGATCCCCGACCTCTCTGATGTGCAGGTGATTATTAAGACCAGCTACGCTGGCCAGGCACCACAGGTAGTTGAGGATCAGGTGACCTATCCCCTGACCAGCGCCATGCTCTCGGTTCCCGGGGCGGTGACTGTGCGCGGTTATTCGTTCTTTGGGGATTCCTATGTCTATGTAATTTTTGACGAGGCAACAGATCTCTACTGGGCCCGCAGCCGAGTGCTCGAATACCTTAGTCAGGTCGCCCCAGCACTGCCCGCGGAGGCAAAACCGCAACTGGGCCCTGATGCCACCGGAGTTGGCTGGGTCTACCTCTATGCACTGGTCGACCGCACAGGCCAGCACGACATCAGCGAGCTGCGTAGCCTGCAGGACTGGTTTTTAAAGTATGAGCTGCAGACTGTACCCGGGGTCTCGGAAGTGGCCAGCATCGGCGGCATGGTCAAACAGTATCAGGTCACAGTAAAACCCGACAAACTGCGCGCCTATGGCATTCCACTGGCCCATGTTGAGATGGCGATCAAACGCGGCAATCAAGAAATTGGCGCCTCGGTAATCGAGATGGCCGAGGCCGAATATATGGTGCGGGTCTCTGGCTATATCAAAAGCCAGCAAGACCTGGCCAATATTCCCTTGGGAATTATTCAAAACGGCGTGCCACTGTTATTGCGGGATATCGCCGAGATTGGTCTAGGCCCGCAGATGCGGCGCGGGATCAGCGAGCTAAATGGCGAGGGCGAAACAGTTGGCGCCGTGGTGGTGATGCGCTTTGGTGAAAATGCCCAGACCACTATTGAAGGCGTTAAAGCCAAACTCGCGCAACTGCAAAAGAGCCTGCCGGAGGGTGTAGAGGTAGTCACGGTCTACGATCGCTCTGGGCTGATAGAACGCGCGGTGACTAATTTATGGCACAAGCTGGTGGAAGAATTTGCAGTCGTGGCGCTGGTCTGCATGGTATTTTTGTTTCACCTGCGCTCTTCCTTGGTGGCTATTATCAGCTTACCTGTGGGTATTCTGACGGCCTTTATTGTTATGCATCTGCAGGGCATCAACGCCAATATTATGTCCCTTGGCGGTATTGCGATCGCCATTGGCGCAATGATCGACGGCGCCATAGTGATGATCGAAAATATGCATCGGCATATGGAGAAGACGCCACTGACAAAAGACAATCGCTGGCAGATTGTCGCCGCGTCGGCGACCGAAGTGGGCCCAGCGCTGTTTTTCAGCCTGCTGATTATTACCGTCAGCTTTTTGCCTGTGTTTGCCCTACAGGCCCAAGAGGGGCGGATGTTCTCGCCGCTTGCCTTCACCAAAACCTATGCCATGGCCGCATCGGCGGCGCTGTCAATTACGCTGGTGCCTGTGCTGATGGGCTATTTTATTCGCGGCAAGATTCGCAGCGAACAACAGAACCCGATTAATCGCTGGCTGATAGCCGGCTATAGACCGCTGTTGCGGACTGTTCTGGCCTTTCCGAAAACAACTTTATTGCTTGCCCTGTTAGCCATGGCCTCAGCGCTATGGCCGCTGGATAAAATTGGCAGCGAATTTATGCCGCCTTTGGATGAGGGCGATTTAATGTATATGCCCACCACCTATCCCGGCATATCAGTGGGCAAGGCCCGGCAACTGCTGCAACAGACTGACCGACTAATTCGCAGTGTGCCGGAGGTAAAATCGGTATTTGGTAAAGTGGGACGCGCCGAGACTGCCACCGACCCCGCGCCCCTATCGATGATTGAGACCTTTATTCAATTCAAAGATCGCAGTGAATGGCGCGATGGCGTCACCCTCGAGAGCCTGAAACAGGAGCTCGACAGTCTGGTGAGAATACCCGGGGTCTCCAATGCTTGGGTGATGCCGATTAAAACCCGCATCGATATGCTCGCCACCGGCATTAAAACTCCAGTGGGCATCAAAATTGCGGGGCCAGAACTAAGCCAGATTCAGGCCATCGGTATGCAGCTGGAAACCATTCTTAACCGCGTGCCGGGAAGCGCATCGGTCTATGCCGAGCGGGTTGCCGGCGGTCGCTATATCGACATCGATATTGATCGTCAACGGGCGGCACGCTTTGGCATGAATATAGCTGACATCCAGCAGTTAATCGCTACAGCCGTGGGTGGCGCCAATGTCTCCCAGAGCGTCGAGGGGCTGGAGCGCTACCCGATTAATGTGCGCTATCCGCAGCACTATCGCGACTCACCAGAGCAGCTTGAACTGCTGCCAATCGTTAGCGCCAAGGGTGAACAGTTTGTGCTCGGGGATGTTGCCAGCATCAGCATTGAAGATGGCCCGGCAATGATAAAGAGCGAAAACGCGCGCATTAATGGCTGGGTCTTTGTGGATATCGAGAACATTGATGTCGGCACCTACGTCGAGCAAGCCCGGACACTCGTGGACCAGCAGCTGCAGCTGCCCCCCGGCTACTCAATCAACTGGGCTGGCCAGTATCAGTATATGCAGCGTGCTAAAGCCAAACTGCTGTATGTGGTGCCCCTGACCCTGGGAATTATTGTAGTACTGCTGTTAATCCACTTTCGCCGCATCAGCGATGTTGTGCTGATTCTCGGCAGCCTGCCCTTTGCCCTAGTCGGCAGTATCTGGCTCATGTACTGGCAAGAATTTAACTTTTCGATTGCCGTTGCGGTTGGCTTTATTGCCCTGGCCGGCGTCGCGGTAGAAATCGGCGTGCTTATGCTGGTCTATCTCAACCAGGCCTGGCGAGACCAGCAAGAGAGCGCCCTCCGCGACGGACGCGAACTGGTTCCTGAGGATATGATTGCCGCGGTAATGCAGGGGGCAGGGTTGCGTGTACGACCCGTGGTGATGACTGGTGCGGCGATTATTCTCGGCCTGCTGCCGATTCTCTACGGTAGCGGCACAGGCTCAGAGATAATGAGTCGTATCGCCGCGCCGATGGTTGGCGGCATGATCAGTGCCCTGGGTCTGACCCTGCTGGTATTGCCGGTACTCTTCGCCCAAGTTAATTCGCCCAAGCCCCCTAAAAAGCGTTGAGACTGACCGCTACAGCGGCTCTAGATCAAGCGATAACTGCCACACCCCAATAGTTGTAACCAGCAAACTTTGGGGTGCTCGGCAGGTACATCTGTTCCAGAGTTTGAATAGCAAAACCGGCGCTGTTAATCAGTGCGGGAATATCGCGATTGAGGTGACAGCCGCCGGCAATTTTGCCCCACAAGGGATCGATACGACCCTGCCATTTGGCCACGCCAGCGTCGGGTGCCAATCCGTGCTCGCAGAAAACAAGCTTGCCATCAGGCTTTAATACACGGCGGATCTCGAGATTAGCGGCCTCCGCATTGGGGATGGTGCAGAGTGTGTAAGTGATCACTACTGTGTCGAAATGGTCGTCGGGAAAGGGCATGGCTTCAGCACTGCCAAGAATGATTTCCACGTCTAAACCATTCTCCGCGGCCGTCTTGTTGACCACTTTCTGGGCCATCTCATTGAGTTCTGGAGAGGGATCCAAACCTATCACCTTGCTGACTTTTCCGGCGTCATAAAAGGGAATATTGAGTCCCGAGCCAATGCCCACTTCGAGAACTAAGCCCTCGGCTAGAGGAACCACTTTGCCGCGCTGATAGAGAATCGGTTTAGCGCCACAGGCGCAGTTGAGAAAGGACGGCAAAATATACTTGTTATAAAAGCTCATGGGATTTCGGCCTCTGTTATTTATTATTATGTTGTTTTGGCTATCGAGAGCAGCACTTTATTCAAATCAGCTGGGCACTTCACTCAAATCTACCGGGCACTCAATTCAAATCCGCCGCGGACGCTTTAAGCGCTTCCATGGGGACAATTTCAAGGGCCATGCTGTTGCTCCGTCGCAGGAACACCTTTGGTGCACAGCCATTCTCATAGGCTTCCAGCCAGCGCGATGCGCAGAGACACCAGGACTGTCCGGCAACCAAGCCGGGGAACTCAAATTCTGGGCGCGGCGTCGACAGGTCATTACCTCTGGATTTGGAGAATTCTAAGAACTGATCGGTGATTTGTGCGCAGACTGTGTGGGAGCCGCGATCATATTTATCGGTGCGGCAGAAGCCATCCCGAAAGTATCCAGTGATGGGGTTGCTGCAGCACTCTTCGATTGCTTCTCCAAAGACATTGGTCTGACTCATATAATTTAGCTCGCATATTTTGATTGTTGTAGCTTTTAGTTGAATAGCTTTTAGTTGAATAGCCCTGCTTCAGCTTACCCCGTTTGGCCGATTTACCCTACAGGCACAGTGTTATTTCTCTGTCCGTAAAGCTATTGCCTAATTTAGTTAGCATGCTTACAATAAGTTTCCTCTCAATACTCGTAATATATCTCTATGAGCAATGCCGATATAGCCAACAACGATACTCTGGGTTTTATCATCCACGATGTTGCCCGCATGATGCGATGGAATTTTGAGCGCCGCGCCCACGAATACAACCTGACCCGCTCACAGTGGTCAGTGCTGGTACTGCTGTCTCGGGAAAATGGGGCTCAGCAAAAGCGCCTGGCGGATATTATTGGTGTTACTGCAATTACTATGACAGGTCTGGTGGATCGACTGGAGCGCGATGGTTGGGTTGAGCGTCGCCAAGACACGCAGGATCGTCGTGCCAAAAGGGTGTTTCTTACGGACAAGGTGGAACCGCTGATCGAAAAAATTAAGCTGGTGGGAAAAGAGGTTCGCGATTCTGCGCTAAAAGGGATTTCCACCCAGGAAGAACAGCAGCTAACCGATCTGTTGCGGCGCATGCGCGCTAATCTCAGCGCCGAAAACGCTGATACAAAATAGCCCGAAACGCTCAACCAACCGCCTTAGCCAAACCCCTTATTAGTCGGGCCCAAATAATAACAATAATAACTAAAACAGGAATACAGGCCTTGTCAGACAAACTTAAACGTAAAGTGACGCTCCTCGCCGGACCATTGATCATCGCCGCAGTCGGCGTCTATTTTTATATGATCGGTGGCCGTTATATGGAGACCGACAATGCCTACTTAAAGGCTGGCATGATGTCTATTGCCAGTGAGATCTCTGGCAAGGTGGTGGAAGTGTCGGTTGGCGACAATGGCCGAGTCGAGGCCGGACAACTGCTGTTTCGTGTTGATGACCAACCCTATCAAATCGCACTGGCTCGGGCCGAGGCAAATCTGGTTAGAGTGGGTGGCGATGTTGAGAGCCTAAAAGCGGACTATTTAAATAAGCGCGCGGATCTGGATAAAAGCAAAACTCAGCGGGATTATTATCTCCGGGAGTTCAATCGTTTAGATAGCCTGTTGGCGCGTAAAACAGTCTCTGCGGCTGATGTGGATCAGGCGGAGTATCTCTATCTCGACGCGATCAATGAGATGCAGGTGACCACCCAAGCACTGCAGGTGGTTAAAGCACGACTGATTGATATTGATCTGCCCCTGCAACAGCACCCCAGCTATTTGTTGGCTCTGGCCGAGCGCGATAAAGCCCGACTGGATCTCAGCCATGTGCGAACCGTTGCACCCTCCTCCGGTGTGGTGGCCAATTTCTCGATTCAGAAAGGCGAATATATTATCGCTGGAGCGCCGCTATTTAGCTTGGTAGATGACAGCTATATTTGGGTTGAGGCGAATTTTAAAGAAACTGATTTGACCCATCTGCAGGTTGGCCAGTTGGCGACCATTAATGTGGACTCCTATCCGGACCAACAGTGGCAGGGTCATGTTGCCAGCATTACGCCAGGCACCGGCTCGGAGTTCTCCCTGTTGCCTGCACAAAATAGCACCGGCAATTGGGTCAAGGTAGTGCAGCGTATTACAGTCAATCTGGCCATTGACCCGCTGACCTCAGGCGCCCCTATAGGCCTCACCGCAGGCATGAGTGCGCTGGTAAAAGTTGATACAGGTCACAGGCGACAGATGCCCTGGGCCAACTAATGATCCATAGTGCGATTAGCTTAGAGGTCGTCAATGTCAGTTCAAATTGAGCTGACGCCAAGGGCTAAATCTGCGGTGACCTTGGCAGTGATGCTGGCTGCCATTATGCAGATGCTCGACACCACCATCGCCAATGTGGCCCTGCCCCATATGCAGGGGAGCCTATCCGCAACTCAGGATCAGCTGGCCTGGGTACTGACCTCCTATATAGTCGCATCGGCCATCATGACTCTGCCTATAGGTTGGCTGTCCGGACGTTACGGGCGGAAAAACGTTTTTATGATTTCCATCGCCGGGTTTACCCTCACTTCACTGCTCTGTGGCGCGGCCAGCTCGCTTAATGAAATGATTGCCTTTCGTATTTTACAGGGCCTGTTTGGCGCTGCACTGGTGCCACTCTCTCAAGCGATTATGCTCGACATAAACCGTAAGGAAGACCACGGCAAAGCCATGGCCATGTGGGCTGTGAGTATTATGATCGGGCCTATTTTGGGGCCTACTCTAGGGGGTTTTCTCACTGAGTATTATTCCTGGCGCTGGGTCTTCTATATCAACCTGCCCTTCGGTGCGGTGGTGCTGTTTATCATTCTCCGACTGATGCCAGAAACTGAGCGGGAAGAACGGCCCTTTGATGGCTTGGGATTTTTTGCCCTGGCGCTATTTATCGCTGGCATCCAGTTGATTCTCGATCGCGGCCATCATCTCGACTGGCTCGACTCTCTGGAGATTCAGTTCTATTGCGCGGTGGTGCTGTCGGCACTTTGGGTCTATGTGGTGCATACACGCACCGCCAAGAACCCCTTTTTAACGCCGGCAATTCTCCGCGATCGCAACTTCACCACTGCCCTCGCATTTATGTTTTTTATTGGGCTGATTCTCCTCGCCACCATGGCTCTGCTGCCCAACTATCTGCAGAATATTATGGGTTATCCGGTATTCGATGTGGGTACCATTCTGGCACCCCGAGGCTTTGGTACCATGCTGTCGATGTTTCTGCTGGGTAAGTTTGGCGACCGTTTTGATCCCCGGGCACTGGTTTTCTTTGGACTGCTGTTTACCGCCTACTCCCTATCACTGATGGTGGAATTCGATACCTTTGTACCGGCCAACGTAATAATTAGCACAGGTCTTATGCAGGGCTTTGGCCTCGGGTTTGTATTTGTGCCCCTGAGCACCCTTGCCTATTTGACCCTGGAGCCAAAACATCGCGCTGAAGCGGCGGGACTGTTTAGTTTGGTGCGCAATTTCGGCAGCAGTATTGGGGTGTCGGTGGCCTTTGTATTGTTTGCCCGCAATATGCAAACTCAGCACGCCTATTTAGCCGAGAACATCACCCCCTACACCATGAGTATGGGACTGCAGCAGCTGCCGCAAATTGCCCACAATGAAGCCATTTCGGCGCTGATGTTATTGGATATGGAGATCAACAGACAGGCGTCAACCATTGCCTATCTGAATGATTTCAAATTGATGATGTGGGTGGTGCTGGCCATGCTGCCCATGGTCTTGTTGCTGCGAGCGCCGGAAAAAGAACCGGCCGCCAAAGCAACAGGTAGCCTCTAATATAAAGAGGCCCCAGAGGACATTTAGGGATTAGGGACAAACAAGTAATCGTAGCCAAACCAGATAAACAGACTGCACACCACTAAGGTCACCAGCATCACTGGTGTACCTTTACGTATCCAAAGCATCGGCGTAATC
>Ga0302131_1002194_pt1 | contig 10228 bp, 8 predicted proteins | sample CB9_20m_MG_FD_203105 | JGI IMG/M metagenome (GOLD analysis project Ga0302131, IMG submission 203105) | Marine microbial communities from Western Arctic Ocean, Canada - CB9_20m | ecosystem: Environmental > Aquatic > Marine > Oceanic | place: Canada: Western Arctic Ocean | collected 2017-09-19
TGCAGGGTCAGCCACCGGATCCGGAATACCATTTTTCACAAAGGGGTTAACGCCTGAAGCTGCCCAACGGTAGGCACCATCAGGGTTATAACGATTGGTATAAGTAAACTGAAGGCCTAGCTCACCAATCTGACCTCTGAAACGAGCACCAAAGTTCCACTTGTCATCAACCTCATCAAAACCGTCCTCAGTATGAACAACAAAGGTAGAAGTAATAGCGTTGTAGGGTGTGTCTTCGTTCGACATCACCGACGGCTGAAACTCCTGCCCCCATGCTTCAAATTCCCAATCGTTCTTGAATGAGTAACTGCCGCGCACACCGAGAGCTGGCACACGCTTGTCGGAGAATTCTTCCGAAGCCCAGTCAAATGCAGAATGTCTGCGTAGATCAAGGCCGTTAGGATTATCCAAGACTCTGAAGAACAGTGACTCGCCCCAGGCAATCTGCTGATTACCTACCCGCAACCACAATGGGCCATCGCTGTAGTCCAAATAGAACGAGGGCAAATCAATCGCATAATCTTCACCACAGATTTCAAGTCTCGTGGCACAGTCACCGCGAAGAGGAGTCTCAAAGTAATTTGGATCACCTCCGCCATAGGTATCATGGTTATCCCATGCATAAAGCGCACGCAACTTACCGACGAACTTAAGGTTGTCATTAAACTTTACATCTAGATCTAACTCGGCCCTGGTAAACATGACATTCCAGTCATTCTTTTCGTTATATGACTCAGGTCTGGTAGTAACACCCGGCAACCCAAAGGCCTGCTCTAATGTATTAGCTGTAGGTACACCGTTGTAGACATTGCCGGCCTGATTCCAGGGGTTCTGCTCATCGGTATTGAGGCTAAAGGCCCCTTCCTGACGCATAAAACCCGAAAGATACCAATCTGCTGAATAAGCCAGCGATGCAGGGGTCAGCAGCGCTAAGGATAAAGTGCCACTGAGAATTAATTTTAGTTGTTTTAGATTCAACATTACATCTCTCCTAATAATTTCTTAAGTTATCAATTTTATTTTTGTAGTTCTAATTTGATTAAATTACCGCCATGACCCGCAAGCAACGCTGACTTACCCTGAGAATTACCGCCATCAATTATAGAAAGGCCTTGGTACCATCCAGATGAAAGAACCCCTTGATCGATTCGATTCCAGCTAAGGCCATTGTCTGAACTTTGAAGGGTATTTCGAATGCCACTAATCAGCACATCACCGGAACCGGAGCTCCAAACATTGAGCAAGATACCGGCACTTGAAGTAACTGCCTCTCGCCAAACACGTCCTCCGTCTGCCGTTGTAATAATCTTTCCGTTCTGACCCACCGCAAAGCCAATTCCATTGGCATTCAGACTAAGGCCAAACAGAGAGGCCTCACCGAGATGCACTGTCTGCCAAGTATCGCCTTGATCGAGAGACTGAATGATTAGCTCAAATTCGCCCACGACCGTCATGATTCCAGCATCGGAAACATGTACGTCATAGAGATGTGGCTCAAAAAAATCATTGGTCAGTGTCGGCCAGTCCATAGTGATGGACTGCCAACTTTGACCAGCATCAGTGGAGCGCACAATGGCTCCAAAGCCCCCTACTGCAATAGCTAAACCACTATCAGACACATCACTTACGCTCAGTAACCGCTCCTTTGTACTAGAAGTAACAGCCGTGAAACCCTCGACAGTCTTGGAACCTTCAACAGTCGTGAACCCATCAACAGTGCGGCGATAGATCTTACCCTCCTGGCCGACAATAAGGCTGACACCGTTACTACAACTTATGTCGAGCAGTGCGTTGTCCGTAAAGGGGGTTATCTTAGTCCAGCTCTCCCCAGCATCGATACTCTCAAGAACTAGCCCGGCATCACCGACAGCCAATTGCTGAGACCCAAACTTGCACAACCCATAGAGTGCATCATGGGATGTGCCTTTATAGACTTGAGTAGCGCTACTGTATGACGCGCCAGATAAAAACACACCGAGGGCGACCACTAAGCGAGCAAGTAAACGGAAATTCATGGCTTAGCTACCTAGTCGTCTGATAGCAGGGATGGTCATATATTTCTCGTAAAGTCCTTCCTGATTCCAGCCTGACTTAAAGCCACCGCGAATTTCATCCGCATGATAGAAACGACTCATCCGATTGGACTGAATATCATGCACGTGACACTTAGTCCAAGACCAGCCTGGATGATCGCCGTCCATCTTAACGGTATCGCCATCAACGAATTGACTGGTGGTAACCTGTACTGATTTCCAGAGTTCACCGCGTCGATCGTAAGTGACACAAGCGACAAACATCATCGTTCTGGTATCAAGCCAAACGCGCTTCTTGCCCACTGGTGCGCGGGGGAAGCCGGTTGGCTCTAGATCGATAACCATTACTTCTGGAATCATTTCCATAGAGGTCTCAAAGAAGGTCTTGCCCTCAGGTCCACCATGAACACTTGGCTCTGAGTTAGGATTACTGCCGTGCCAGTTCTGACTGACACCACCTAACATGGGCTTGCGTGCAACAATTTCATAATTGCCCCAGGTAAGCATCGGATCGCCAGCACACCACCCATCTGACAAGAACAGAGTAATACCCGGAACCAATGGCTCAAAACGCTGGCTTGAAGGGAAACGACGCACGCGCTTAAAGGCGGGAATATAGCCATAGAGATCAGGGAATTTACGCTGATCGTAGTACCAGGTATTTACAAAGGAGGTACCGCGGGAGTCATTGGGATAGGTAAACCAGATTGCGTTGTAACGCAGCAAATCTTCACGACCTTCCATATAAGGCGTATCGCTGTTGGTCAGACCAACAGTGTTCTGCTCCGCCCAGACAAAATCATACTGATACTGCTCTCTGCCATCGGGACCAATATCCCAGTCACGGATAGCGTACATCGCCGAATCATGACGCCCCCAACTCAGAGTTAGGTTGGCATATGCTTCCAGTCCGGTTTTGGCATCGGGAAACGGGTTTCCGCCAATCCAGGGCTCACCCTCTTGGGTGACAACATTATCATTTTCATCTAGTTTTGCTTTACCTTGGTTTTTAATAGTGGCTTCAAGGTATTCAGCAGGAAATAGCTTAGTAACGTCAGTAGTGGTCTCAACGATTTTGATCTGACGACCCTGCTCAAGCACTTCAATATAAGTAATAGGATCCAGAAGGTCTTGCACATGCTCAACGTTTTCGGAGGTTAGCATATCGCCAACTTTGATCTTACCTTTGGTGTAACTTTCGATAGACAACAGCTCTTCAGGGTAAGCTGCGGAGATATCTTGGGCCTGTGAAATTAACGGCCAAAGCGGCGTGAGAATACCAGCTCCTGCGACGCCCTTAGACACCTTATCGAGAAACATACGTCTACTATAATCATGTGTACATTCGTTATTGTTCATATTTCACTACTCCTTTTATTAATGCTTTTCTAATATTGCTTTTTTAGTTTTTTTAATTTTTAATTTACTGATACTGCGTTTTCTTCCTCAAAAGTTTTCCCTACAACCGAATTGTCAGCGACCTCAAAGAGATCGTCTTCGCCACTGCCTAACAAACCTTTAATCGTCATAAATCGCGGCTTCACTAACCAGATTTCAAGTGGCAGCACGATCAATGCAACAACCATATTGATCAACATAACCATCACCAGTAGCAGCCCCATATCGGCCAGGAACTTGAGTTCCGAGAGGTAGTACCAGGGTAGGATGGCAATCAGCACGATAGTCGCGGTAAAGAAAATCGCCTTACCTGTGGTCACTACAGCCTTGCTGATGGCCTTGGCATGGTTATTACACTTGGCGTACTCTTCACAGATTCTACTGAGCAGATAGATGCCGTAGTCAATCCCGACGCCAACACCAATGGCAGAAATCGGCAAGGTATTCACATCCAGACCTATGCCCATCTGCACCATCACTGCGCCGAGAAAAACGTTTGAAATATTTACCGGAATTAACAGCAAGATACCCGCGGTAACCGAGCGATACGCATAGCTGCAGGTAACGAGAATAACCAGATTAAGCAGCCCCAGAATCACCCACTGATAGTAATCCACGGTGTCATTGATCGACTGCTGCAGGGCAATGGTGCCTGTACCCAAGCGTATGTTGAAACTCTCGTGCTCTAGACCTATCTCATCCAGTGCCGCGCGAGTCTGCTCAAGTGCCAGATCAACAGTTTCCTGTTTATTGTCTTTGTACCATAGGGAGACCGTGGCATTTTGCTGAACAAAGTCAGTGACATGTAAAAACGCTTTCGGGCCAGTGCCAATCATTACCGCGCCAGAGGCAGCGGTAACCGCCTGCTGGTTGCGATCCAGAGGCGACCACTTAGGATTGCCACCACTAAACAGACGATTAGCCTCGGGGAGATAATCGGCAAAGGAGAGTGTGGCCACAGGAGGATTGTCCTGCTTTTCCAAATTGCGCTGCAGTGCCAACATGGCAAATACCGTGTCCGACTGCCTAGCTACACGACTGGGATTATTAGCGTCTTTGGCCTCGAAAATAACTTCTAGAGTGTTAAGACCGGCGAAGTTTTGATTAATAGCAGAGACCGCCTGGTTATACTCCGAGTCTTCCCACAGCAGGCTGGTGCCCTCAACCGGGTTGCCCACTTTAATCTGTATCACCTGACCAATACTGACGACAACTAAAATCAGCGTGATAACGGCCGTAACCTTGCCGCGAAAACCGTGGGACAGTGTTGCGATTACAGCCAATACACTGTGCATCGCGCGATGCCAAAACTGGCCACCCTCTTTGTCCGCCCCAGTTATCACCGCCGCATTTTTTGGCTCCGGGAGCAGAGACAGCATTAGCGGCGACAACAGTACATTGGTGGGGAATAGAATCAGCGCCCAGAAACCACAGAAGATCGCGAATCGTTCCATAGCCGGTATGGGTGCAACGATGATCAGCAAAATACCGATCGCATCAGTAAAGATACCCAGACCACCGGGTGTCATCATCACCCCAAGTACGGTTTCTGCAGCCTTTTTCTTATCTTTGACCTGAGGATAAACCTCGTAATAGCGCTCAATAAACTGAACACAGTGACTAAAAGAGCGAGCCACTAATAGCAGTGGCACCACCATTATCAGAGGTTCAATGGGATAGCCTAACCAACCGACAAAGCCAAAACCCCAGACCGCGGCAACCGCACTGGTGACCACCGGAATAACCACGCCAACAAAGTTGGACATATAAATTATCAGAGAGGCGATCAGCGCGAAAATGGTTACACCAAAGATGCCCAGCATCGCAGCCTGGTGACTATAGACCCACCCGGTAAGCATCGGCTGCCCCGCGACATGAATCTCATGCTTGGCGTCGCGTTCGCTCTCAACCAAATTTTGCACGTAGCCAAACAGCTCGCCATAATCCACTAGGCGCTCAATAAAGGTTGCCTTGATAAGAGTTGCGGATTCATCTTGGGAGATTAGAAATGCTCGTGCATTAGGCGCTTTTTTAACTTTCTGACGGAAGTCGAGTACATCTTGCTCCGTTGCGGGAACCGCATCGCCCATCAGTGGCTGGCTTTCGATACCAAAGGGCGTCGCCTCAGAATAGCGCGCCTTTTCTGTTGCAATAGAGAGTATCTGATCGTGATCTACGCCTGCCGCGAGATCGATATCCCGAGTGAGATCCCATACTTTCTGCAAAGTATCTGGATTATAGATACTACCTTCTTTATTTTTCACCATGATGGTGACGGTAAGCGGATTACCAAAATTCGGATGGTCGGAAAACGTCTCAACGAAGGGATGATTTTTTGGAAGTAAATCAGAAAAGATCGTGCGCAATTCTACAAATTGCAGACCCACAGCAAAAAATAACGTTATCGCACCAAGCACTAGCAGCGACAGCGAAGAATTTCGCATAATTACCGCAGCCAATCTTGCCTGAAGAGGTTTGAGCATTGTTCCCCCAGTGATACTTATAATTATGACGTCCATCGATAGAGCCAATTTTTGGCAGTTAGCCGGCACCTCTAGGACTTTATTTTCCCAAGATACTATACTTTTTTTATAGTGTCCATTTGATAGTGTTAATAAATGACGCTTTTTGCGTTATTTAGTTCTTTTTTTTGTTTTTTTCGGTTTGAAACTGGATGCACTGAACTAACAGTCACTAAGTTATTCCGGCGTTGGCAGACATAACAGACTTTCGTTGCGATGTTAGAGTCAGAAAAGGCTCAGATCTAGGCCGCGGCATACCGACCAAACGGAACCCCGAGAACATGGGTGGCCAGTGCCTATAACTAAGGCACTGGCCACAGTTTTTATCAGAGTCGGCGAATTACTCAGGACTGCCCTGTAACGGAAAGATTTTAACCGGCACGCCATTTAATACAGCATTGCCACTAATCTGATCTATCAGCTGGTCATCTGTCAGATCGTTGCAACTAACCCCTTCCTGCTCGCTGGCAATGGCCAAACTAACCCCCAGCGCGCTTATGACCCCAACCATGAGGCAGATTCACCACACCGGGCATCACCTCGCCAACACGGGATTGAATACGCACCTGGGACTCATCCTCTAGTTTATGAGACGCCAGATCATCTGGGTGCATCAGCAACTGCCAACGCGGCTTGCCCTTTGCCAGACGATGGGATTAAGGTTACAGGCGCGGTAATGGGTCTTGATTTCAGGGTGCATCTTCTACTCTCCGATATTTTAATGCTGCTTTACAATAATCGAAGTGATTAAGGCCGTGGGGTGGAAGTTTGTGGATGGCGGGTATTGGTTGGAGCCCCCTCGTCTCTATGCTCAGTCGGGATGACAATTAAGAGTCTTTAATTCAGTAACAGATGAGATGCGATGCGACTCTGCTCGAATAACACCTAACCTGTCATCTCGAACGCATGTGAGAGATCTCGGGATCCCTCGTCGCTCCTCTCTGTCGGGATTACAAATTGGGGGCTCTGTCGGGATTACGAATCAAACCCTGTGTCGAGATAACAAATCAAACGCTGTATCGAGATAACGAATTGAGCAATCTGGCAGGAGACAGAATATAGCGAACCCAGTGCTGCAGGCCATACTCCGGCAAACAGCAAACACTACGCCGTAATTTTCCCCGCAATAAACGCCTGAACCGCATCCTGATCATTGTCCAATACTACGTAGTGCTCTTCTTTCTCAAATAGATCCGCCATATGAGTCGGCAACTCTGGATCAGCGGGATAACCCGCTTCACGGACTGCATCGGGAAACTTCGCCGGGTGGGCTGTGGCCAAGGTTACCATCGGCGTGTCATTATTAGCCCGACAGTGACGTGCCGCATCCAAACCAATGGCGGCGGCGGGAACTGCTCTTAGACTTTAACCCATTGATTAATATAGATTTAGTGATTTTAAAGATCTGCTTTTGTTACATCCTTTGTTACATTGAATATAGCTTTCTTTTACTGATAAAGCGCTTAGTAATGAATGGTAATGAGGTCCCAGGAAGACTGAGCGTTGAACCTCAATGGAAGAATACTCGTCCCTACTCCTGAACTAACATAGACCTGCCGTTGCTCGTCTTGGTACAGCCCACAATAAAATTCTCTAGGTGCCTGTGACGGCACATATATAGGCCCGACGAAGGGTATGGATATTTGACCACAGTGCCTATGGCACGCCGGATGACCCGGATGCATCCAGTGAGTTTGAGTCATTGGAGCTATTTAGGGCTATTGCTGCGCAGCCTTAGAGGGTGATGCTGAGATAGTTTCCTCTAAGTTGGCACCTTGTTAGAAATTGAGTCTATAGTTACTGCAACATAGCCGCCACGCCTCTTAGTAATGCGCAATCTTGGCGGCTTTTTTGTGCCTGCGATTTGATGGGCGATAGTCTTGTATGTCTTAATTGTTACGAATAAACGCCACTAGCACTTCTGAAAGCTTCTCTGCTTTTGCCCACTGAAAAAAGTGACCCCCGCCGATCATGGTGTGGGGTTGGCCTTTGGTGCCGGGCACTTTGTTTTGCCATACTTTTTCAAAACCATTGGTCACTGGGTCGTTGCCTGCGCCTACACATAAAAACGGTTTTTTAAATTTCTCAAAGAATTCCCAGGCTTTCTTTTGCGCGGCTAATGAGTGGTCGGGAATGGTGGGCACTTGGCTTGGCATTGCGTTGGTGGCCATTTTATAGGCGGGGCTTGGAAAGGGTGCTTCAAAGGCTTTGCTAATGTCTGTGCGCAGGGGTGCAAACTTGCGCAGGCCTATGGCGCCCATTGCTAGCTCTATTAGAATAGATAACGTGCCGCGCTTTTCCATCTGTGTTGATGCAATGATGCCGGCGGGCAGGTCTGGGTTTTCCCAGGCGTATTTTTGCCAGTAGGCAAATAAGTCTACGCCGGAGTCTTTACCAATGCCGTCCATTTTTTTCACTTTTTTCATCATGCCAAATAGGCTGATTCTTTTTGGGTCGGCTCTTATGGCTTTGACCTGTTCTATTACGCTTTGTGGCACATCTGGGTTGTAGGGGAGGCCGGTGTTGCCGATGGCGACGCGGTCAAAGCGGTCACCGTTGTCGGCTACCATGCGCAGGCCTATTAGACCGCCCCAGTCTTGGCCAAAGAAGGTGAGGTTGCGGAAGTCGTTTTGTACGAGCCATTGGTTCATCCAGTCGACTTGGCGTTGGTAGCTGTAGTCTTCTCGGGCGGCGGGTTTGTCTGACTTGCCGTAGCCGGGTAGGTCGGGGGCTATGACTCTTATGCCTGCCTTAACTAAAAACGGAATCATGCGGGCGTATAGGTAGCTCCACACGGGTTGGCCGTGCATGCACAGAATGACGGGGCCATCTTTGGGGCCTTCATCAATATGGTGGATTCGCAGGTCGCTACCGTCGTGGGTTTTGACGATGGTGTAATGGGGCTCGAAGGGATACTCTTTTAGATCGGCAAACTGGGCATCTGGGGTTCTTAGTATTTTCATTGGTACGGCCTTGGCCTTGATTGGTTGTGTGTTGCATATCGTAACTCTATTGGCACCATTAATGCCAATACTATTTTTGGCTTTGGGGGCTTCTGTTGACCTGTTAGTCAGTATTTTTTGGCGGTGGCAGGTATCTTTAGCGGCTTACTGGAATATACTCGGGCCACAATAATAATAAGGCGACACTCTGCATGTCTAATAAGATCCCACGAAATAATGCCTACGCATCCGCACTGGCACTGCACAGCCAAGCACCTGACGCAAAGAGCATTGCCTTTGTTTCTATGGGAACCGGTGTTTATAAGTGGCCAATGGGCTTAGCCGCTGATATTGCATTAAAATTGCTGTTAACGAGCACGTTTGACGAGACGTTGATATGCGTTTTGGATGAAAAGACCAGGTTGATATATCAAGCGGCTTTAGATCGCTATCTGTAGGTCAAATTTTTGCAGAAATTTTTCGAAATTTACTTACCGCTCAATATATCTCCCCCATCCCACTGACAAGACCCGCCTTCCCCGAATCGTAGTCATGGAACCTTGTTGCCGATTTACGCTCAGGGACCCCCCACGTTTTTGCGTTCCGCAAACTCGGTCGGATTCGTTTGTGTAATCAACCTAATCAACTTAGGAGAGAGATCTAATGAACTTCAAAGCCAAAGCAATGCTCGCAGCCAGCGCCTACGCCAACAAAGAGAAGCTAACCGAGGCCACTGCCTTTATCAAGGAGCACTGGTTAGACATAGCAACGGCAGCTCTCGCTATCTACATAGTCGAAGACATCATTGACCCAGACGTCATCATTACTACTGAACAATGAGTACTCTAATGCGTTATTCCAAAGCATACGACGAATATACCCGTGAACCGCGTACCACGGCGCATGAACCGCGCTCAAGAGCTTGCGGACCGCTACTCGGAGTACACGCGCATGGGCTTCTCTGCTGACGAATCACGTCGCATGGCCTATCACCACCACTCAAACAAGCTATAAGGAGTACATCATGTTTATAGGATCTTTATTGATACTCACCATCTTCGTCATTCTTGGCGGAGGTGTGAGCCTTGCCCACCTATTAGACACGTCAGGCATCACGGATCGTGAACAACCAAGTGAGAAAACCCATGAAAAAGACTAAGCGAATCATGGACCACGCTTCACGGCCCGCGGCTCGTGCCTCGCGCGCCCGCACAGCAAGGTGTCACAGGTACGAAAAAGGTGTCACAGGTAGAAACCTCGTATCTGTGACAAAGAATAGTGTTATATATCAATAACTTAACCCAAGGTGTCACAGGTGTCACAGGTGTCACAG
>Ga0302131_1002198_pt1 | contig 10221 bp, 4 predicted proteins | sample CB9_20m_MG_FD_203105 | JGI IMG/M metagenome (GOLD analysis project Ga0302131, IMG submission 203105) | Marine microbial communities from Western Arctic Ocean, Canada - CB9_20m | ecosystem: Environmental > Aquatic > Marine > Oceanic | place: Canada: Western Arctic Ocean | collected 2017-09-19
TGACCAATAATTTTCTTCACATCCTCTTCAGTCATATGAACAACAATTGTAAATTTAGCAACCCCTTCAATTTCTGAAGGAGAGATGTTTAAACTCTCTATATTGATATGTCTTCTCTGGAAAATTGCTGAAATTCTATTCAACAAACCTATGTTATTTTCAGTGTAAACTGATATTGTAAATAGTTGTTTTTCTTTGTTCATCTTATGCTAGTCTTATTTCTGAAACACTTGCTCCAGAAGGAACCATTGGAAACACATTTCCTTCTTTCTCTACACAAACTTCTAAAAAATAAGCTTCTTTACTCTCCATCATTTCTTTGACAGCACCAGCTAATTCTTCACGTTTTGTAACTTTTTTTGCCTTAATATAATATCCTTCTGCAATGGCTACAAAATTAGGGTTCACCATCTCTGTAGATGCATAGCGTTTTTCAAAAAACAACTGCTGCCATTGGCGCACCATTCCTAAAAAATCATTGTTTAAAACTACAATTTTAACTGCAGCTTTTTGCTGAAAAATAGTTCCTAATTCTTGAATAGTCATTTGATAACCACCATCACCAGAAATTGAAACAATTTCACGATCTGGCGCTGCCATTTTAGCACCAATAGCTGCTGGCAAACCAAATCCCATAGTACCTAAACCACCAGAAGTAATATTACTTTTTGTTTTATTAAATTCTGCATATCTACACGCAATCATTTGATGTTGCCCTACATCTGTAACAATGGCAGCATCTCCTTTACTCTGAATATTAATTTCTTTAATCACTTCACCCATTGTTAATCCTTCTTTCGTTGGATAGAGATCCCCTTTAATTACTTTTTCATATTCAATTTCATATAAATCTTTAAACTGTTGAAGCCATTCTTTATGAGAATTGGTATTAATTAATGGTAAAATAGCATCTAAAGTTGCTTTTGCATCTCCTAAAACTGCTACATCTGTTTTTACATTTTTGTCTATTTCTGCAGGATCAATTTCAAAATGAATCACTTTTGCTTGACGCGCATATTCATCTAATTTACCTGTAACCCTGTCGTCAAAACGCATACCAATTGCAATTAAAACATCACATTCATTGGTTAACTTATTTGGTGCATAATTACCATGCATTCCTAACATACCTACATTTAAAGGATGAGAAGTTGGCAATGCTGAAGCTCCTAAGATAGTCCAAGCGGCTGGAATTCCTGCCTTTTCTACAAAAGCTTTAAATTGCACTTCTGCTTCACTTAGAACAATACCTTGTCCCCAAACTATTAATGGTTTTCTAGCTGCATTTATGATTTTCGCAGCAGCTTCTAAGGTACCTGTTACCGTTTTTGGAATCGGAACATAACTTCTTACTTTCGTGCATTTTTCATAAGAAAAATCAAACTCTTCAAACTGAGCATCCTTTGTAATATCAACTAAAACTGGTCCTGGCCTTCCAGATCTTGCAATGTAAAATGCCTTTGCTAAAGCTGCTGGTATGTCGGCTGCTCTGGTAACTTGACAATTCCATTTTGTCACTGGCGTTGAAATACCAACAATATCTGTTTCCTGAAACGCATCACTACCCAATAAATGAGAGGGAACTTGACCCGTAATACACACCATCGGTGTTGAATCTATTTGTGCATCTGCAATACCAGTAATTAAATTAGTTGCGCCTGGACCCGAAGTCGCAATTGCTACACCTACTTTACCAGAAATTCTTGCAAAGCCCTGTGCAGAGTGCGTTGCACCTTGCTCATGACGCGATAAAACATGGTGAATTTTATCTTGATATTTGTATAATTCATCATATACTGGCATAATTGCACCACCAGGATATCCGTAAATTATTTTTACGTCTTCTGCAATTAAACACCTAACAATTGCTTCGCTACCAGATATTCTTTCGGTAACTTTTGCTGCTTTTTCTTGATTTTTTATGGTTTGTCTTTCCATAGTATTTATTTTAGGGTCTTACTTCTGTAAGAATAATATTTAATTTTATAAATCTGTAACACATCCTTTGGATGCTGATGCTACTATTTTTGCATATTTATACAAAATTCCTTTGGTGTGTTTTAGCGCTGGTGCAACCCATTGTGCTTTTCTTTCTGAAATTTCTTCATCAGAAATTAAAACATTAATAGAATTATCTTCTGCACTAATTTTAATTTTATCACCCGTTTTTAAAATTCCAATAGTTCCTCCAGATTGTGCTTCTGGGGTAATATGACCAACCACAAAACCGTGAGTTCCTCCAGAGAAGCGTCCATCAGTAATTAAAGCAACAGATTTCCCTAAACCTGCTCCCATAATTAACGAAGTTGGTTTTAACATTTCTGGCATACCTGGCCCACCTTTAGGCCCTACATATCTTATTACTACAACATCTCCTCTATGAACTTCACCATTTGAAATTCCTGTATTAGCAGCTTGCTCACCGTCATAAACCACCGCTTTACCTTCAAATAACAAACCTTCTTTTCCAGAAATTTTTGCAACAGCACCCTCACTTGCTAGGTTTCCATAGAGTATCTGTATATTTCCTGAGGTTTTTAAAGCCTTGTTTGTTGGGAAAATTACATCCTGATCTTCAAATTCTATTGAGACAACATCTGCCAAGTTTTCGGCTAATGTTTTTCCTGTTACTGTCATACAATCTCCATGTAAATATCCACCATCTAACAAATATTTCATGATTGCTGGTGTTCCTCCTATTCCATGAACATCTTCCATCAAATATTTACCAGAAGGTTTTAAATCAGCAATTAAAGGAGTTTTATCTGAAACTCTTTGAAAATCTTCTAGGGTAAAATCAATATCAGCAGCATGTGCAATCGCTAAAAAGTGAAGTACTGCATTGGTAGAACCTCCTAATGCATTTACCAAAGCAATCGCATTTTCTATAGATTTTTTAGAAATAATATCTAAAGGTTTTAAATCTTGTTCTAATAGGTTTTTAATGGCTACTGCATGTCTTTCTGATTCTGAAAGTTTATTTGGGTTTTCTGCAGGGATAGACGAGTTATATGGCAATGAAAAACCCATACACTCAATAGCTGAAGCCATTGTATTTGCGGTATACATTCCACCACATGCACCTGCTCCAGGTATAGATCTTTTAATGATTTCTCTGTATTCATCTTCTTCAATTTCTCCAGCAACTTTTTGACCTAGCGCTTCAAAGGCAGATACAATATTTAATTTTCTTCCTTTATAATTTCCTGAAGCTATAGTTCCTCCATACATCATAATTGAAGGGCGGTTTAGACGCAACATAGACATGACTGCTCCTGGCATATTTTTGTCACAACCTACAATAGCTATTAATGCATCATAACTTTGTGCATTCATAACCGTTTCAATAGAATCTGCGATAATATCTCTAGAAACAAGCGAATAGTTCATCCCAGATGTTCCCATAGAAATACCGTCTGAAACTCCTATGGTATTAAAACCTAGCCCAACCAAATCAGCAATTTTACATTCAATTTTTACCTCATCTTTCAACCGGTTTAAATGCATATTACATGGATTACCATCATACCCAGTGCTTACAATACCTACTTGAGCTTTTTGCATGTCTTCATCTGTAAGACCTACTGCATACAACATTGCTTGTGAAGCTGGCTGAGACTCATCTTGTGTTAACCTTCTACTGTGTTTATTAATTTCTTTCATTCTATTTTGAAATAGGTATTCTATTTTGAAGTTCTAAAGTAGTTTATTACTCTTTTTATTGTTTCTTACTATTGTGAAATCAGCTTAAACTCATAGCTTTTACATATTATTTAAAATACTCAAATGCAGCTATTTAACCACTTTTATTTGTGATGTTCAAACACCCAAATTTTTCTATAAAAAAAGCCTTCCGTTTCGGGAAGACCTTTGATTTTTATCATCTATAAATATCATTCCCTATGGTTACGGATTGTTACCAATAATGACAGAAATAATATGTATTTGTATTGTTTTCATTACAAATACAAATTTAATGATTTTTATTTTAAATATTACATAGCAATTAAATCACCAGAAATATCCTTAGATGGCAATTCAGATTTACCCATTAAATAAATATCAACTTGTCTAGCAGCTTCTCTTCCTTCAGATATTGCCCATACAATTAAAGATTGTCCTCGACGCATATCACCCGCAGTAAAGATATTTGGGATATTGGTTTGATATTTTCCATATATGGCTTTATAATTTGAGCGCTCATCTTTATCTATACCTAATTTGTCTGCTAAAGTACTTTCTGGACCAGTAAAACCTAAAGCTAATAGCGCTAAGTCACAAGGCCATGTTTTTTCAGTACCTGCTATTTCTATCAATTCTGGTCTTTTGCCAGGAATTACTTCCCATTGAACATTTATAGTTTTTAAAGCAATTAGTTTCCCTTCCTTATCCTTTATAAATTCTTTAGTATTAATTAACCAACTGCGTTCTACCCCTTCTTTGTGAGAGGAAGAAGTCTTTAATTTTAATGGCCAAAAAGGCCATGGAGTAGAAGCTGAACGATGGCCAGGAGGTTTTGGCATAATTTCAAAATTTACAACAGATTTTGCTCCGTGTCTATTTGAAGTACCAATACAATCTGAACCTGTATCACCACCACCAATTACGATTACATCTTTACCTGTAGCCATTATTTGATTTTTCACCTCCTTACCAAATAATACTTTAGTTTGTTGAGTTAAAAAATCCATTGCCTGAACAACACCATCAGCATCTATACCCGGAGTTGGCAAACTCCTTGTCTTAGTAGATCCTCCACATAAAACAAGACTGTCAAAAGATTTTAGGTCTTTCACATCATAATTTACACCAACATTGACGTTCACTTTGAAGATGATTCCTTCCGCCTTTAAAATTGCGATTCGTCTATCAATAATTCCTTTTTCCATCTTAAAATTAGGAATACCGTATCGCAATAAACCGCCTATTTCATCGTCTCTTTCAAAAACAGTAACAGTATGACCAGCTCTATTTAATTGCTGTGCTGCAGCCAACCCTGCAGGGCCAGAACCGATAACTGCAATTGTTTTGTTGGTTCTGTTTTTTGGAGGTTGAGGTTTAATCCACCCTTCCTTAAACGCACGTTCTACAATATTTTTTTCAATATTTTCAATAGATACGGGGTCTTCAATAATTCCTAATACACATGCTTGTTCGCATGGAGCCGGGCATAAGCGTCCTGTGAATTCTGGAAAGTTATTGGTAGAATGCAATATCCATGAAGCTTTTTGCCATTCTCCTTGATGTACCATATGGTTAAAATCTGGAATTAGATTTCCCAAAGGGCAACCACTATGGCAAAAAGGAATACCACAATCCATACAACGTGAACCCTGTTTTGTAATTTCTTTGTCTAAAAGAGGAACGGTAAACTCTTTATAATTTTTTACACGATCTATTACAGAAGTGTAGGTTTCATCTTGTCTTTCAAATTCTTTAAATCCTGTTATTTTTCCCATGACATTATGCTATTGTTAATTCTTCAAACATTGGTTCTTCTGTTGCTAAACGTTCTAAAGCGCGCTTATATTCAGTTGGCATCACTTTCACAAAGTTGTCTAAGCTTGCATTCCAATCAGCCAATAATCTAGCACCTTTTTTGCTTTCAGTGTATAAAACATGTTTTTCTATTATTGCTTTTAATTCGGCAGCATCTTCTTCAGAAATATTTTCAAACTCTATAGTTTCTGTATTACAGAGACCGTTAGAAAATTTATTTTCTGGATCGTATACATAAGCGATTCCACCACTCATACCTGCAGCAAAATTTCTTCCTGTTTTTCCCAGAACAATTACTTTACCGCCTGTCATGTATTCACAACAGTGGTCTCCAACTCCTTCTACAACTGCGGTTGCTCCAGAATTACGAACGGCAAACCGTTCCCCTGCAATTCCGTTAATATAGGCTAGTCCATTTACAGCTCCAAACAAACAAACATTACCAACAATAATATTGTTTTCTGCTAAAAAGTCTGCTTTGGCTGGTTTCTTTATAATTAGTTTCGCACCCGATAATCCTTTTCCTAAATAATCATTGGTATTACCCTCTAGGATAAACGTTAATCCAAAAGCTCCAAAAGCTCCGAAACTTTGTCCGGCAGAACCTGCAAAGTTTATATTTAAGGTGTCTTCAGGCAACCCTAAATGTCCGTAAATTTTTGAAATTTCATTGCTTATGATTGCTCCAACTGTACGATTTGTATTTTTAATTGGATATGCAAGGTTCATTTTTTCTTTTCTATATAAAGCTCTATGAGAGTCTTTTAAAATAGTAAAATCTAAAACATTTTCTAAATTATGATCTTGCTCTTCAGTATTTTTAACGATCATACTTTTATAGGCTGTAGGTCTATGCAAGATGCTAGATAAATCTAATCCTTTCGCTTTGTAATGCTTAATTGCTTTATTTGAATTTATTTTATGTGTTTGACCAACCATCTCGGCTAAGGTTCTAAAACCTAATTGAGCCATTATTTTTCTTAATTCTTCCGCTACATAAAAGAAAAAGTTAATTACGTGCTCAGGAGTTCCCTTAAAGTTTTTACGCAATTCTTTGTCTTGAGTAGCAATACCAACCGGACATGTATTTAAGTGACATTTACGCATCATAATACAGCCAGAGGCTACTAGAGGCGCGGTCGCGAAACCGAATTCTTCTGCACCTAGTAAAGCCGCAATAGCAACATCTCTTCCTGTTTTTAATTGGCCGTCACACTCTACAACAATTCTACTTCGTAAACTATTCATTACCAATGTCTGCTGGGCTTCTGCTAAGCCAAGTTCCCAAGGCAACCCTGCATGTTTTAAAGAAGTTAAAGGAGAAGCTCCAGTACCGCCATCATAACCAGATATTAAAACAACATCTGCTTTGGCTTTTGCTACGCCAGCAGCAATAGTTCCAACACCAACCTCGGAAACTAATTTTACATTAATTCTTGCTTCACGATTTGCATTTTTTAAATCAAAAATTAATTGTGCCAAATCTTCAATCGAATAAATATCGTGATGAGGAGGAGGAGAAATCAGTCCTACAAACGGCGTTGAATTTCTTGCTGCGGCAATCCAGGGTAAAACTTTATAGCCCGGTAATTGACCGCCTTCTCCAGGCTTGGCACCCTGTGCCATTTTTATTTGAATCTCTTTCGCATTTGTTAAATAATGAGAAGTGACCCCAAATCTACCAGAGGCTACTTGTTTTATTGCAGAGTTTCTGCTATCTCCGTTTATATCTTTTTGAAAACGTTTTCTGTCTTCACCACCTTCACCAGAATTAGATTTACCTCCAATTCTATTCATAGCAATGGCTAAGTTTTCGTGAGCTTCACGCGAAATAGAGCCATAAGACATGGCGCCTGTTTTAAATCGTTTTACAATTTCTGTCCAATCTTCTACTTCTTCTAGAGGAATAGGATCTAGATTATCGAATTCAAATAAGCCACGAATAGTCATTAAGCTTTCTGCTTGCTCATTAATAGCATTTGCATAAACATCGTAACTATCTTGGTCACTCAACCTAACAGCTTGCTGCAATTTAGATACGGTAGTTGGATTAAATAAATGACGTTCACCATTTCTTCTCCATCGATAATCGCCACCAATATTTAAACTTAAATTTTTATTAATTTTATTATCTGGATATGCTTGTTTGTAGCGCTGGTCTATTTCTTTTTCAATTTCATACAAGCCAATACCTTCTATTCTTGAAGCTGTGTAAGGAAAATATTTTTCTACAAATTGGGAGTTAAATCCAACAATCTCAAAAATTTGAGAACCTCTATAAGAGTGTAGTGTAGAGATACCAATTTTGTTCATTACTTTCAAAATCCCTTTTCCAATTGCTGTATTAAAATTGTCAACAGCTTTTTGCTCATTCATGCCAGTAATAAAACCTTCTTTAACTTGCATTCTAATAATTTCATTTACCATGTATGGATTTACGGCACTTGCGCCATAACCAAATAAAGTGGCAAAATGATGTGGTTCACGTGGTTCTGCAGATTCAATAATAATATCAAAATAAGAACGTTTACGTAAACGGTTTAATTGGTGATTTACAAAAGAACAAGCAAGTAAAGCCGGAATGGGCGCAAGTTCTTGACTAATACCTCTATCAGAGAGAATGATAATATTATTCTTTTTTTCTAAGGCTTTCTCAACTTGAATAACAATGTTATCCAATGCATCTTCAAGACCATTTAATCCCTTTGATTTAGAATACAACATTTCAATCGTTTCTGCTTTGAAACTTTCAATATCGATAGATCTTATTTTTTCTAAATCAGCATTAGAAATCACTGGATTTTGAATTCTTAGTTTTCGACATTGTCTCTCTGTGATGCTAAAAATATTTCTATCTTTTCCTAAATTTAAACTTATGTCCGTTACAATTTCTTCACGAATTCCATCCAAAGGCGGATTGGTAACTTGCGCAAATAATTGTTTAAAATAATTTGAAATTAATTGAGGTCTATCAGATAAAACAGCTAATGGAGTATCAGTCCCCATTGAGCCTAGAGCTTCTTTACCCGCCAATGCCATTGGCGTAATTACTTCTTGAATGTCTTCAAAGGTATAATTAAATAATCGTTGGCGTGTTTTAATATCTATAGATTCTATAGGGCACGTTTCACTTGCATAAGGTACATCCTTTAAATGCAAACGTGTTTTATCTAACCACTCTTGATAAGGCCTTTCAGAAACGATTTTGCTTTTGATTTCTTCATCTTCAATAATTCTTCCTTTATTCATGTCAACCAAGAACATTTTTCCTGGTTCTAGTCTTCCGTGTTCTTTTACGTCTTCGGGAGCAACATCTACAACACCAATTTCTGAAGACATAATTAATTTACCGCTTTTGGTAACTGTATATCTTGAGGGTCTTAGACCATTCCTGTCTAATAAAGCTCCAATATAGTCACCGTCTGTGAAAGGAACAGAGGCAGGACCATCCCAGGGTTCCATAATACATCCATTGTATTCATAAAAAGCTTTACGCTCTTTAGACATGGTTTTATGTTTTTCCCAAGCTTCAGGAATCATCATCATCATAATTTCTGGTAATGAACGACCTGTATGTGTTAACAATTCAACTACCATATCCATAGAGGCAGAATCAGATTTACCTGGTAAAATTATTGGAAAAAGTTTGTCGATTTGTGGTCCAAAAACATCACTTTTCATGATTTCTTCACGAACACGCATTCTACTTACATTGCCTCGTAATGTATTTATTTCTCCATTCTGACACATGTGCCTAAAAGGTTGAGCTAATTCCCATGTGGGCATTGTATTGGTAGAAAAACGTTGGTGCACTAATGCTAAACGAGTAACTAAATCTATTTCTTGTAAATCTTTATAATAGGGCCCAATATCTTCAGGCATGATAATGCCTTTATATATAATCGTGGTTATGGATAAACTTGGAATGTAAAAATAGTTGCTTTCAGAAATTTTTGATTTTCTGATGGTGTGCTCTGCTATTTTTCTGGCGGCATATAGTTTCGCTTTAAAAGTAGCTTCGTCAATTTTATCAGTTTTTCCAATAAAAAGTTGTTCTATATTCGGTTCCGATGCCAAGGCTATTTCTCCTAATTGACAAGAATCTACAGGAACTTCTCTCCATCCTAAAATAGCAAGTCCTTGTATTTTTAGTTCTTTTTCAAAAGTTGTTTTGCAAAAATCATACTGATTAGAAACTTTAGGAAGAAATACCATTCCAACTGCATATTCTCTTTGATTTGGGATGGTAAAATCACATACACGTTTGAAATATATATGAGGAATATCTATTAACAAACCAGCACCATCTCCTGTTTTACCATCAGCACTCACTCCACCTCGATGTTCTAATTTTACTAAGATTTCTAAAGCATCGTGGATAATTTGATTTGTCTTTTCTCCATTTAGGTTACAGATAAAACCAGCACCACAATTTTCATGTTCAAACTCACTTAAATATAATCCTTGATCTTTCATCTCTATTACCTCTATTTAATTTATACTAGTTCTTCAAAAATATTTCTACGCAGGAAAAATGCATTGATTAAAATGCATTTTTCCTTTCATAGAATTCAATAATATGTAATGGTATTTATACCACTATCTAAATTATCATTTAGGGGTAATTTTTTAGATTACATTTATTTTTTTATGAAACTTATTACTAACCTCTGTCTCTTTTTCCAGGGTAAGCAATTGTTCCGTGCTCTGAAATATCTAAGC
>Ga0302131_1002203_pt1 | contig 10209 bp, 7 predicted proteins | sample CB9_20m_MG_FD_203105 | JGI IMG/M metagenome (GOLD analysis project Ga0302131, IMG submission 203105) | Marine microbial communities from Western Arctic Ocean, Canada - CB9_20m | ecosystem: Environmental > Aquatic > Marine > Oceanic | place: Canada: Western Arctic Ocean | collected 2017-09-19
TAATAAAGACACGTTTCCCCCGATGCAGGCGGAGAAATGGGGGCTGAAACAGCTGGAGATGGAAGTCTGGAACGGATTGATTTTTATCCGCTTCCAACCTGGACCACAGCCGACTGTTGCTGAGATTTTAGGCAGGTTTGATGAGGAGATTGCGCCCTATGATTTGGCTAATATGGTTCCTGCTACCAGTAATTCATTTTCTGATACTATACCCGTAAATTGGAAGTCTGTACGTGATGTTGATAATGAGGGCTATCATGTGCGCCAAGCACATCCAGGCCTGCACCAACTTTATGGTGATGGTTATTTTGATGAACCTTTTCAGAACGGTACGTCGCGCTCAGTTGGCACTTTTAACGAGGCATATGGCCACCGTTGGAGCGTGCGTAAATATCGTGAGCTACTGCCGGAGGCTGTGCATCTGCCTAAGCCGCAGCAACGCCAATGGATCTATTTTGGCATGTTTCCAAATTTTGTTTTGGGGCTCTATCCTGACAGTATAATTTTCTACCAAGAACTTCCAAAATCGGCGACTGAGACTTTGCAACGTGGAATCTGCTACCGGAAACCTGACGAAAGCCGGCAGATGAAAGTGTCACGGTATCTGAGTGGTAGGATTGATCGTGATACTGGCTCGGAAGACCAAATGCTGATGGTCTGGTCTTGCGAAGCGACAAAATCCTCCGCCTATGAGGGAGTTGTGTTTTCTGATTTGGAATATGGTGTCAAAACCTATCATGACCATTTGCGTAAGTTAATTCCCGTGGTTGAACACAATACGATACCATTAGTTGGACAGATGGCTATCCTAAATCAAGATATGCTCTCGAAAAGGACAGCGTAATTGGTAAGCTTTCAAAAATGGCGTCGAAGTGAGAGTGCTCAGGGCTTATTTTTGATTAGTCCGACGCTTGGCTTTGTATTGTTATTACTGGCTGTGCCGCTAATCATGGTGGCTGCTCTCAGCTTTTGGACACAAGACTATTTAACTCTCGATCGTACATTTACTACAGCCAACTACGTGACAGCTTGGACTGAGCCTATGTACCAATATTTAATGGCTAGGTCGCTCAAGATATCAATTTTTGTGACAGCGGCTACAGTATTTTTGGCGTATCCAGTAGCTTACTTCATTTCGTTTCACGTCGCTCCCAAACGTAAGGCGATGTGGATATTTTTGATTACAATACCATTTTGGACCAGTTACCTAATGCGTATTTTTCTTTGGAAGGTAATACTGGGCTACAATGGTGTCATCAATGGGAGCCTTACTGGGTTAGGCATTATAGACGAGCCTTTAAGTTTCATTTTATATAATCAAAATGCCGTAGTCCTCACTCTTGCGCATGCGTGGGTACCCTTTGCAATCCTACCTATTTTTGTGGCTTTAGAGCGTGTTGATCGCTCCTTGATAGAAGCTGCAGAAGATTTGGGAGATAGCAGGCTCCGCCGATTCTTACGGGTTACCCTCCCGCTTTCGATGCCGGGCGTAATAGCTGCGACCATTATTGTTTTTATCCCTACTATTGGTGATTATGTGACCCCACGTTTGGTTGGGGGGCCAAATGGATTGATGATTTCTAATATGATTGAAATGCAATTTAAGAAGGCAAACAATGCTCCTTTGGGTGCGGCACTTGCGATTTCAGCAATGGGGATTGTCACATTTTTTGCTTTGGTATTCCTATGGGTGAATCGGAAATATGTTAAGGGACCAAGTTGATGCAGGGCAAGACACGTTTTTTAAAGTGGTTTATAGGTTTCTTTTTGTTATTTTTGTATGCGCCGGCAATTCTATTGCCAGTTTTTGCCTTTAATGCCAGCAGTATTGTCTCATTTCCACTCACAGGGTTCACTACGGAATGGTTTTTGGTATTATTTACCAATGAAACTTTACACTTGGCTGCACGCAACAGTCTACTAATTGCTATTACAACCGCAATATTTTCAACTCTATTAGCTGTTCTGGCGGCCCGCGCCTCAACCCGGTTTTCCTTCTTTGGTCGCCGATCAATAATGGGCTTTGTAATGCTACCGATGGTGCTCCCAGAGATCATAATTGGTGTTTCTTTGTTGGTTGTGATTATCCAAATGGGTTTTGAGTTATCTCTCTGGAGCATAACTATGGGCCACATCTTGATTTGCACACCTTTTTGTATTGCTATTTTATCCTCTGCCTTCATGAACCTTGATAAAAGCCTTGAAGAGGCCTCATTTGATTTAGGGCAAACGCGCTGGAATACATTCTGGTTAGTAATTTTCCCTTTAGTTATGCCCGGTATTATTGCGAGCTTATTAATTGCGTTTACGATTTCCTTGGATGAATTTATTATTGCCTTCTTCTTAGCTGGAACTGAGCCAACGCTGCCAGTCTACATTTGGGGACAATTGCGGTTCCCAGCTAAATTACCAAGCCTAATGGCCTTAGGCACCGTTTTATTGCTCGTATCCATTGGATTACTCTTAATCGCCGATTACTTCCGGCGTCGTGGAATAAGCAAAACTGGTATAGAAAATACGGGAGGTTTCCTATGACACAGCCAATAATCCGGCTTAGTGGTCTTGATAAGTTTTACGGTGAATTTCAGGCGCTATCCCAGATTAATTTAGACATTAAAACTGGTGAGTTTTTCTCACTCCTTGGACCATCTGGCTGTGGTAAAACGACTTTGCTGCGAGCCATTGCAGGTTTTGAAACATTATCGTCAGGTAGCCTTCAAATTGATGGGCTTTCAATGGAAGGTGTCCCCGCAAATAAGCGACCAACCAATATGGTATTTCAAAGCTATGCTATTTTTCCGCATATGAGCGTTGCTGAAAACGTGGCATATGGCTTAAAGGCGCGGAAACTTCCAAAAGTTGAGATTAAAGCACGTGTGGCTGAAGCAATTGATATGGTTGGCCTCCAAGGATTTGACGAGCGGGCGTCTCATGCATTATCGGGGGGGCAAAGGCAACGTGTGGCCCTGGCTCGCGCATTGGTCTTAAAGCCTCGAGTTTTATTGCTAGATGAACCCCTATCAGCATTAGACAAAAAGCTACGTGAGCAGATGCAATCTGAGCTCCGCCGTCTTCAACGGGCAGTTGGCATCACATTTGTTTTGGTTACTCATGATCAAGAGGAAGCGCTGACAATGTCAGATCGCATCGCAGTCATGTTTGATGGAAAAATTGCACAAGTTGCCTCGCCACAGATACTTTATGGGAAGCCCGGTACACGAGAAGTTGCAGCTTTTATTGGTATGATGAACTTTTTAGATGCTAAAGTTTTGACTGCATCTGGCGATAATGTGGAGGTTGAAGTCCAGTCATTAGGAAAATTAACCCTATCCCTAGAGCAAGCTACAGGCGGCCTGGATGGGTGCAACTCTGTAGGCGTTCGACCTGAGATGTTAACAATTTTAACGGGTTCTCAAACTTCTGAACGTGAAATTGAAGCTGAGGTCACCGAAGTGTCTTATTATGGAGATATGACATATTACGATGTCAAATTTCCCTCTAAAGAGGATCCTATTACCGTCACTATGCGTAATACTGCTGGACGCGAGGTATTGGAAGTAGGTGCAAAAGCTCGAGTGGGCTGGAGTACTTCATCGTTACTTTTGCTAAAATGATTTAAACAAAAAAAAAGAGCACCTATTGGTGCTCTTTAGAGTTTTTTATGGGTCAGATTTTTTAAAAACCTGCTTTGATCTTTTCAAATTCAGCAATCATTTTTTCACGCAATTTCTGATCCATTGGAACCTGAGCTAAAACAGGAACATCCACAGGGCCTAAACCAGCCCACACGAGAGCGTCAGCGCCCATTGCGGTCATTGCGGTCTGGTTTCCGTGTCCGTAGCCCCACTCGTTCACTATGTAGTCAGCAGAGCCTGGATCCATCCAAGCATTGAAGAAATCATACATCTTATCTTCTGAATTAGGACCATTCGCGAGATTTACATACCCACAGAACCAGCTGGATGATCCTTCCGCAGTCGAGCGGTTAACTCCAATTGGCAGGTCTTCAGCTTGCATTGTAACTGGAGTTTCATTCCATGCCCAAGACACTATAACCTCACCACTTCCCATGAGCTGTGCAAGCTCGGCTCCATCCGCCCAATAGGCGCGCACATTTTGGTGCGCTTGGCGCAACCATGCAGATGCAGTTTGGAAATTTGTATCAGTTGCTTTAGTCCAATCTGTGACGCCAGTCGCTAAATAGGCGAGCGCATAGACATCATCTACATTGTCTGGAAGTGCAATACGGCCGCTGTAGGCTGGGTCCAGAAATACAGACAAAGTAGTCATCTTAGCCACATCAACCATATCTGTGCGATACGTCAACGCCGTTGTGCCCCAATCCATAGGCAGCATATAGTAGCTACCGTCAATCTTGAACGCTTCGGCCATCTCTGAGTTTACGTCCGACCAAAGGTCAATCCGCGACGTATCGAGAGGCTCTAACAAACCTGCCTCATGCCACTTGGACACAGACTGGCTGCAGGGGTGTGACACGTCCGCCTTGAAACCCGCGCGCAGTTTTTGGAAGGCTTCTTCTTCTTCACCAAAGAAGGCAAAAGTGGGCGAGCCTCCGTGCTGGGTAACATATTTTTGGAAAAAGCCTTCATCTTCATAGCCAGACCAATCGAAGACGACCAAACCATCGTCAGCGGCCAATGCAGCACCAGAGACCAGGGCTGCAGCAGTTGTGGTCAACAGTATTTTTTTCAGATTCATAATTTTTCTCCTTGCCGGCGCTCTGCCGTAAACAAAACGTTAGCCTAGCTTGCAGAATGCTTCAAGAATTTGATTCATAATGTGAGATTAAGCTTCTGCTGGGTTGGTTTGAGAAATTTTCGCGACCCCGGCAGCGGCGTGCGCCGCAATCCGCCCCAACGCAAAGAGAATATGCGGCAGCGGATATTTTAGGTGAGCATATGCCAAAACATTTAAAATAAGAAGGCATTGTATGGGGCGATCTTTCATTTGGTTTGATGACATGGTAACTTTCTTCGAAAGTCTCATGCTACCCGACTAGCTAGGTTCATAGATCTATAGTTAAAGTCATAAACGCGCCCTTAGTCTTCTAAATATGCATCCATTGGAGGGCAAGTGCAGACTAAATGTCTGTCTCCATAGACGTTATCAACTCGATTGACAGGCACCCAGTACTTGTCACTTTTGATGGTTCCCGCCGGATAGCAGGCTTGTTCACGGCTGTATGGCCTGTCCCAATCTTCAATTAAATCTGCAACCGTATGGGGGGCATTTTTTAGCGGATTGTTGTCTCGGTCACTTTTCCCATCGATCACATCCTGTGCTTCGGCTCGAATGGATAACATTGCTTGGCAAAAACGGTCTAACTCTGCTTTGGGCTCTGATTCAGTAGGTTCCACCATTAAGGTTCCAGCTACCGGCCAGCTCATGGTTGGGGCGTGAAAGCCGCTGTCCATCAAACGCTTTGCGCAATCGTCAACCGTCACGTTGGCGCTGTCTGCCAAGGGGCGGGTGTCGATGATGCATTCATGCGCCACGCGACCGGTTTTGGAGGTATACAGAATGTCAAAAGCCCCCTCCAGGCGTGCAGCAATATAGTTGGCATTCAAAATGGCTACTTTAGTTGCTTGCGTCAGGCCCGCACCGCCCATCAATAGGATATAAGCCCAGCTGACTGGCAGAATTGATGGCGAACCAAACGGTGCTGCCGAAACTGGCCCAACGCTGTCACCATACTCAGGATGACCTGGCAAATGAGATGCTAGGTGGGCTTTAACGCCAATGGGTCCCATGCCTGGCCCACCGCCGCCATGCGGGATGCAGAATGTTTTGTGCAGGTTGAGGTGTGAGACATCTCCACCAATATCGCCTGGGCGAGACAATCCAACCATAGCGTTCATATTTGCGCCGTCTATATAGACTTGGCCCCCGTGATCATGGGTGATTTGGCAGACCTCTTGCACGGTTTCCTCAAATACTCCGTGCGTGGATGGATAGGTAATCATGCAGGCGGCGAGGTTGGCGGTGTGTAGCTCAGCTTTAGCGCGGAAATCGGTCACATCGATGTTACCGTCTTTATCTGAATGCACCACCACCACTTTATAGCCAACCATCTGTGCTGAGGCAGGGTTAGTGCCATGGGCGGATGTCGGGATTAAGCAAACGTCACGGTGCCCTTCGCCTTGGTTTGTGTGATATTTCCGAATGGTCAAAAGCCCAGCATATTCGCCTTGTGCGCCCGAATTTGGTTGCTGGCTAATTGCGTCATAGCCTGTGATCTCGCAAAGTCTAGCGTTCAGGTCGTCAAACATCTCATGGTAACCCTGCGCTTGATCAACGGGAACAAAGGGATGTAATTCTGAGAATTCGGGCCAGGTCACCGGTATCATCTCAATCGTAGCGTTCAGCTTCATGGTGCAGCTGCCAAGTGGGATCATTGAGCGGTCTAGTGCCAAATCCCGGTCGGCCAAGCGGCGCATGTAGCGGGTTATTTCAGCTTCAGCACGGTTCAAGTGAAAAATTGGATGAGTAAGGTAGTCGCTTTCACGCAGCATGGAGGAGGGCAGCCGGTAGGCACGATTAGCCTTACTGTCATCTTGCATGTCGCCACCAAAGGCGCACCACACTGCCTCAATAGTTTCCGGGCGGGTTTGCTCATCGAGGCTAATCCCAACGCGGGTGTTACCCACTTTACGCAGGTTAATACCATTGGCTACTGCTGCGTTCATGATCACCCGCTGCAGGTTGCCAACTTCAACGGTAATAGTATCAAAAAACACATCAGGCTGAACATCAAAACCCATAGTTTCCAAGCCCTTGGCCAAACGGCTAGTTTTGCGGTGCACCGATTGCGCAATCGCTTTGATACCGTCAGGTCCGTGATACACTGCATACATGGATGCTATAACAGCTAATAAAGCCTGAGCAGTACAGACATTTGAGTTGGCTTTTTCGCGGCGAATATGCTGCTCGCGGGTTTGCAGGGCCAGCCGTAGGGCTTTGTTGCCGCGGCTGTCGACTGAGACACCAATGATCCGGCCAGGCATGCTGCGTTTGAATGCGTCACGTGTAGCCATATAGGCAGCATGTGGTCCACCATAGCCCATGGGGACCCCGAAGCGTTGAGTTGAGCCAATGGCTATATCGGCACCCATTTCGCCGGGGCTTTTCAGCAGCGCCAAAGCCAGAGGGTCAGCGGCGATAATGCCCAAAGCCTTGTGCGCATGTAGCGCGTCCATTTGGGCGGTGAAATCGCGCACGTGACCGTAGGTGCCGGGGTATTGAAAAATTGCCCCAAATACGGCGCTGGCGTCCAAATTATCCGGGCAGCCTACAATCACCTTGATGCCTAAGGGCTCGGCGCGGGTTTGTATGACGGCGATATTTTGCGGATGACAGTTTTCATCGATAAAGAAGGTTTGAGACTTTGACTTGGCTGAACGCATGGCCATGGTCATAGCCTCAGCTGCTGCGGTGGACTCGTCCAAAAGTGAGGCATTTGCGATGTCGAGACCGGTCAAATCACTGACCATTGTTTGGAAGTTTAACAGAGCCTCAAGCCGACCTTGCGAAATCTCGGGTTGATACGGCGTATAGGCCGTGTACCACGCTGGGTTTTCCAGAATGTTGCGCAGGATCGGCGCCGGTGTAGTGGTGCCATGGTAGCCCTGGCCAATCAAAGAGGTTAGGACTTTATTTTTGCTGGCCACTTTCTTCATGTGATGTAGAGCATCGCGCTCAGACATGGCCGGGCCAAAGCTCAGAGGCCGCGCTTGGCGGATTGCCTTGGGAACTGTGGCATCAATCAACGCATCAAGGCTGTTAAAGCCAATAATGCGCAGCATCTCCGTCATTTCAGACGGTGAGGGGCCAATGTGCCGACGGTTGGCGAAATCATATGCTTCATAGGTGGTCAGTTCAAAAGGCATGCGCGTAGCTCCGCTTTAGGTCAGGGTTTAAGCTATAAAAGTTTTATATCCGGCTAAATCCATAAGGCCTTCCAATTGGGCCTGGTCGGTCAATTTAATTTTGTAGATCCACGCGTCGGCTTCTGGATTGTCGTTCAATGCGGCGGGATTGCTTTCCAACAATTCGTTGGCTTCAATGATTTTACCATCAACAGGGGCATAAATCTCAGAGGCGGCCTTGACCGATTCAATCACGCCAATCTCGTCGCCGCTTTCAAACTCATCGCCTTCTTCTTTTTGTTCGATAAACACGATGTCGCCCAATTGTTCGGCGGCATGCGCCGTGATACCGACTGTGGCGGTGTCGCCTTCAACGGTGATCCACTCGTGGTCTTCGGAATAATAAGTTGTCATTTTGGCCTCCCAATTAACGTTTGTAATTTTGTGTGACGAAAGGCAGGGCGCAAACCTCTGCCGGCTGTGGCTTGCCGCGGATGATAAGCTGGATTTTGGTGCCTGCGGCGGCATGCTCAGCCGAGACATAACCCATGGCTACAGGGCCCGCAACGCTTGGCCCAAAGCCTCCAGACGTTATTTTCCCAAGAGCATTTCCGGCCATATCATGGACCTCAACGCCTGCGCGGGCGGGGGCACGACCTTGGGGTTTTATCCCAACTAATTTGCGCGCGGGGCCATCTGCGAGCTCCGCCAGAATACGTGCAGCGCCGGGAAAACCACCCTCGGTGCGGCGGCGTTTTTGAATGGTCCAAGTGAGACCTGCCTCGATGGGAGATGTTTTGGGGGTGATGTCATTGCCATAGAGGCACAACCCGGCCTCCAGTCGGAGGCTGTCACGCGCGCCGAGGCCTGCAGGTTCACAATCTGGATGCTCCAGCATCAAGCGCGCGATACGGTCCGCATCAGCCTCTGGGATTGAAATTTCATAGCCATCTTCACCAGTGTAGCCCAGACGCGACAGGCGACATAGGGTGCCGTCAATCGGCGCTTCCAAAGTCTCCATAAATCCCATCTCGGCCGCTTGCGGACAATGGGCTGAGATCACGGCTTCAGCAGAGGGGCCTTGCACGGCAATAAGGGCGCAATCAAAAATCTCTGTGACGTCAATCCCCTCCAGAGAGGCTGCCATATGAGAAATATCCTGCGCGCGCATTGAGGCATTGACCACGACAAACAAATGATCACCGGCATTTGCCACGATCAGATCATCCATAATGCCGCCTTCGGCATTAGTAAAAAAGGTGTAGCGCGCCTTGCCTTCTGGCAGCTGGGTCAAAGCGGCGGGCACCAAAGCCTCCAATTTGAGAGCTGCATCTGGGCCGTGCAGCAGAACTTGCCCCATATGGCTGACATCAAACAATGCGGCTTTGGTGCGGCAATGGGTATGTTCGCCCATAATGCCCATGGGATATTGTACAGGCATCTCCCATCCTGCAAAGTCGACCATTTTGCCACCAAGGGCACAATGTAGATCATACAACGGTGTACGTTTTGGGGTCTGACTCATGGCATTTTTCCGTTTCTGAACAAATTTCCACTATAGGAAACTTTTCTCTTTTTACGGAGATTTGATTGCTTTTCAAGCCTAAAATCTGCTTTTTCGCGTAATCCATCGCTATATGAAGCTTTCGCCAACCTTCTCAATGGCGCTTTCTAGGATATCAAACAGATCATCTATTTGTGATTTTGTTATGATCAAAGGTGGTGAAAATACGCACATATTGATCAAAGGCCGCACTATCAGGCCCATATCATTGCAAACTTCATCCAGCATCGCTCCGATTTTGCGCTCATCTTCCAGCCGTGAACCATCTTTGCTGAGGCGGGCTTCGATGCACCCAATCAAGCCATGGCCACGTGCGTCGCCGATGATAGGAAAACGGGCCAAGCGGGCGAGTCGCTCCTGAAAATAGGGCGCGATTTCGCGCACATGTTCCAGAATTTTGTCACGCTCTAAGATTTCGATATTTTTTAGTGCTGCGGCACAGCTGACTGGATGGCCGGAATAAGTGTAGCCATTTGAAAACAGCACCTCACCTTGGTGGGCCATGCGTTCCATCATTGCGTCAGAGATTATGCAGGCGCCCAATGGTAAATATCCCGACGTAAGCCCCTTAGCGCAGGTGATCATATCGGGCTGAATGCCGTAAACCTCCTCGGACGCGAACCAATGGCCCAAACGGCCAAAGCCGGTGACCACTTCGTCGGAAATGTAGAGAATATCATTGGCGCGGCAGATATCAAAGCTGCGCTTATGATACCCATCTGGCGGTACAATCACCCCACCAGAGCTGAGAATAGGTTC
>Ga0302131_1002207_pt1 | contig 10200 bp, 8 predicted proteins | sample CB9_20m_MG_FD_203105 | JGI IMG/M metagenome (GOLD analysis project Ga0302131, IMG submission 203105) | Marine microbial communities from Western Arctic Ocean, Canada - CB9_20m | ecosystem: Environmental > Aquatic > Marine > Oceanic | place: Canada: Western Arctic Ocean | collected 2017-09-19
AATAATATAAAACAAAACCATATATCCTTTGTAGTTAAACTTTCCCTGACCTTAATAAGTCTCGAATAATCATCAAGTTTTCAAACACCAACCGTACGGGGGATCTACTAACGATATGCTCCAGCTTTGCGTCTTTGGTTTTCAGCAACATATCTATCAAATACGGGTTATCTTCTCCTAATCGAACCGCCTCTTTGTTTGTGAACTTGGCATATTGAGCCAGATACATTTCTTCATTCGACCGATTCGTCGTAAAGAAATCCGCGTCCATTTTCACGTCTTTCGGGCGGATTAATACTCCGCCGACTTTTCCGGATTTCCCCCCTGCACTCTTGGCTACCGAAGCGTCTTTAGAAATGGCACTACCACTGTCCAGCGAGAACTTGTCATAGAAACTCGGATTTTCAAGTCTGAATTTTGACGCCTGATAATAGTGCTCCACGCTGTTCCATTTTTTCCCGCGTAGTTCAAATGGTTCAATCCAAAAGTTGGATAACATTTTCCGCCATCCTATTATTTCAGCGAGTTCTTTGTAGTCTCCTCTTTTGTCATCGGGTACTTCTTCTCCTTTCCCTTTTCCTGGTAGAGGCTTGTCATTGGATTTGGAATAAAATGTAAATACGATTTTATCGTTGTACATGTCTTTTACTAATATTGGTATGCCTTTAATAAAGGTTGGTGAGGTGTATTTCAATTTTGCACCTTTTCCATTTCGGATATCTTCGGTGTCGGCTTTGAGTTCTTCTTGTGGGAGTTCTTCTTGTGGGAGTTCTTCTTGTGGGAGTTCTTCATGTGGGAGTTCTTCATGTGGGAGTTCTTCTTGTGGGGGGTCTTTTTCTGGAATAGGAATAGGAATAGGATTATCGGGTTTTGGTATAATCACTTTTTGGGATACAGTGGCCGCCTTATTTGGTGCGGTAGGTTTTATTATTTGTATCACTGGCCTCTGGGTCGCTTCCATTTTATTCATATCTTCTTGGAGATCCATTTTCTGCGAGGGATAGCTGGCAAATGTTCGATCGGGAGCAAATCCGCGCCCATAACAGACCAGCGGCTCATGCTTATTATGTTTCTGGACATACAACTGGCAATCCATTGCTGTTTCTTTGATGACTCTCAAGAACTGATTATTTATTTTTTGCTTCATTTGAGAGATTTCATACAAGTATTCGTCCGTAGTGACTGGAGTGTTTTCTTTTATTTTACTCAAGTCATTAATTTGAATCTCCTTAAACTTCTCGTCTGTTTTGTGCTCCTCGCTCATCACGGACAAATACAAAAAAACTTGCACAGTACGCAATTCAACAGGGAGTGCCATGTGACTATTTATACGCCTCGCACGACCAATTACTTGTTCCAATCGAACATTGTGCCAGTATGGTTCCATAATATGAACATAGCGAGTATTTTTCAAGTTTATGCCTTCTGCTCCCGCCGCGGTAATCATGAATATCTTCACGATTTCGCCATATAAATTATTTCCTTTAATTTTCCGTAAATCCATCGCGATCGTGTCAGGGACATTTTCCCACTCCCCATTAAAAACGTTTCGCATTATTTCGCGTACTTCTGTGTCCTCTTTTCCCGTGTAAAGAGCATAACACATTCTCTCGTCGTGTTTATAGTCCAAAACCCAGTTGCCGGATTCTTTTTTTATTTTAAATTCCTGGAAACCATTTGCATTCAGAACTTCCTGAAAAATACCGATTCCCTCCATTGTCACGAAATTACTGTACAGTAAATGCAATCCCTTATGGTTGGGGTTTTTTATATTTTTCAACATTTCTAACATTTTTGGACTATATTGAGACAAAGCAGAAGGAGTCAAAAGTTTGGCGCTATTATCCCTCAAGTACGACATGGCCGACTCGATTTGTTTTTCGTATTCAAAGTTGTTTTGTGTATTGGTTTCTTTGTCCGGTAAGTCGTTTGTTCCATCGGCATCTTCTTCGTCTTCATCCTTTCCAGGTTTATATTTCGGTAACGGACGTCCTGGAGGAACTGGAAAAGCAAAATTACACACTGTGCGTGAAAAAACACGGTAAGAACTCGCCATTTGGAATAATTCACCGTTGTTTACATCTTTCTGCATACCACGCATCGTTTTCGATTTCTTTTCTTTTTCCAATTCTACTTTACGCACTTTTGCATAGTTCCCGAATTGGTAATCGCTCATCGGAATACGGAGTTCATGAAAGGGTGAGTTGTCTTTATTCATTACAAACTCTGGAAGTACAGATTCATTGGGACTTCTGAAATAAGAAGTGAGTCCTAATATGCGGCGACGTAAAGTCTGTATATGCTGTAAATCGCTGGATGTATCGTTTTTATCTGAATAATTCGTCGTTTCCTTCAAAAAAGTCGTTCGAAAAATTTTTTCGTCGTCGGGCAAACACTTTTCCTTCTCCACTTTTGGAGAACCGGACACAATCAGGTCGTAGTCTTTCAGTATATGGATAATCTGTTTTTTGAACGTGTCGTTATCAATATTCCCTTTTTCATCCAAACGTACTCCGTATATTCCATAGCCTCCACTTTGTTTCGTTCCAGTTTTATTCGTTGTATTGTGTGGATTTTTAAATACTTTCTCGGTTTGATTCACTTTGGTTTGACGGTTATTGTTATTGACATTCACAAACCCATAGGGATTTCGCGTGACAACGAGGGTATTGCGCGTATATTCAATAAAATCGTACACAAGACAATTATGTTTATCTAAAATCTTCCGTATATAATCCGTCGTCACCTTTTCCGATGTGTTAACTTCAATTTTAAACGTCCAAGTATAAATATATCCTCGCAAAATGTTAAACAACACCGCAATTTCGTTAGGGTAGTTAATAATCGGTGTACCCGACAACATGACTACTTTGAAATTTGTCGCATCCATCAACATGTCATATAATTTCAGGTAAGCCGAGTCTTTATTTTTGGATTTCAAGTTACCGACAATGTTGCTAATGAAATTATGCGCTTCGTCTATAACCATCGTGGTATGATCAAATGGATTCTTCGTCGTTTTTGAAAGTTCGCCTACTTTTTTCCCCAAGTTATTCGCATTGTAATGCAGAAACGTATATTTCTGCGATATCATATGCTGGATTTGTTCTCGAACCTTACTTTGGTCGACGGGATTTAGATTCTTGAAATTCGGTGGTTTATTCACATTCACCATCCAAGCTCCTTTATTTTCCTCCACTTTTTTGGGGTGAATCGTTAGGGCTTTTGCTAAAACCGTCAATAAATCTGGTTTTCCGTCTATTGAAACGAACTCCCAATGCTGGTTATTCCGGTAAATCAAATCTCCGCATATTTTTAATTCGTGTTCATAATTTGTTCGAAGAGCAGCAGGAACCATGATAATAATCCGTTTATTATGTTTCATTCCTTCCGTTACCGCTATCGATGTGCAACTCTTGCCAGTACCTAAATTATGGTAGACAAGCAGTCCACGATACGGTGTGACGATATCTAAATAGTCGCGGACTACTTTTTGGTGAGTAAGCAAATCAAACTGGGTTGACGTGTCGCCTGCATCTGAAGCGTATTTCCGATATAATTCATTTATTTTCTGTATGAATTCGGTACGATTGTTCATGTAGTATGACGAAGACTTGATCACATCCGGGATATATTTCGGCATTTGAGGGGCATATTGTCCTACCGATATTTGCGAAAGGTCGTATTCTTTGGCCTCTTTTATTGCATTTTTTCTGATTTTCGGGGCAAGGGGTTGTTCCGACAAAGGTTTTAACGAACCTCGCACGTATTCTCTCAGAAATTGTCGTAACCACATTAGTTCGGTAAATTCCACTTTCTTTTGTTTGTTGACGCGATAAAATAAATGTGCGTCTTTTGTGGCTTCCAAAATTATGGCCAAATCTGGATTTTGAGTAAATTTGGCATATAGTGCATGAAATAACTCTCTTTTTTCTCTCTCCGGGAAATCTTCATCTATTATTAACTTCTGGTTTCCGTGTTTACGAGTTTTTTCGATTTTTATCGCGTTTTCATATTGTTCAAATGCCTCAGAAATGGAATGATTACGGTACTGTGAGGCAATCAAAAAATGGTTCACGTTTTGCCATTTATTTTCGTCTAAAGTAAAAGGTGCATCAAATGAATTGCATAAAAGTTGACGCCACTTTGGAATTTTTGACAAAGCTGAAAATTCAGTTGTACGCTCTTTTGGGATCGTTTCACTCGGTTCTTTCCCTGGCGGTTTTACGTCATTCTTTTCTGAGCAAATAATAAATACAGTATTTAAATCCATTAACAAGTTTTCGTTTACCGTTATTTCATTATATTTTGGCTCTTTCGGGAGTTCCACCTGCTCGGATTCTCTTTCAACCACGCCCATTTCATCATTCTCTTTAATCAATCCATTTTCTGCATCTTCTTCGAAGTGAATGTGGGCATTTTTCAACTTTCTACCTATTGAGGATGGGGTTGGAGTGTGATGGTCGAATCCATTTTCAAGTTCATCGTCATCCGAATCAGACCCGAGTATTGAATCAAATCCATTTATTTGATTGATAGGAATAGCATCTACTGCTTCAGAATCATTAGAAGTGGGGGGTAAACAAGTTTGCACTAAAAAACCATTCGTTTGTAACCTGTTCAGTATTAAGTCGCGTTGCACATATCTATTATCATCCAATTGATTTTCAATGATTTGGGAAAGAGAGGGTCCATCTACTTCAGCATCTACAGTATATTCGTGCAACTGGCCAGTGGTAACTGGTACAGGCTTTAGTTTCAGTATTTCTAAAGGTTTAAAAGGTACGATTTCATTACTCCCTCGACTCATTATACAATATGTAAATAAAATATTACTACATTTAGCGTATGTACTCTAACGCTCTTCAAGTTATGAACGAAATTCAGTTTAGAAGGAAAGCATACTACTGTAGGCGCGACAACTTCTATCGAAAACATACGGAAAAATAACATTGGCTGATCTACGTGCTGATTACCCATAAACGCACAAGGACGAAGAAGAAAGAGAAGTTTGTTTTGGACAAGCAACAAAATTATGTATCGTGGATACTATGTATGTTATAACCATAACTAAACAAAAGCACTGTGCTTTTGTTGCACCTTTTCAATCACATCTAAAAAGTCTTTCATCGTTTTCACATATTCGATCGCATCTTTGCACGCCATCTGCTCTGCATTTTGTTTTATTTTATGATATCCCTCTCCTAAAAATAAATAAATTTGTTTGTAATAAGCCATATGCTGATGAATTCCTTCAAAACTCATGAAATTGTTCCGGGAAAGCGTCTCGCTATGATGCACCCCGTGAGTCGGTTGACCCAAACACAAATACACACCCATATGGTATCCGTTTTCTTGCGTGAATGTTTCTATTTCCATGATATGCGGTGTTGTTTTAAATTCGCTTTGTAGTAGTTCTTGTATCGGTCGTTTGAAATTGTCCGATTGTTTTGTAATTTTGGTCCAATCAATATGGCGATCAAATATCGCCTCCACGAACACTTGAGCCACCTGGAAACCCGGGCCACACTGAAACATCTGATCGAACCAATGGTCTTCGTCTTTTATTGAGACACGGTTGAAATCCAAGAATATCGCACCGACAAACGCCTCGAACAAACATCCTAACTTTTTATAATTCACGCGTAAATTTTTGTTTTCGGTATGCTTTGAAATCATAAACCACTTATTTAGTCCCATTTCCATGGCGATTCTTCCGATGGTTTCGTTCTTTACCAGTTCTATTTTCGTGTCCGTCATGAACCCCTCGTCTGCCTTCGGAAACCTTTTGTATAAATAGAATTTGGCAATACATTCCAGCACACCGTCTCCTAAAAACTCCAGGCGTTCGTTTGATTTTGTATAGAGTTCTTTGCACCCATCAGGTTTAGGCACGACCTCAATATTGTTTTGATTATTCCACTCGATAGGTCTCTTTGTATAAGACCGATGGACAAATGCACGTTTATACAAAACGAAATGATGGAGGGGGGTGAGAACTTTGTATTTCGCCAATAGTTGCTGGACGTCCGATTCTTGGATCTCTTTGTTCAATGAATTGTACGGATCAAATATATATTTTTCATTCAACTTATCCGCTACCATATCTTCGTCTTTCGTTATTTTCGTATAGGCTGCCATGGTTGTTATTTTAGCGAAAGTTATATTTATATGTTTTCAATTTTCAGTTAAAATTTAAACAAAACATTTAGGGTGAAAAAAAATATATTTATAGAATATATTAGTATGGTGTTGCTAAACTCATCCTCGAGAGCAAGAAACGCTACACAGACTAAAAATCAATGCCAAGGAGGAGGAGACAAGAAAGCAGGGCTTATTACCAGACAAGTTCCTTCCGCGGTTTCATTAGCATATACACCTCATTATAGGTCTTTACAAAATACTTGGGTCATGATGCCCTTTCAGAAAAACGTAACAAGTGGATTAGGTATCGGTCGTAAAGCAACAGGTATTCGAAAGTCTGCCTGGAATACAAACGGTACGTCGGCGAAGGTTTGTAGCATCAATGATATTGCTACTGACGCTAGGTGAAGAAAGTGAATATTTTTTATTATTATTGTTATGTGAAAATCTACATAAAAATAATGTGGGTAAACCGTAAATGAGGGTGGTTATAGATTCGCGTGAACACTCTTTTATTGAAAATATTCGAACGAAAGTCGCTCAATATCCTTTTATTGACTTACACGTCGCGCAATTGGCAATAGGCGACATGGAAATATACGGTAGGGACGATGAACTTTTATTTGTGTGGGAAAGGAAAACCTTCCAGGACCTTCTTTCCTCCATAAAAGACGGTCGTTATAAGGAACAAAGTTTTCGACTTATCCATACATATGGTTCTTCTAAAGTCATCTATTTAATCGAGGGAATCATCTCTCAATTATCGCCAAGTGAAAGGAAATTGGCTATTGCTACGATGTCTTCATTATCTCTGAAAAAGAACTTTCATCTATGGCGAAGCATACACGTTCAAGACAGTGTTGATTCCTTTTTGGTCATATGCGAGAAACTAAACAATGATTTAATTAAAGGACCAATTCAACAACAAGTAATGCCTGTACAAGACCGGTATACGGAGAATTTAGTGAAAAAGGTGAAGAAGGAAAATATTACCAGACAAAATATAGGAGAGATATTTCTATGCCAAATCCCAGACATCAGTTCCACCAGCGCCAAAGTTCTCATGAATCACGTAAACGGGAATTTCGAGTTGTTATGTTCAATTGTTCGAGAAAGGCCTGAGGAGTTGTTGGAACTGAGAGTCGGTGTTGAAAAACCGCGAAAAATGAGTAAAAAGGTATTTGAGAGATTGGCCGAATTTCTTAAATAACACCAACCCCAATGGATAGTTTTTGTCCTTTCCGTAAGTACTTGTGGTAAAACAAATAACCTAGAAAAAAGGAGAAAAACACGACAATCAAATAATGAAACATATTAAATCCTTTTTTACCGTGTCGATTACCAGACATTCCTCCAAATTTCGCTTTAATAGCAGCAGACATCCGTTTCAAATCTTTAGTCAGTCCCATTATAACATGTACTTATTTATAAATCTCGATGACTTTCGGAGTCATTGTCGATTTCCCCACCTCACTTCCTTGATATTTGCCACTGTCAACCGAGCATTGACTAAAACTCACTCCTCCCCAATTCGGGTCCATTGGGTTGTCGCTAATTTTGGCGTTCATGGTTGAATCGTGAATGGAATCTATTTCCGAATATTGCCCGATCTGTTGACCGTGTGCATCGAACCCTTGAAAATGACCTTGGTTAAATGGTTTTCTATCGTTTGACGAATCCATAACTTCAACCGGTTGAACCGGGATTCCAGGCTGCAATTGTACAGGACTAGGTCTCATTCTGTAAACTGTTTCGCCTTGCGTATTGCTTTCTTCTTGTAAGAATAACACAGGACAGCGAACCCCTTCTTCTCTTCGCTGGTAATCTAAATATTGTAAATATCTATCCAAGTTTTGAAATGTTTTAGGGTTAGTTTCATTTCGGGGTTCTTTTGTGTTATAGAGTTTCAATTCGTTACCCGTCCGTATCAATAAATCAGGACAGCTGTTTTTTTGCATGTGCACTCTCTCTAAAGAATCTTCTTGAAGCGTTTCTAAAAAGTTTTCCCGGGTTACTTGTGGATTTAGGCAGAACACAAAACCAATGACAAAAATACATAAGAGAATAAATATAAATATTTTTCTCTTAATCCCAAACTGCATTTATATATATTTAGTGGCATAGAAAAAACTCATTCTATTATATTATGGTCGCCGGGAAAAATATTCGGAAAGGGAAAACGAATATGCGTACACGAAGAATGAGAATAAAGAGATACGGAGGAAGTAGAAGTAGAAGTAGAATAAGAAAAAGAAGAACGAAGAAAACGAGGACGCACAAAAAAAAATACCCTTGCGCATATGGCCATGTTTATTCTACTGAATGCGGTCATTGTATCAACATGCAAGAAGCTTGGGATAATTTGACAAACGAAGTAAAGGAAGTTAATAATGCGATTGAGTTAATAGACATATCGGAGAATCACCAAAAAAATGTAGATGAAATGAACAAAAAATACCATACCGACCTGAAATTCAGCGGGTATCCAACCATTTTTAAAGTTATAAAAAATAAAAAAACACCTATACAATATTATACAGGTGACCGTTCGAAGGAGGATATGAAGAAATGGTTATTTTCTTGATTTCAAGCAGAACTCAATTCATCAATATTGTACTAAATAATACTATTTCGGAAAATACTAATATACACATATTCCACTTCAATACTACAATGTCGCATAATATAGAAAAAGTGATGGAGACAGAGCTTCGTGTTTTTTTAGAAAATAATAAAGTTAATGTAAGCATACTCACCCCATGTTATGGCTCGACCTGCTTCACTCAATACGTGTCCTCACTTTTAAAAACAACATCCCTATTCAATTCTTTAGGAATTAATTATACGATACATTTCTGTAACAGCGATAGTCTTGTACCGAGAGCGCGTAATAACATGATAGCCAATGCAATGGTTGACCCGGAAATGACTCATTTCATTTTCATTGACGCTGATATCGAATGGAACGCTAAGGATATTTTAAAACTAATACTGGCGGATAAAGGAATTATCGGAGGTATTTATCCACTCAAACATTTTTACTGGGAAAGATTGCTCGATAAAGGAATTCTTGAAAAATGGCAGTCGAAGAAAGAATCACCCTTTATGACACATATCGCAGATGAAATTTTGTTCCAAAACTGTTTGCTGAAATATAACTTTAACAAAAAGGAAAAGGACTCGGACATTGCAGTTCAGAATAATATAGCGGAAGTACGACACATCGCAACTGGTTTCATGATGATAAAACGAGAAGTAATTGAATGCATGCAAAAGGCATTTCCGTCGACTAAATATACCGACGATGTCGGTTATCTTACTGAAAATGGACAAAAAAATGCATTTGCCCTTTTCGATTGTTCAGTGGAGGACGGCCATTATTATTCGGAAGACTGGTTGTTCTGTCAAAGGTGGATTAATATGGGTGGGAAAATATACGCCAATGTTTCTATAAATCTAAATCATATCGGGGTTCAATCTTTCCAAGGGAACTTCTTAGGGTCTATTATATAAACACAAATCCACACGGTTCAAGCAATTTTTTTAATTGAACCCAATTTATATTTGATGGATTGCAAGGCGTTGCAGACATAATATATTTTTTCAAAACAATTTTCTCCGGTATTTCATATAATTCACTTATTTCCATAAGCTCAGTTATTCTGGAGGGCGTCACGCGTTTCTCATCAAGAAGCCATTCGTAAAACGATATATTATTTATCCTACGACTATAATACTCACTAAACCAATGTACTGCCGTTTCCAAGTGAATACTTTCTTTACAGTAATCATTGCGTAATAGTAATAATACGGAGCGAAGATTCTGTAGGGGAATATTGATGTCTTGTGTAATGTTTTGTAAGTCATAAAAGGTTGCGCTTGATTTTAATATATTCCATTCTCGTATTACTCGCGGACAACCATATGCAAACATATCCATGTCGTCGCTAACACAAGCCCACGCATATCCTCTTTCTACATAATATGAACAGACTACGTCGGCCTCTTCTGGTGCGTCGCAATAAAATACACCGAGAGAGTCCATAAGGAGTTTTA
>Ga0302131_1002230_pt1 | contig 10130 bp, 5 predicted proteins | sample CB9_20m_MG_FD_203105 | JGI IMG/M metagenome (GOLD analysis project Ga0302131, IMG submission 203105) | Marine microbial communities from Western Arctic Ocean, Canada - CB9_20m | ecosystem: Environmental > Aquatic > Marine > Oceanic | place: Canada: Western Arctic Ocean | collected 2017-09-19
TGCTAACATCAGTACTGGTTGTTGAGCCTTTAAATATGTCATCAATTTGATACCAACGTGCGCCCAAGGTAGCGGTCAGTTTATCAGTAATATCATATTCAGCCTGACCAAATACTGCGACCTGTTCGATGGTATGAGTCACGTCATTGACAAAACTAATGCCTGACTCGAACGGTCCGCCGTTGCTATTAATTCCTTCAGAGCCAGGTAGCGATTTACCTAAATTGGTGAACGCACCTAATTCTGTGTTGGCAATTTTGAATTGGCCAACGGTTCCAAGCTCTTGGTCATCATAGAAAATACCGGCAGTGACACGCCATGCGTTGTCTACGTCGGTATTGAATCTAAGCTCGTGCGTTATACGCGACGTGTCTGTTTTTTCTTTATAATACTTAGTTGGGTCTAGGCAGGCTTCATCTTCTGGGGCAACGATGCCATCATTATAGCTACCATAACTACACACATAATAAGCTGAGAACAAACCGCCGTTGGTATAACCGGTATAATCGATAGTTGAACTAATTTCACGGTCAAGGTACCCCCCGGTGTACACCACATCAAGCTTGTCTAAACGACCTTTTAACGTCCAAGTGGTGAGTCCAAACTCGTCGTCATTGTCTTCAGGAACAAAACGGTTAACAGAGCTTTCACCTTCAAGGTTAGGATCGTAAGAAAATACACCTTCCGTTTCAAGAGACTGAGCAGTGTGTTGCACCAATAATGACCAATCATTATTAATCAAATATGATATGCCAAATCTAACGCCAGCATAAATCGCATCGTTGGTATCGTCTTCTACTAAACTGCCGTTTTTAGGTGACACAATAGGCGTGTTTTGTGGATCGCTTAGGGGACCGCCTGATATTCTGTCGATAACAACAGGGCTGCCAATGTAGCCGCCTTCGCCAGGTTTATTCAGGATATTGTCAATCCATCCACCTTGTTTGTCATTGTAAGCGACGACCCGAAGTGCCAGTTCATCGGTAGGTGTAAAGTTCATAAAGGCTTCGACGGAATTACTCATCTCGCCACCTTTAGTACTGCCAATATTTACATCCATGCCAGCAGAAAAACCAGAATGGTCAGGTTTTTTACTGATCATTCGAACGGTACCTGACTGTGAACTCGCCCCGAAGAGAGTACCCTGTGGACCAGGCAGCACTTCGATTCGTTGAATATCTGCAGCATAAACATCTAAGTTTCTGCCTTGCATAGACACGGGTTGTTCGTCGAGATAAAACGCAACAGACGGCTGTAATGCCTGTACTGAAGATACTGAAATATTGGTTTGTGTGGTTGCTGCGCCTCGAATATAAATTTCGTTTTGGCCTGGGCCAGTACCTTGGAAAACTACGTTTGGTAAAAATTCTACGTAGTCGTTGAAGCTTTCAACACCTAGACTTTCTAGGGCTTCACCATTTAAGGCGGAAACAGAAACAGGGACATCCTGAATTGATTCTGTTCTTTTGGTGGCGGTAACTTGAATGGTTTCTATTTGTGCTTTTGCTGATTTATCTTGTTGGGCTATTGCAGGATTAAGTGCAAGCGCTGTGACGATGGCACAGCTGATTTTAGTTTTGTTCATATAGTCAAAGCCTCTATGTATTATGTTTGCACTGCCAAGGGATTATATTTTTGTTGGACCCAATGCTTACAGTATTTAGTTTGAATACGATTTTTTTTAGACATGGCAGAGATAAGTGTACCATACTTCGATGCTTATTTCTAATACGGTGCCTTGAGGTGTCAAAAGTGAGATGGAAATTTAATGCGTAGCACTCTAATTATATTGTAAGTACAAATCCTTAGCACTCTAATTATATTGTTTGTATAAAGGTGTTTTAGTTTGATTATATTGCAAGTTTAAAATAAATCTCAAATAGGGTATATTAGAGAATATTAAATAGATTTACAGGCTAACCAAGTGGCTCTAACCCGAATAGACCAACACCTTAATCGCCCCGTTTTTTATCTCTCTTCGTTGTTAATTTTACTTTTAGTTTTATTTGCATTAATAGCGCCACAGACCGCTAATACTCTTTTCACTGACTTGCAAAGCGTCATTATTACAAACGGTAGCTGGTTTTACGTAGTGTCGGTAGCAATCATTCTTCTCACCGTCATCTATATAGGCTTTTCTAGCTTTGGCGAAGTACGCTTGGGCCCTGACCATTGTAAACCTGATTTCTCTTTCCCTAGCTGGCTCTCAATGTTGTTTGCTGCTGGCATGGGAATTGGGCTAATGTTTTTTGGTGTAGCCGAACCTGTGATGCATTTTTTGTCACCCCCTACCGCAACTGAAGGCACGATTGAAGCAGTGCGAGAAGCAATGAAAATGACCTTTTTTCATTGGGGTTTACACGCTTGGGCGATCTACGCAGTAGTGGGTTTGATATTAGCTTATTTTAGTTTTAGGCTAAATTTACCCCTCACATTACGTTCTGCTTTGTACCCGATGATAGGCGACCGAATTTATGGATGGGCAGGTCATACCGTCGATATTTTTGCCGTTGTAAGTACTGTTTTTGGTATCGCTACATCGCTAGGTTTAGGTGCAGCGCAAATCAACTCAGGCCTGAGTTACCTGTTCGGTTTAGAAGAGTCTATACCCGTACAAATTTACTTGATGATAGGTATTATTGCTATTGCTATTGTTTCAGTAGCAACTGGTTTAGATAAAGGTATACGCCGCTTATCAGAATTAAATATGATCCTAGCTATTGCATTGTTGTTATTTATTTTGATTTTAGGACCCACGGTCTTTTTGCTTGCCGCCTATGTGCAAAATACTGGCGCCTACTTATCTGATATTGTACGAAACACCTTTAATTTATTTGCTTACGATAAAACTGATTGGATTGGTGGCTGGACTATTTTCTATTGGGGGTGGTGGTTAGCTTGGGCTCCTTTTGTCGGACTTTTTATTGCGCGAATTTCACGTGGTAGAACAATCCGCGAGTTTATTATTGGTGTTCTGGTGATCCCCACTGCTTTTACGTTGTTTTGGATGACGGTGTTTGGCAACTCTGCGATTGATCTTATTTATACTCAGGGTGTGGATAAATTGGGAGAAATGGTTAGTACCAATGCGCCTGTTGCATTGTTTGTGTTTTTAGAAAACTTTCCATTCCAAGGATTCCTGAGTTTTATTGCCACCTTGATGGTTATAGTGTTCTTTGTCACGTCGTGTGACTCAGGTGCAATGGTAGTCGATATGCTCTGCTCACATGGTAGAAACGATACACCTGTTTGGCAACGTATCTACTGGGCTGTAGGTGTGGGCGTTGTCTCTGCAATTCTGTTGACTGCAGGTGGCTTAAATGCATTGCAGACAATGACCATTGCGACGGCTTTACCCTTTTCTATCATCCTGCTACTTTCACTGGTTGGGTTAGTAAAAGCGTTACGTATTGAAACCCATAAAAAAGCCAGTCTGGCAATGAATCTGCACCCTCATCCATCTACCACGGATAGCGGCTGGGAGAAGCGGCTTTCGACTATTATACAATTTCCCAATAAAACAGCTGTAACCCAGTTTATTGCGACTAATGTGCAACCAGCCATGGATAAAGTGAGTCTAGAATTAAGTAATAATCAGGTTGAGTCACAGATAATAAATAAATCAGGCATGTTAAGTTTGAATGTACAATATGGTGGAGAGCATTCATTTGTATACGGGGTTAAGTGTGAAAAATACCTCCAGCCGAGTTTTTCTCCAGATAATGAAGAATCAATAGAAAGTTCAGATGAGCATACTTATTATCGTGCAGAGGTACACCTGGCTGAAGGTGGGCAAGATTACGATATTATGGGTTGGTCGAAACAAGCAGTTATCAATGACATGATTGACCAGTATCATAAACATCAGCATTTTCTGCATCTTGTGCGTTAATAGGTACATCTATCACTTAAATAGTCCTCGGCGGAGTATGTAAATACGCGCCGCCTATTTATTAATTTTTATATTATCTATTCAAGCTATAAAAAATAAGTAACAAATAAGCGTATTAATTCGTCCAAGGTATTTTGTTGATAGACGATATTTTTCCTAATAACCATTGTTGGTGATGGGGGGCAATGCCAATTCCAACTGGAGTAGCAGCGGCAAATAGTATCGTGATTGAGCACTTGGGCGGCATTATGGCGCAGATTATTGAGTAAGTTAAGTTGATGTAGCGTTATGTGTTCCAAACAGAAACGGTACATATTCTTGATGGGCGTATCCAGGAACTAAGGCAATGGAAATGGCAGTTGCAAACTTGGTTTTACTGGGCAGTAAAACGCTCAGTCTATGTCATGGTCTTTTAGTCATCGTTTAGTTGAAATGGCCAAAGGTGTTGAAGCCAGCTTAGTGCGTTTGAAATTCGAAGGAGGAAAAACACAGAGCCAGATGCAATGGCCGAACATATTGATTGCAAAACATAGACCACAAGTATTGTTCATAGTGTAGGGTGAAATCTCAAGTACTGTTGCAAAAATAATTTAGCTACTATCGTGACAGCTGCAAAAGAACATAACTGTTAAACATCAAGTTGGCTGACCGGTTCTAATGCAAAAAAGCATATCGTTACACCGCACCAGTTTCTTCTACATTAGCAATACATAAAAATTTGGGATTGGTATGGGCAGAAACCCTGCAGGCAAGATTTAACTGTCATTTGCATAATTCGCAAACACTTCAAGCAGGTATCGAAGCTATGGGGCTGCCTTTACATACTAAACCTGCCGCCGTTTAAATTCCGTAGTGGGAATAAGTCTGCCTTACGGGGTCGAAGGTAAACAATTGCTCAACAACATGTCTATACCCGTGATCATAAAGTTGAAATATCCAACTCGTTTGGTGCCAATATTGTAAGTATTAGTTAAATGAAAAGGCCATGCCGCGCCAATAGCTTGTTTTGTATTTCACACGTGCTTGGCGCAAGCTTTAATAGCCGAGTCAAAAACTAGATTTACCAGCAGGTATGGCGGTATTTGAATATTCGTAAGAGCAATCAGGGTTTGACAGTCAGATTTAACGCAGTATTTGTTAATTTCGAAGTGTATGTTGTTAACTTAAATGAGTGTTTAACGTCCCACTTGTTCTAGTAATTTGTTGCTCTAAATGGTTTTGGTTGTGCTTAGTTGTTTGGCCCTAGTCGCGTCTAATAGTCGTTAACACTATTACTGACTGGTTTTTAGTCATCGGTTATGACCTCGTAAAACGGCTGATGTATAATATGCTAAGACCAATTGTAATACCCCAAAACGCTGAAGCTATATCAAAGAAAGATACCCCAGAAGCCGTGACTAAAAAGGTGATTAAGGCGGCATCACGATAGTCGGGCTGTTCAAAGGTCGATTGTAAACTTGCGCCAATAATACCCAACAAAGCCAAGCCTGCCAGCGCTGCAATCATTGCCGCAGGGAAAGCGGCAAATAAACTTACTACTGTGGCGCCACAAATACCCGCCAGTACATTAAATGCCCCTGCGAATACCCCCGCAATATAACGTTTATCTGGATCAATGTGAGCCTCTTTACTGGCACATATGGCCGCTGTAATTGCCGCCAAATTTAAAGTGAAAGCACCAAAAGGCGCGAACAATATATTCAACACTCCGGTCCAACTCAGTATGGACGATACCGGAGCCTGGCTATGCCCAGTAGCCCGCAATATAGCGATGCCTGGTATATTTTGTGATGTCATCGTCACAATAAATAATGGTAAACCTACTCCTATTAATAAGCTCAAGTTAAATTCTGGCCATGTCCACACTGGTGTTGCGAGCGACCATCTAACTTGCCCTAGGTTTATTAAGTCAAAGTAGTAGCCACAAAGAAATCCTATAAAAAGGACTGCAACGGTTGCATAACGAGGTAAACATCTTTTGGCAAATAAAAAAGTGATTAGCATGATACCCACCATTATCGGGTCGCTTTGTAATGATGTAAATATATTGAGTCCAAACTGGAATAATATGCCAGCCAACACAGCAGAGGCTAGAGGTAAGGGGATACGTTTGGTTAAAGCGTCGAACCAACCAGATAGACCTGTTAATAGTGTTAATGTGCCAACAAATATAAAAATACCGATGGCTTCACTAATACTATTATCGCTTAGTGTGCTGGCCAGTAATGCTGCACCTGGCGTTGACCAAGCAATGATGATGGGGCGTTTGTAATACAGCGATAAGCCTAAACAGCCCAGCCCCATACTCATACCCAAAGCCCATATCCAAGAATCAATCATCTCTTGGCTAGCACCCGCGGCAATCGCGGCTTGATATACAATCACCCAAGCACTGGCATAGCCTACTAAAACGGCAATAAAACCAGCACTTACGGCGGATAGGCTAAGGTCTGATATAAAGCTTTTGATTTTCATTTTTATATTCAAATTTTAAGATGCATACAAAATTTAACATGAGTTTGTTTGTGATCGAAGCATAAAGCAGGTTTAACACCATCTTCCCTGATATTACGGATGCCACAATGGCTGGTGCCAATATTGCACGAAAGAGGAGTCTCGGCTAGTTGGATTATCGGTGTCACAATATATTTTTTACCCAGGTGATAAAGTCACTTGTGACTTCATCACGATCGGTTTCGTTGAAGAGTTCGTGGCGCGCACTGGGATAAAATCTGTTGGTAATATTTTTGAAACCGTGTTTTTCGTATGTCGTGAGTAGGCGTTTTACTCCTTTGCTGTTTTCGCCAACGGGATCGTCTGTACCGCTAATGATATAAATGGGTTTTGCTTTATCCCTTTTATTAAGCGTCTCGTCCGAGGCAATGATGGTCAAAGCATTCAGCATGCCTTGCCAAGTCGCCACTGAGCATTCAAATCCACACAGAGGATCAGCAATATATTTATCCACTTCGGCAATATCTCGGCTTAACCAGTCAAACTCGGTACGGTTGGGCTTAAATTTTTTGTTAAATGCTTTAAAGGTCATAGCTGCCATCAGTGCGCTGTGTCCTTCTTTCCCCAGCCTTAACTTCTCAATTCGGATAATCAATTGCGCTATTTTTCCAAGAAACCCCGGTGGTCCATTACTAGCCGATAGAGCCGCTGCCGTGATATTTTCTCCGTATTTACTGAGATAGGATTGAGTCAGGAAGGAGCCCATAGAATGGCCAAGTAAAATAATGGGCGTATCTGGATGTCGTCTGTGGATCTCAGCATTCAGTAAGTCTAGATCATCAACCGCCTTGTTCCAGCCATCTTCGTCAGTCATATGTCCAGGAGTTTGTCCCTTTGGTATGGACTTCCCATGACCCCGATGATCATTGGCATACACAGCAAAACCTGCGGCGTTTAAGCAAGCAGCCAAGCGGGCATAACGAGCGCCATGTTCGGCCATGCCATGGGCTATTTGGATAACAGCTTTTATGTCTCCATCGGGCAACCAGTAAGCGCAGTGCAACTGAATTTTATCAACGCCGCTAAATTCAAAAATTTCAGGGGATCCAGCACTCAGATTATTTGTTGTTTTGATACTCTATTCTCCATATCTACATAGATTTTTTGTATTGTATTACTCTGGGTGACTGATTAAACCTTATCAGTCTTTTCTTTTCCCGCGTATACCATTGTTTGTAATAAGGGTTGTAATTACGCCACTTTCATCCCTATCAAACGTGACTTTACTTCCGTCCAAGGCAAAGAATTCTCCTTTGCCTTGGTACCAATGCATTTCATTTTCCACATACGGGGATGCGGTAAGCAGGAATCCATTTTCAGCTGCCTCCAGCATTACCCCGATTTTGACTGGCTTTTTCACTGCGTAATTACCAAGATACTCTTGCAGCTTATTTTTGTTAATGTCCACTATGGTTTTTATCTCGGGCTTTGCATAACCAACGTCTAAAGCTTCTTTTATGCGTATTTCGAGTTCATTTATGAGTTGAGTGCCGTTGTTGCCGTTAGTCATAATGGCGTAGCCGTTACCTGAATCTAATTCGAGATATAGTTGCGACATAAAACCTTCGTCGGCACCACCGTGGCCGAAACCCAAGGTCTCACCTTCGTCTGACATATTAATGAAAAAGCCGATCCCGACATTGGGTTTTTTATTCGTAGGTGTATTAGTTGTTAGTATATCCACAGCCGTGGCCTTGGAAATCCAATCTGTTTGGGAACCTAAATATGCGCTACGTACCGCACTAGCCATGTTTAACATATCTGTCGGTGTACTCCACATACCCGCCGCAGCATGGGTGGCATATGTATGTGCCCCTCCTCTCACTGGGGTGCCATCACCACTATAGGGTGTTGCCATATTGTCGGTTAAATCTGGAAATATTGGCTGTTTGAAGCTGGAGCGTGTCATGCCCAGTGGAGTAAATAACAGGCGCTCAGCCATGGACGGTAATTGTTCGCCTGACACATCTTGCAGCGTGAGCTGAGCAAGGGTGGTACCACCGCCAGAATAACGCATCCTTGATCCTGGTTGGATATCTACTGTCACTGCAGCGGTATTGGCAGGTTCAGCACCATCTAATACTTGTTGTAAGCTTGGTACCACTTTACCCGCTGCATATCCAGGAAAACCATGCACTGTGGTGCCAGCGGTATGACTTAACAGCCTGCGTAGTGACACCTCTTCCTGTCCGGTCCATTCATGTTGCGGCAGTTGCCAACTGGTGAGTAACTTGTTGACCTCTGCATCCAAATCTAAAGCATTGTCTTGACGATACTTCATTAATACGGTGGCAAATGCAGGTTTAGAGATACTGCCAGCCTGAAATACGGTATTTTCATCAAGGGGTAGATTAGTTGTCACATCTTTAACACCACTTTGCAACGTCCAAGCAAGCTGCCCATTGCGCATAAAGGCTACTGATACTCCGGGTACTTTGTAATCTGCTTGTCGTTGTTTAAGGGATCGAAAGTCAACCTCTTGTCCGCTAATTCGAATTCGCTCAGCCAGACCTGTCTGCAAGAGTTGGGCTTCTGAATTTTTTGCAGGTTTTGTGACGCTTGACTGCAATTTTGCTGGCTCAACACAGCCCAGAATGGATGCCATACACATAGTAAACGCGAGGGTAATAATTATCCGGTTTGTTTTCATCTGAATATTCCTTTATTTGGCAGGATATCAGAATACGTTTATGAAATTGCCACGTCAATACACCTCAAATAGAGGTGAATTTTTTAATTTCCATTCTGTACCTTTTTTAAAATTTCTAAAAGTTAACATCACAGTCATGGTAAATAATCGATAAGTGATTTTTTTTGCATTGCAGTGCGTCAGAGATCACTGCAAAGATATTTTGAATTCAATGGCAAAACTTTGTCAAAGGACTGTTGTGGAGATGCACGATGAAAAATCACTCCGACAGTTAACTGTGCGTTATATGCTGACTGTTTTGCTAACTCACTACCTTTGTTTTGTTGATGGAGACAATGCTATCCCGACTTCAACACCGTGAGAGCGTCTGTGGGTCAGTGAGCAACAATGAAGTGACCCATACAATATCAATCGAGATCCTGTCGATCAACCTGATAAACCTATGGTTATTCGTATATTGGGGGCTCGCTCGGCTTGACGATATCGTTTATAGGGGAAACTCATTTATTAATCCCAATAAAAAATGTCTGTCTGTTATGGTCGATTTGACTAGTTGGATGATTAGCCAAGTGATATAAAATCTTGGGTAGAAGACCAGACAGAATAAGTGCCTGTAGCTACAATTTCCATCATTATTAAGGAAATATCGGCGACAAATGCATACAGAAACTGCTCAATGGCATTCGCTATTACTGAGATACCATTGAATTATTTGGTGACAACAATAAAAAGATATCATTATTAAAAAACTGACTTTTTGTTTTGATAATACCTGCAATGACCCTGCAGACGGTGGTGACTTTTTTGAAGATGTCAGTGTTAGCAATATCGTTCAGTTACACGCTTTTTTGGAGGCAAACTGTCTCCCTTAATGGCGAAAATGCGGAAACACCCGAGCAACACATTTTTTATTATAGCCGTGTTGGCACCCGTGGTAACTGGTTTAAACAAATGTTTAATTCCGTGTTTGCGCTTGCTGATGGCGGTATGGAGGATATTCTTGATGAAGCCAAAACCGATTTAAAAACTAGGGTGACAACGAAAAATAGATTTATATCTTCGGTTTTAGCGGGG
>Ga0302131_1002247_pt1 | contig 10096 bp, 11 predicted proteins | sample CB9_20m_MG_FD_203105 | JGI IMG/M metagenome (GOLD analysis project Ga0302131, IMG submission 203105) | Marine microbial communities from Western Arctic Ocean, Canada - CB9_20m | ecosystem: Environmental > Aquatic > Marine > Oceanic | place: Canada: Western Arctic Ocean | collected 2017-09-19
ACCATATTTTTTAATACCGTCTAAATGTAGTTTCGTACCGTATCCCTTATTAGATTTTAATCTATAATAATCATCCAACAAAGGATAATTATCACATAATTCTAATATATATTTATCTCTTTCATATTTAGCTAATATTGATGCAGCGGCGATTGATGTGAACGTATCATCTCCTCCCTTTATGCAAACATGTTTACATGGTACTAATTCATTATTATAATAATGTGCGAATGGTTTAAAATCATTGCCATCAATTAATAATTGTGCAGTAGGTATGTTCATGTTTTTAAGAATATATCTAGCACAATCTTGCATGGATTTCAATACACATTGTCTAATATTAATTTTATCTATCATATCAGACTCTTCATAATTAATACTCCATGCTATTGAATTATTTTTAATATACTCTGATAATTTATGCAATTTATCTAAAGATTTTATTTTTTTACTATCACACATCAATTCATGTTGAAATGACTTGTCTTTAGGTAATATAACCCCTGCTGTATATAATCTACCAAACATAGGTCCTCTACCTGCCTCATCTATACCTATTTCAAATATGTCATCATCATTATAACATGTTTGTAATTGCTTTTTCATTCTATAATTGAAATATAAATATATATTTATATTTCAATTATTTTAAATTTTTTCGGTATATACATTATAATGAAAAATGATTACAAAAAAACATGTATATATTTATTAGGGTTTTTTTTATTGATTTGTTTAATTGTAACATTTAAACCCACATTTGAAGGTATGACTAGTGGTGACAATGAAGAAGAAGAACGTGGCCATGAAGATAGTAACTACTCTCCCTCTATAATGACCCCTCCAGAATCATCATCAGTTATATCACCCGTTCAAATTACACCTGGGTTTGACGACTTATATATGTTAAAGTCTGAAATGGTACCTCCGACATCACCTGTAGTATATTTGAATAAGGAAGAAAATAAATGTCCCCCCTGCCCTCCATGTGGTCGCTGTCCAGAACCATCATTTGAATGCAAAAAAGTACCTAATTATAACTCTGCGCCAAGCAATTTGCCAAGACCTGTACTTAATGATTTTAGCAGATTTTGATTAGTAATTTTACTCCACACGTTTCTTAATACATTGTTTGTCCACCTGAAATGAACTACATTTTGTTTCCTGCGGTACTATCTTTATTATACATTTAGCTTTTTTACCTGTCAATGGTTCTGTACATCCCGTTTCTTTACTACGTTTTGCGGTTTTACTTGCTTTATAAATCTTATTTTTAGTATCATTGGTACATCTAGACCTAAAATGCTCATATCTTTCCCTAACATCATTATATGATAATCCAGACTTTTTACCTAACATTTTATTAACCAATTCATGTAAATCATAAATATAACGTGAAAATGTATCACGATTTTTCATATCACAATATCCTAAGGGCAATGATTTAAAGTTATTAACTAGATTTATTCTACAATACTTACAAGGTAAAACGTTTTTAAGATTTAATACAAAATTTCTATAATTAGATTTATCTTGACAAGTAGGTTTAACAGGATAATTAAAACTCATTGTATGTAATACATGCCAAAAACTTGGTCCCCAAATAGCAGTGACCATTCCATCTCCACTATTTAAATGACGTTTTTTAAATGTACGTTTTTTCTTTTGCTGAACATGCCTTTTTGTTTTCATTTCATTATAATAAGATTTAATATTTTACCTATTAATATATGCTAATACATTTTCTATATTAGAATCATTATTAAATTTAGCACTAAATTTAAAATTAATTATTATTTTATATAAATCTTCATCTGATGTATAATCTTCAATGTTTATATTTAAAATTATACCATTTTTTGTACGCACAATCATTATTAATATGCTTTATATTCGTTTAAGCAAATTTATTATATTATCATTATAATATAATGAAAATAACAAAACTTTTACAACCTTTAACAATATTCAAAGGTGTTAAAAAAAATCCTAAAAAACTTGCAACAATTATTATAATTTCACTGGTTGCAGTACTAGCTGCATATTTTACGTGGAAAAAAAATGGATTACCTAAATTAAATAGATTACGAGGTAAAAGCAGTGATTCTAGTAATAAGGAATTAGTTACTTCAACTGATGATGCTAGTATTTATTATTTTTATACTACTTGGTGTCCATATTGTAAAAAAGCTGAACCTGAATGGAGTAAATTTAAAGACGTATATTCCAATAAAACAATTAATGGATACAATTTAGAATTTAAAGAAGTAGACTGCGATAAGGATGAGGGTACAGCATCAGAATTTAAGGTAGAAGGATATCCAACAATAATACTTGTTAAAAATGGACAAAAAATATTATATGATGCTAAACCTAAGTTTGAAACTCTGGAAACCTTTATTAAATCCTCATTATAAATTCCTTCGCAGAATTAACACCTGCATTTACTAATTCTTTTCTAAACTCTTTATCTTTAGAAAAATTATCCCATAAACTACTACTTAGCAATTCATATGTAGGTTTAATAACTATTTGCTTTTTAATATAACATTGTTGATCATCCGTCATATTCCTAAATACTAAATTTTTAATAATAAAACTCATATAGTTTAAAAAACTATCATCTTCTAGAGTATTATATGTAACACTATAATTATATTTTCCACCTACTGTTAAACCTAATATATCTTCTTGTTTACAATCTTTATTTTGTAAACATGAATTTATTGGATAATTATTAAAAACGCCACCGTCTATATAATAATTATCATTATATTTAACTGGTCCTAATACAGGCGGTAATGAAGATGAAATAATTGATGCTTTCATTATTGACATATCTGGTTCAGTTACATATGAAAATTCCTTTAAAGAAAAAGTATTTAAATTTGTAGCATAAAAATATAATTCAATTCCTGTATTGTCATATAACTCTTTAAATGTTATATCAATATTTACATCTTTAGATTCAAAAAACGTTTTTAAGATTTCTAACAAAAAATTATGATTTATTAATCCTTTATGATTATCTATCTCTATTATATTATTTAAATATTTTTCAAATGCTTTATCCCACGGTTTATTAATTAAATATGTTTCTATATCATCCATTTCCGACCCTATTACCAAAAGCAATGCTAAAAGTGTACCTGCCGAAGTGGCATATATATGTTTTATGTTAGAAATATATAAAACCTCGCTATTTATTAATTCTTTCATGGCGCCAAACTGGGATAAAACATTTGGTCCTCCTCCTGAAAATACTAAATGTTGAATTGTCATTATATAGGATTTATTAAATTATGTTTATTATATTTAGATTTAATATATATTTATTTTAATGAGCTTATTTTTGTCTAATGATAATCCCAATGATCTTAAAATTAATTTAGATGAATTATATGAACGCACTAAAAAAAACGATCATAATACACTATTATCATATAATAAAATTTTATTAAGAATTCATACACGTATTAGGACTACATCACGACAAAAAAATAACCAACAATGTTGTTGGTTTATTGTTCCTGAAATGATAATTGGTATTCCTAAGTTTGATACGGCATCATGTATAGCATATATAATTGATAAATTAACCGAAAATGATTTTAAAGTAACATATACCCATCCTAATTTACTGTTTATATCTTGGAATCATTGGATTCCTGACTATGTAAGAGAAAAAATTAAAAAAAACACGGGTATGGATATTAACGGTAATGGTGAATTAAAGAAAAAAATAAAAGATAATATGGATGATAATCTTGGAAATACTCTGTTAACTAAATCTATCACTAATGCACCTGTTAATAAAGAATATAAATCTATAAATAGTTATAAACCTAATGGTGACTCAATTTACGACTATGATATGCTTAAATCTGTACAAAATAAATTATAATATAGATTAATTAGCTATATTATAACTTTATTTAAAGGCCCATTGTCTTGAGGAAATTACCCGCACGTTTGTCTACACCTCTGCGCGAACGGGTTATCTTTGATTTGCGACAAAACGAACGTTTCTTGCCTGACGCGTACTTGCAGCCCGAGGTGGCACGGCATACAGCTGGTCCCTTGCCAGTGCAGCCGGACTTCTTCATGTGGCGTCTATACGAACGACGCATTGAACGTTTGCGAGATACGGATTTTCTACCGGCATTTCTTGTTTTGGCCATTATAAATATAGTAAAGAAAAAAAAATTTTTGCTTTAAAATTCCTAAATATATATTATTATACGCGGATTCTTTATATCTAATTCTGAATATATTTATTTAACTCATATGACTTATACAATGCATTTTCAAATGGACGCTGATAAGTAATAATTGTTGAAAATATTTCTGTAATATTCCTAAAATCTTTTTCGCAATTAATATAAAGATTAACTATTATATCTCGTGATTTATTTATTATTTCATCTAATTTATCTTCATTTAAAGCTGGATTTATTATTATTTCATTATCTGAATTTTTAATAAATAAGATATCTATTATTGATAATAAATTATTTTTATTATTATTAGCATTTACAAGCATATTACGTAACGCAGTACCATATAATTTATATAATCCACTTGATACATTATAATTGGTTAAATTTATCTGAAGATTATTTTCAACATTTACATCTTCATTCTTATAACACATATCATTTTTACGATAATCATTATATGCTATATCATTAAAATATTTCACTTCTGTTGGTTTTTCTTTTCCTGTAAATTCTTTATAAAAACTTGCTAGATCTCTTTCATAATAACTCTGATTTTTTTTGCTTATTCCAATATATTTACCTTCTTTTTTATCATACTCATCTAAATATAATTTAAATAACTCTGGTATACCTTTTTCTTGTATCAGATTATTTATTTCATTATCACATATTTTAGATGTATCTAAAATATACGTTGGTTTATCGTTATTATCCATTTTAATACTTGATGTTATTAATTCTATTCTATCAGTGCAAAAATTACTTGTTGTATATGGTGCAGTTCCGGTATCATATATATTGTTTTTAACTAATTCATCAGGTGTATTATCACCATATTTTACTTCCACATTTTTACCATCCTTATTTTTATATAATAATACTGGATTTAATGTACTTAATATTGCATACCATAAATTTGCTATTTTTATATAATATTTCGCAATTGCTTTACATGCTGCCATTTTTTCTTCCGAATCTTTTATATCATATTTTTCTAATTTATCTGTCATCACAAAAGATACCTTATCTTTGTTTTTTTTCTCTACAATTTTATTCCCATTAATTTTATAACTTAAATACTCTATCTCTTTTTTATCTAATTTTTTATTTAAAACATCTGATGTAAGTATCAACAATTTATTACAATAATCTTTATTACTTAGATTCTCCATATCCTTAATATTTTGTTTTAATATTAAATCACTTGCTATCATAGTTATCCTCTCTTCTAATTTATTATTTGCTGATGTCGCATTACCCATATATATATAATCTTAATATATATATATAATCTTTATATATATATTAAATTGAATTAAAAATAAATTATTTTAATAGATAACAAATTATGGATGTTACTAAAAAAATAAAAAGAGTTCAAAATAAAGAACAATTATGGAACTTATTTGATAAAGAAATAAATCAAAAAGATAATTTAGAATGTATTTACAGTTCCAATAAAAAACGTGAAATTTGTGATTTATGTAACAGTCCTGTTCAATTGTCTGAAGAAGGGTTTCTTACATGTAGTAATAATAATTGTGGTATATTATATAAAGATTCATTAAATCATGAGGCTGAATGGCGCTATTATGGAGCAGAAGATTCAGGTAAAGATCCTACCAGATGTGGTATACCCATCAATCCATTGTTAAAAGAATCTTCATACGGTTGTAAAGTAATATGTGAAGGTACCTCCTCTTATGAAATGAGAAAAATAAGAAGATATACTGAATGGCAGTCTATGCCCTACAGAGAAAAATCACAATACGATGAATTCCAAAAAATTACTATCATGGCTAATAATAACGGTATACCAAAAATGATTATTGATGAAGCACTTAAACATCACAAATCTATATCTGAAAAAAAAACTTTTAGAGGTCTTAATAGAGATGGTATCATAGCTGCATCCATATATATATCATGCAAAATTCATGCATATCCTAGAACAGCTAAAGAGATCGCTAAAATATTTAATCTGGACACTAGTAGTGCTACTAAAGGATGCAAAAATGCTATGATTATCATAAACGAACTTGAAGTTAATGTAAATAATTGTGATAAAATTAAATTTGTAAATACAAAACCTATATCATTTATTGACAGATATTGTAGTAAACTTAACATGTCTAATGAATTCACTAAATTATGCCAGTTTGTAGCATTACAAATTGATAAAAAAAATATTATTCCTGAAAATACTCCTCATTCTGTCGCTGCCGGAATTGTATATTTTATTTGTCAAGAATTTAAATTAAACATCTCTAAAAAAGACATCAATCTAATAAGTGAAATTAGTGAAGTAACCATTAATAAATGTTACAAAAAATTGGAAAAAATTAAAACTACGCTTATACCATTAATTATATATAAAAAGTATTCTACTTAAATATATATATATGTCTTTAAAAATTATTGAAAAATCACCAGCAGTTACGATAACACCTCATGAATCTATTGATGATATTACTCTTTTTTCACAATTTTTTATTCCACAAAATAAGGATAGATTATCCGAAATACAAACCGCATTAGTCAAAAATGTAAACAATACACATATTAACAGAATTTATTTACTTAATGAAAGAATCTATACGCCATTTGAACTTGGTGTTGAATCTGAAAAAATAATACAAATAAATATTAATAAACGATTGAAATTTTCTAATTTTTTTACATTTATTAAAGAACAGCGCATTTATGGGTTTAATGTTTTAATTAATATAGATATATTTTTTGATGATTCTATAATAAACGTGAAAAAATCTGATATTATAACCAGAAAAAAAGTATTTGCTTTGTTAAGACATGAATATCGTGGCGAACACGATCTTAATAAATGTCCTTTATATGGTTCTACTAAATATTATCTTAATGAAACTAAAAAAGGAGAACTCCAAAAAATTAATCATTCTAAAATTCCCAAAATTGATGGAAATCCTACAAGTAATGATACCTGGATCATACATTCTAATAACAATCTATCCGATAAAGAAATCTCCTTATTTAATTTTGAACTAGGAAAGCAAGGTTGTGATAATAAGATTATTTATTTATTTAAGATACTTGGCTTTGAAATATACAATACACCTGAGTTTATTAAATCCTATCATATTCATAAACAGTTTTCTAAATTACATAAATATAATATAAAAGGTGTAACCGAACACCCATGGGGTATTTATTTTACTGATAATACCGATTTATCATCGGTTGATATAAGAGCTTTTGAAATATCTATTACTGATTTTATTAAAGATACACACTGTTTATCATATCACAATTTTACTAATGATAATATAACCTTAATGAATTATATATCTAATAATATCAATAAAAAATTTATTATACCAAGAATAGCTGGCATTGAAAATATATTTGCTCATTTGGGAGCATGTTTACTGAACGGGAGTGACAAATGGGATTTCCTTAAATATAACGCAGGTCTTAAAATAATGAAAAAACATGCCGGAATAAAATTAACAAATGATAAATCTATTATTAAATTTAGTCAATCTTATTGTCGAGCATTCATGGACTCCGAATTATATGCATCTTGGGAATCGTACGGTGATGTAAGAAAAGGAATCACAATATCTCATGATTTTATTACAAAAACATTTAATAAACAGCAAATATGGGCATACACATTTGATATATTTCACTACATTAATAATCCATGGACATTATCTTTGGCTGGAAAACGTATACTTATTATTTCACCTTTTATTAAAAGTATAAAAGAAAAGATTTCTATTAGAGAAAAAATATATGGTAAAGATCTATTTCCTAACTGTGAATTTGTATTTATTAAACCACCGCAAACTCAAGGCAATGAACCAAGCGAGGAGTTTGATATAGAATTTAATAAATTCTGTAACGATATTTTTATTGTTAAAGATGATTTTGATGTAGCATTGGTATCCTGTGGCGGTTATGGTAATCCTATATGTGCATTTATTTACAATCATCTTAATAAATCCGCTATTTATGTCGGAGGTGTTTTACAAATGTATTTTGGTATATACGGTGAAAGGTGGCTACGAGAACGTAAAGATATAATGCGTCTTTATTTAAATGAATATTGGAGTCGCCCTAAAGAAACCGAAAAACCTACCGGTTACAAAGAAATAGAAGGTAATTGTTATTGGTAATATAATCAACCTATTATACAACCCCGTCTTAATTTTTTCGGTTCATCTACTACATCAACTTTTATATATTCTTTTTCCTCATTTTCACTTTTTACATTTTTTTCTTCTTTCATTTTCATTTCTTTATCTATCTCTTCCGCCGCTTCTACCATTTCATTAATATTATCATATCTCTTCGACACAATATGATTCTTCATTTAATTATAATACTTAAATACTATTTAAATATTATAATTAAATGATTAGTTTCGTAACATCAATCAAAATATGCAAATATTATGAAGACTATGGTAACCGCCTTAAAGACTACATTGAAAATATTTCATGGGGCTGCGGTCTCTTTGATATATCATATGAAATTATTCTATGTGAAGATGTATGTGATAAAAATATTAAACGAATAAACGACATCTTATCACCAGAATTCTTATCTGAAAATGAAACTGAAATTATTTATATTAATCAGGACTATCCTAATCCTATCGGCTACAATATGATTGAAGCTTATGCTAAAAATGCCGGATTATATCGCTCTAAAGGAGAATACGTTTGTATAACTAATGCTGATATTCTCTTTAATTATGATTTCTTTTATTATATTAAAAACAGCTTAAAGAAAAATAGATTCTATAGATTTCTACAATATGAATGTACTAATTTAAAGGACAGCGAATATTATACACCACTTATTATAGCTGAAAATCATGTTAAACGTCCTATTAATCCATTTTTAAACGTTAAAACCATTAATTATAAAAATCTTAAAAATATGAACTCAATTGATGCAATAGTTGTAGCAATGGCTAATAAAAGTGGCGATATAATGCTTATGGATAGAGATAATTGGATCAAAATAAAAGGATATCCTGAAAATAAATACTGGGTACACAGCGACTACATCGTCTGTAGGGTAGTCAATAATAATAGGATTCCTATTGAGGCTGTTCAAGAACCCGTTAAAATATATACCTTTGAACCTGATGGTATACAACCTATTGTAAGAAATCAAAGACAAGAAAATGAAGAACCTCAAGATGTCGCTGAATGGAAATTTGCTCAAACATATAATAACAAATTGACTTGTAATTGATTACATAAGATAACTGCGTTTAATACAAAATACTAGATATAGTGGTGTTCCATGAATTTGTACTATGAACGTTTGTTTTATACCATTTAATACAATTGTCACTTAATACTTTCCACTCACTTTCAAGCATATTATTTACCTTTTCCTTTAAATCATCTGGACAACTTACTTTTATGTAATGTATATTCTCTTCAAGTGAATTAATATAATCAATAGAGACGTCTGCTGTTAGTAAAGGAACTGTACCAAAAGCCATGAGTTCAACCTCTCTATGACATTTACTGCCATATCCCCTTAAACACAACCCAAATTTTGAGGTTCTTAATTTAGATAAATATTCCTGCTGTTTAAATTTGTGTTTATTTCCAGATGTACAGTGAAATTCTGTTATAACACTTGACCAGTTATTATTATTTCTGTATTTTTCTTGTGTAGAATTTTCATAATTACCTATAAATATGGTTTTAATCGGTCTTTCGTTGTAAGATAAGGTAGGTTGTTCAAGAAGTTTTTCTAAAATCATAGGTCTCCTCGGCCAGAATATCCAAGGTTGTGCATTAACGCCATTGCCCTTTAGTGTTGCGATTTCCTCTGTGACACGACCATTACCCATTAATAAACATTTAGCA
>Ga0302131_1002254_pt1 | contig 10083 bp, 9 predicted proteins | sample CB9_20m_MG_FD_203105 | JGI IMG/M metagenome (GOLD analysis project Ga0302131, IMG submission 203105) | Marine microbial communities from Western Arctic Ocean, Canada - CB9_20m | ecosystem: Environmental > Aquatic > Marine > Oceanic | place: Canada: Western Arctic Ocean | collected 2017-09-19
CAAAAAAAAATGAGCAACAACAAAGCTGTTTATTTTGAAGAGAATAAGCGTCTTAAGAAAGAATTAGCAATGGTTAAGCAGGAGCGTGATTTGCTAAAAAAGGCTGTCGCTTAACGAAGCAAAGGAGTCTCGGTAAGGTACGCTTGGATAAAAGATAACAGAGATGATTTTTCAATTTCTGTTTTATGTAACTTTATGAAAGTTTCTCGTAGTGGTTATTATAATTGGTTAGATCGCCCTGAAAGCAATAGGAGTATTGAGAATAAGGATCTAACTAAAGTGATTAAAGACATATTTGCTAAAAGTCGCAATATTTATGGAACTCGTAGAATTGCTGATCAATTAACAAAAAGGAATATTTTTATCAGTCGTCATCGGATTACTAGGTTAATGGCTCTAGCAGGTTTATCTTGCAAAACTAAGCGTAAATTTAAAGTTACCACTGACTCAAAACATCATAAGACAATATCACCTAATTTGCTCAACAGAGAATTTAATGTGATTATGCCTGATACTTATTGGGTTGGTGATATAACTTATATTCCTACCAATACAGGCTGGCTTTATCTAGCAACTGTAATTGATCTTTATTCAAGACAAATTATTGGCTGGTCTATGGCTAATAATATGAAGGCAAAATTAGTCAATGACGCTCTAACCATGGCTATTTGGAAGAGAAAACCAAAAAGAGGAGGTTTAATCTGGCATACTGATCAAGGTAGTCAATATGCCTCTGAAAGCCATAGATCAATCTTGAAAGATCATGATATTATTCAAAGTATGAGCCGCAAAGGTAATTGCTGGGATAATGCTGTAGCCGAATCATTCTTCAAAACTCTAAAAACAGAATTAACTAATCATTGCCAGTTTAATAATCAAAAGGAGGCCAAAAATGTAATATTTGAATATATTGAAATATTCTACAATAGAATCCGTACCCACTCTGCTAATAATTACTTGCCACCAGTAGAGTTTGAAAGAAAAAATCAAGATCTAGCAAAACCTATGAAACTTGCTCAAATTTAGTGTCCGAAAAAGTGTGGACATTCCACCATGTTGCCACTTTCATATTGTTGACTCATATATTTATCATATAGCTGACCAAATGACTTAATATCAAGGCCGTATTTATTATTTAACTCATCAAAAAAAGAAGCCTCTACATTCTTATTCAACTTAAGTAGTGAAAGACCTAACAGAACAACCATCGCATATTCATCAGCATCCATTTCTCCAAACTTTTCAGAGATCAGATTCTTAACGGAGCCTGCTTTTGTCAAAAAATCTGTTCCGTTATCAATAAGAATTTCCTCCTCTTTTTCACTAAGAGCTGGTATTCACCCTTGTTGGGATCTATCACTATTAGTGAATCTATCAATCTCTTCCTTATCTACATCTAAGAGCTGGTTTTTCATATTCTTCATTTTCTACTTTAACGTTTGGTTTTACAAAATTAATTAAAGCGGCTTTTTTACAAGACTAAACCAAACTAGTCAATCCATGAAGACTATCTAAATCTCTGTAAGTACAATTTTAATAGTGGATCGCTTAAGCTGTATCTTGCGTCCGCGATTGAGCCATCTTCTATTTCTAGCATTGCCTTATCTATTAGCTTATCAATATTCATTTTTATTGCCCTTGGCGTTAAATCTACTTGTGCGCTGAAATCTTTGGATTGCGGTTTTGTGATCCAATCATTTTTAGCAATTGCTATTAATATTTTTTCCTCCGCCTTAGAAAAAGAATAAAGCATAACCTCGAATCTTTTATTTCTTTGATCAAGAAGTTGATCCAAAGCTCGAAGAATTATTTGCTTATCTATTGTTTTACCCTGATTTCCTTGATAAATCTCAAAACACAATAAGTTAATAGCCTCGGGCTGCCTCTGCATAATATTTTGCAAAAACTGCGCGTTAGATTCAGTAATTTTTAACTTCTTCTGCGTAAATCTTTCAGCAATATATTTGTGATATTTGCTATACTCAATTTCTTCAATTCCAACATCGTGACCAAAATTTGCAAGTGGCGAACTCGGCATTGCGAAAATATCGCGCAGCATGTGTTTTTTAGAGCCAAGAATAATTATTGGGACAGACTCCATCTGTTGGAAGGCGTTTCGAAACAAACTTTCGGCCTCATCAATGAGAGAAATATCTTGAAATTCATCTAAAACAATAAGGGTTGGAAATTTTGCGCTGATATTGTCCAAAGAAACAAAAATCTCTTCAATGGTTGCTTCACTGTCAACATATTCTAAAGATTCCAAACTAATTGTAGGAGAAAATTCTGAAGATTCAAAAGACACAGAAAGCTTAAGATTTGATAAAAAATCACCAATCATATTAGCAAAATTCTTTATCGGGAAAGCTTCTTTAATCGAATTCTCCAGCCCAGATTTTAGACGAAATTTAATGGAATCAATGTCTTTAACACCCATTAAATCGACGAAGAAAATAAAAGGCTTTTTGTATTTTTGGCGGAAGTCATCCATTATTACATTTTTAACCAAAGATGTTTTTCCGTAATTTCTTTTGGCATATAAAACGATGTTTTGTCTTTGCTTAACTAGCTTATTTATTTGACTTCTCTGTTTCTCTAAACCACAAATATTCTCTCTATCCACCAAGCGATCAAAGATGAATCTTTTAATGTTTTTCTGTTGTTTCGCCATGTTTTTGATTATATCATTAGTATCATATCTTTAGTATAATAGCAATAGTATTGCAGAGATAAAAAAGGCCTCTCCATCCCCGACAAATCCTTCTAATAAAGACCCTGAAAGATATTCTCGAAGTAATCCCTAAGAATGTGATGATAAAATTAGAGTTTACGTACTTTATTCAAAAGTAATTTTTACATCTATTTCGCTTTTTAAATTCGCTGTGTTTTTTTGGAACATGATGACCAAATTGCGACTTGAAATTAAGCAAAAATTGGAGTTCGAGTAACCAAAATCTGAATTCTGCACACTATGTTCAAAATTCAAAAAAAGCAGAAATGGACTAGGCACTGAGAATCATTTTGGCGAAACAGTTAGCGCTTCGGTACCTAGTTTCCAGACCAGCTACCAATAGACATTCTTCCTGAATTAGCGGTGCTTGGTCGCAAGGATTCACCCCCGCCAACCACCGAATAGTTTTTTTTGTCGTTAGAGGCAGCTATCAACTCTAATACGAATTGAGGATGGAACTTTGAGCGAGCTCATTACGTCTTTTATTAATTTCTGGATGTTGACTTGTTTTTCGGTTTTTAGGGTCAACAAGAAATGGTGACGGTTTTTTAGGCGCTGTAATGGTGCCGGAGCCGGACCGAAAGTTTCTATTTTGTCGTTTACGGGGAAAGAGTTTCTTAGGATTTTAGCAAATTCTTTGGCTTGTCTGGCGTCAAATGCGCTGACTTCAAACTTGGCCATTTTAGCGAAAGGAGGTATTCCTAAGGCAGATCGGTTATTGATTTCGAAATTGTAGAAATCTTCTTTTTTGCCTTTGGTTATTTGCGAAAATAAGAAATTATCCGGGTTGTAGGTTTGTATTATTACTCGGCCCTGTATTTTGCTACGCCCCGCCCTGCCGGCAACTTGTGTTAGCATTTGGTAAGTTTTCTCTAAGGCTCTTATCTCGCTGGAATAAAGCATTGAGTCTACGTCAACTACGCCGACTAAACTTAAATTTTCGAAATCGTAACCTTTGGCGATCATTTGGGTGCCAATGATAATATCGATTTCTTGGTTCGTGATTTTTCTGACTAATTCTTGAGCGTCACTAAAACTACTTAAATTATCACTCGTTGCTAAAATAGTTCTCGCGGTTGGAAATTTTAAAGCTACTTCTTCGGCTAATTTTTCTACACCAATTCCAACCGAGATTATTGATTCTTCTTCATCACAAAATCTACATTTATTGGTTTCTGGTTCATGATGACCACAATGGTGGCAAATTAATTGTCTCTTTGATTTGTGCAAAACCAAATTAAAGTCGCAATCATTGCAAGCATATTTTTCACCACATTTATTACACATCGTAACTGGCGCATATCCTCTGCGATTTAGGAACAGTAAGCTTTGTTGGCCTAATTCTAAGTTAGCAGCTATTTCTTTAATTAATGTTTCTGAGAGAAAACTATTTTTTTTGAGCCTTTCTTGGCGTAGATCAACCAAAGAGATTTTGTTTTTCTGGCCGAATCTTTGTTCTAATTTGTAATAATTGTATTTGTGAGCTTTCGTAGCGTTGTAGTAACTTTCAATTGACGGCGTTGCTGAGCCCAGAATGACTTGAAATTTCTCAATTGAACTTTTGAGAATTGTCATGTCGCGCGCGTTAAAATTGAACACGTCTTCTTGTTTGTAAGAGGAGTCATGTTCTTCATCGACGATTACTAACTTCAGATTCTTAAATGGCAAAAGAAGCGCTGACCTAGCTCCAAGGATGACTCTGGTGCTGCCATTATTTAAGCCGTAGAATATTTCTCGTTTTTGTTTTGGCGAAATTTTAGAGTGCCAAAGTGCTGGGTCAAAACCAAATTGCTCTTTAAATCTTAGTAAGATTTGGCTGGTTAGTGCTATTTCGGGTAATAATATTAAGATTTGTGAATTATCTTTCTTGGCGAGTATTTTAGCGATTAAGGCGAAATAAACTTCAGTTTTTCCAGATCCGGTTACTCCATCTATTAAACTGACTAGAGAATCATCATTTTCACAAATATCTTTAAACACCTCTTCTTGGTCGGACAAAAGTTTTTTTAATTTAAACTCTTTAGGGTTTATCTCTTGCGTCAGCGGGATTGGCTGCTTTTTGGTTTTGTTGGAGTTTAGAATTCCGATCATGCTTCTCAGCACCAAGCCAGAAATCGCCAAATTATATTCGCTTAATTTCTTGAGGAACTTTAAGTGGTCTTCGGACAGCTTAATATCTTGATGAACTTCTAATATTTCCTTTACTTTCTTCAGGTCAAAATCTGGCTCGCCTTCTAGAACCTTAGTTACTGCGCCGAATATCTCTTTCTTTCCGAATTGGACTTTAACAATGTCTCCTGCGACCAAATTTACTGTACATGAATACGTAAAAGCAATATCCAAGCTAAGCGGCAGTAATATTTCGACGAATTTTTTTGACATTAGTTGTTTAAGTGATTACAAAGTGGCTCAAATTCTTATGTTATTAATTGTTAATCAAATTTAAATAGGTTTATGAAGTTTTTTATTGATACTGCAGAAATTAGCGAAATTAAAGAATTAGCTGATTCTGGTCTTTTAGACGGTGTAACTACCAACCCAAGCTTAATTGCAAAATCTGGCAGAGATTTCAAAGAAGTAATTAAAGAAATTTGTGATATTGTTGACGGGCCAGTGAGTGCCGAAGTTGCAGCTTCTGACTACCAGACAATGGTTGAAGAAGGTGAAGTTTTAAGCAAAATAGCAGACAATGTTTGTATTAAACTACCTCTTACAATGGAAGGGCTGAAAGCTTGTAATTATTTTAGCAAGAAAGGCATTAAAACTAATGTGACTTTGTGTTTTTCTGCAGCTCAAGCAATCCTAGCAGCTAAAGCCGGAGCAACTTATGTCTCTCCTTTCGTTGGCAGACTAGATGATATCGGCCAAGATGGACTATCTTTGATTGGTGAAATTTGCACAATTTTCCAAAATTATCCTGAATTTAAAACTGAAGTTTTAGTGGCTTCAATTAGAAACCCTATTCACATTACCGACTCCGCAAAAATGGGAGCTCATGTAGCAACAATTCCAGCAAAAGTTTTGAAGCAACTAGTATCTCACCCTTTAACTGACAAAGGTCTTGCTACTTTTAATGCTGACTGGAAAAAAACTGGCCAGAAAATCTAGCCAACTTTTAGGTTCTTATTAAATGAGCAAAAAGTGGAAAATTTTTGGCTATCAAACCAACGTTGAGTGGTATGATGTTAAGGTCAAATTCAAACAACTTTTAAGAAAAATTACCTACAGCTGGGTTTGTCAAGAAGCCATCTGTTTGTCTTTTGCTGCCTACATGTGGTTGGTTTATCTGACCTCAAAAAAGGAGTTTGTAAATAGCGAGCTACTTATTGAAGCAGCAAAAAACAAGAAACCTATCATTGTAACCTTCTGGCACAACAGGCTGATGATGGCCCCTTTCATTACCAGACCGGTAAAAAAACTCTACCCTGATTACAAAATGATGACGCTGGCTTCAGAACATGGAGACGGCAGATTTGTTGGTCGAGTTATGGAAAAGTTTGGTCTGATTTCTATTTTAGGCTCAACCAATGATGGAAGAAAATCATCAAGAGGAATTTCTATTTCGGCACTTCGAACTCTGGTAAAAGGCCTTAAAAAAGGCTACGCCCTTGGCATCACGCCGGACGGGCCAAGAGGACCTAATCAAAAAATAAATGGAGAAATAACACATATTGCCAAACTTTCCGGAGCTAATATTGTTGCATGCTCTTATTCATCTTCAAAAATGAAAGAATTTAATAGCTGGGACAAATTTAAAGTGCCATTGCCTTTTGGAAAATTATGCTTTTATTTTGATGAAAAAGTGCTTTGCCTGGACACAGGTGATGAGAATACAAAAAAAGATCTGGAAAAAAGAATGAATTTCGTTCAAAATGAAAGTGCTAGACACGTATCTAATGACTTTTAGCTAAATTTAAATGATTTTTTATGAGCTATCTTGATGAGTTAAACCAAAGATTGTACGACACCAAGGCAGAAAAAACTGGTCTTCGTCACGAAAGACCTTGGTGGTTTAGAGCCCCAGCAATGTTAGGTGGCCTAACCCTTATTGGAGTCGGGTCAGCTATTACAGCCGGCACCCTTGGTGGCGGAGCTGTGGTTGGAGGCCCGTTGATTGCTATTGGTGGATCATTTGTCTTAGGTAGCGTTGCTTCTGACGATAAGGTAAAAACAAGACATGCTACATTCGACCTAGCTCAAGAAATAGATCAAGAAAAAAGAGGTGAAGAATTACAATTATTAAAAGGAAATAGCATCACAGGGAATCTATTTCCCTATCTTAGAACCTACATTCCATTTTCTGGAGCAAGGGCGACTTTCCTTGAAACCGAAAAGCTTCTTGATTTTGCTCAAAGGACCCCAGAAGTATTAGTGACTAATACTGATGCAAAAACAGTCAATCCAATTATTGTACCGTCAAGAATTCCTGGAGTTTCTGACGAAACTGTTGCCGCAGCTAAGAAAATATGCAAATTAAAAGTCGTAGGCCGAGAAGGCACCAAAGAAGCAAGAGCTGAGACTCTAAAAGAAGAACGCAAAGAAATTAAAAACCAATCAAGCATTCCAGGCACCAGCCCTGCTGCTACGTTTTGTAAAAGCCTATGTTCTTTATTTGGAAGAAACAGCTCTGATGTGGGGAGATACTAATTAGCGAAAAACTCAACGAAAAGTTTTATTTTAGACAGGCCCTTAATTATCAATAACTGAAATTAACACTGATGCTGCTGCTTGAGCTGCGATCCCCTCTTTTCTACCTAAAAATCCAAGATTCTCAGTAGTCGTCCCTTTAATGTTAATTCTAGCTGGGGATATGTTTAGATCTTCCGCCAGCGCCTTTTTCATATCTTTTTTATGAGCTGAAATTTTTGGCTCTTGGCAAATTAATGTAACATCAATATTTAGGATTTTCCCTCCTTTCTTAAGCAAAACATGCCTAATAATTTTCAACATTTCCCTTGAATCCATATCTTTGTATTTGTCACTTGATGGCGGGAAATGCTCACCAATATCTCCTTCGCCAATGGCGCCAAGAATTGCATCAATTATTGCATGAATTCCAACATCTCCATCTGAGTGAGCTTCTAATTTTTTGTCATATGCAACATCTACTCCACATATTCTAATGATCTTTTTTTCACCTTTTCTAATTTCTCTAAATCCGTGAACATCAAAACCTGTGCCGCATCTATTTTCTTGTACAACATTTTCAATTCTGGTTACCGCAACTCTTTTAGCTCTTTCGTAATCCTCAGCAGTGGTTATTTTGAAGTTATTTTGCGAACCAGGAACTATTGCAACCGGAATTCCGGCATATTCATTTAGCGCAGAATCATCTGTGAAACTTAAGTCCTTAAAAGCAACGTGAGAATTTAATATGTCGCTAAATAAAAAGCCTTGTGGAGTTTGAGCGCGCCATAAATTTTCCCTCTCTAGAGTCCATTCTATTTTTCCATCTGAGTATTTTTTTAAAGTATCTTCTACGGCAATAACTGGAATAACAGCTGGATGAGTTGTAAGTTTTTCTAAAATACCATTTATGATTCTTTTAGAAACAAAAGGCCTAACTCCGTCATGGATTAAAACTTTTTTAGGATTATATTCTTTTAATGATTCCAGGCCGATTCTAATTGATGCTTGTCTAGTGTCGCCACCAAAAATAGGGTTTAGTAAATCTAACCCAGCGACTGCTTCTTCATACAAAGCCACATCATCTGCATGAATAATACAAAGAACGTCATCTATTTCTGGGTGATTTAACAATGCCAAAATGGAATGTCTAAGAATTGGAGCAGAAGCTATTGGCAAATATTGCTTTGGAATTCCTTCGCCATAGCCCATTCTAGTTCCACGTCCACAGGCTGTTATTAGGGCTACAACTTTATTAGGCATAATTTAACTTTCTTTTTTTGCTCTTTCTTCCATAACGTCACGGAAATTCTTTATCAAACCTTGAATTGGCCAAGCCGCTGCGTCTCCAAGAGCGCAGATTGTGTGACCTTCAATTTGTTTTGTTAGATCTTGTAGTTTGTCTATTTCATCTTTAGAGAAGTTTCCTTCCACCATTCTATCCATCACACGCATCATCCATCCCGTTCCTTCGCGGCACGGCGTACATTGACCGCAGGATTCATGTTTGTAAAAATGTGATAATCTAGCAATTGCGGCAATTGGATCAGTATCTTTATTCATGACAATAATTCCTGCCGTTCCTAAACCCGAACCAGCTTCTTTTAAAGCATCGAAGTCCATTGTAACGCTGCTACAAACTTCTTTATTAAGCATTGGTACGGAAGATCCACCAGGGATTATGGCTAAAAGGTTATCCCAGCCACCGATAACTCCACCGGCATGTTTTTCTATTAACTCTTTTAAAGGAATTCCCATTTCCTCTTCAACATTGCATGGCTTATTAACATGGCCGGAAATACAGAATACTTTTGTACCGGTGTTGCGTTCTTTACCAATTCCGGCAAACCAAGAAGCACCTCGTCTTAGGATGTCTGGAACAACTGCAATTGACTCAACATTATTTACAACCGTTGGGCATCCGTAAAGACCTACCAAAGCTGGAAAAGGTGGCTTTAAACGAGGCTGACCTTTATTTCCTTCTATGCTTTCTAAAAGAGCAGTTTCTTCACCACAAATGTAAGCTCCTGCTCCTCGGTGAATGTAAACGTCTAAATCCCAACCACTATTGCAGGCATTTTTTCCAATTAATTTTGCTTCATATGCTTCATCAATTGCTTTTTGCAAGGCAACAGCCTCGTTGTAATATTCTCCTCTAATGTAAATGTAGCATATATTAGCATTTACGGCTTTTGCTGCTATTAAACAACCTTCAATAAGAAGGTGAGGGTCGTTTCTAAGGATGTCTCTGTCTTTACAAGTGCCCGGTTCTGATTCATCAGCGTTAACTACTAAATAGTGCGGCTTTCCTTCTGCTGGGCTGTCTTTTTTTGGAACGAATGACCATTTTAGTCCAGTTGGAAATCCTGCTCCGCCTCTTCCTCTTAGGCCAGATTTCTTAACTTCTTCAATTAACCACTCAGATCCTTTATCTAAAAACTTTTTTGTATTCTTCCAAGCACCTCTTTTTGTTGCGGCGCCTAACTCTGCCGACTCATGTCCATAAAGGTTTGTGAAAATTTTATCTTGGGATTTTAACATAGAATTAATTCTTGGGATTTCTAATAATAGTACCCCATTATGATATAAAAATTAGTAGTTTAAAAGCAAGGAGGAAGATTGTTAACTAACAATATCAAAATTTTTGTCTTAAAAAATTAATTTAATTAGGCATTATTAAGTAATATTATTTAAATAGTTTATCCTTATAACTTGCTCTAAGGTCT
>Ga0302131_1002256_pt1 | contig 10080 bp, 7 predicted proteins | sample CB9_20m_MG_FD_203105 | JGI IMG/M metagenome (GOLD analysis project Ga0302131, IMG submission 203105) | Marine microbial communities from Western Arctic Ocean, Canada - CB9_20m | ecosystem: Environmental > Aquatic > Marine > Oceanic | place: Canada: Western Arctic Ocean | collected 2017-09-19
AGCCAATAACATTACCTAATGCTAAATCTGAGGATCCATTTAAAGCAGCGTTTATACTAACGATAAGTTCTGGAGCAGAAGTAGCAAAAGAAACGACTGTCATTCCAATAACAATTTTTGGAATTTCTAATTTTATGGATAGGGCTACTGCTGATTTTAGCAACCAGTTTCCACCTAAAATCAAAAAAATTAAACCACTAATTATTAGTAAAAAATTCATCTATTTTAATTTTTTGCGAAGATACATTTTTATCACTTTATGAAAAAGCTAAAAAATAAAAAGCCTCTTTTTACTGTTTTAGAAGATGACGCTCTTTTTATTCGAGAAGGACTGATGATAATTAGCCTCAAGATATGAACAGTATTTTAGGATACTAATGGTATCGTATTGGTGTAGTAGCGTTGTTTCATATACAAATACTTTTTACTTTTTTAGTTTATATGCAGAATTAAATAAAAATATTTAGGCATAAACTTTTGTAGATAGTAGTCAATAAGCGTATATTAATGCAAAAATTGTGCGATTGGCTTAATTTACTTACTTTTTAAATCCATTTACGATGATTATTATTGGTATTAAAACTATTTTAAAAATTGTAATTTTTATGCACTTCTAATGAAAATATATGGCAATTTTTCTTAGAAGGAGTCAAGTTGTTTATTTTCATTAAATTTGAGCATCAACCAAAACAAAAATGAAAGCAAAAATGTTTAAAACCTTGGCGAAAATTAATAAGGCTATTTTACCTTCTTTCACAAAAAAGCAGTTAGATATTTCTAAAGCATCAAAATTTCAATTGGCTATTATTGGGTGGAGAGCTTTTGTAACGATGAATTCACTTGACTAAAAAACAAAACTATGACTACTGGACACACTAAATTATTTACGGGATCGAACATTATTGTCAACGGATTAAAAAACATATTAGACTTAGAGGTAATAAGTTACATTATAAAAGATAAATTTGAATCTGCTAGATTAGGCGGTTTTGGAGAACAAATGAATTCTGTAGAAGTTCATGTATTAGATACGGATGTTCTAAAAGCAGAAAAAATAGTCGAAAACTATAAAGAAAAAATAAAAGCATAATAAACAAGAATAGGTTTTTTAATTAGAAAAAATGCTATTATATTTGCACCCGCTTAACGGCCATGTGGCGCAACTGAATAGCGCACTTGATTACGGCTCAAGAGGTTGCTGGTTTGAATCCAGCCATGGTCACCACTAGAACCAGTACTTTCCAACCATTTGGGAAGTGCTGGTTTTTTATTTGCCTACTATTTTCACATAGTTTTAAGATTAACATCGTTTTATCCTTTTATTTAAAGGACGAGAATACCTTAAATGATATGTGTATAATGCACAGTTATAGTATTATTAATTCGCTTTGGCTCCTATATCCTGCTAGGTAAAATAGCCGCTAAAAGGTCTAGGCATATTTCGGAACTTTAAAGGCTAATTTAGACGATTAAATAATATGAGTAAATTGTTGAATTGAGGTAGATATTAAAAATAAATCAACTACTAATAATTGGTAAACTAGATGAATAGAAAATTAGAAACCACCTTTAATTTATTTTTTAGATGTTTTTGTAAACCTACTATGCAAGCATCAATAGGCACGTAAGAAGTTTAAAAAAGTATTATTTATTAAATACGAAGTGTTATAATACCTATTTCACAGATAAAGACTTTTAAAACTATTTATTTATTTTATGATTACAATTTTGGTTATCTTTTTTTCCAGCGTTATAATATCTAGTAAATATATTCCGCTTAACCCAGAAACATCAATACTATTGTTGTTGGCATCAATTTTTGTTACAAATAGTTTTCTTCCATTAATATCATAAATACAAACTTTAGCACTTGTATTAAGTCCTTTTATGTTTAAAAAATCAGATGTGGGATTCGGGTATATCCTTAAAGGTGTTTTATTATAAGTTGTATCGTTTAATGATTGTTCACCAGTCCAGCTTATATTTATTTTTGATCCCCAAATATGCTCGGCTAATATTGGGTAATCAATAAAGGGGTTTCTATTATGCTGATATGAAGAATAGATTATATTATTTCTATTTTCTTCCCAAGCATCTACAGGGTCATTTATATGCCACTCTAGTAAAGTAGATAATACACCATGCAGAGGTTCTTTATTTTCTTTTGATAAAATTGATTCGACTAACTCTAAATCAGGATAGTTATCCAAACCTTCATAGCGCACCGCCATGTAAAACATCATTCTTGCAACATCCCCTTTTACCTCATCACGAGGTTCAAAAGTCCAATCATTAGCATCTTTTTTTGAGCCAGTTGTATTTCCCCATTTATCTAAAACATCTATGCAAGTGCTGCAATTGTTGAAATTACGGTTGTTTCTAATACTATTAGTAGTATTGTCTAAAGGTCTTAAGGCGTGTACATCTGTTCCTACTCCAGTCGTAGTTCCAAAATCACCTCTAGATTTAGCCCAAATATGCTCGCGAGTCCAGCCGTTTGCATTATTGTATTCTTGCGCACCGTTTACAGATATTCCAGAATAAATAAGAATTACATTATCTGAATTGTTTGGATCTCTATCAGTGTGCTTTAAAATATCCCAAACATCTATTTCCGAGCCTGTGTAGTAATATTCTGTATGATTATCTATAATTTGGTTTAATTCATTCTTGAGTTCTTCGCCTGACAGGTTTTTTGCAGAATCATAATATTCAGTTGTTATTTGAGCGGCAAGTGTGAATGTAAATAATAAGAATATTGTATTAAGACATATTGATTTCAAAATCATATTGAGAATAAATTAATAAAATAAAATAAATTTAATTTAGCAATATTAGTCTATCTATCTAACAAATGACCACTTTTAAAACTCTTTATATTTGGTCTTTTATTTTTTGCAGAACGATAACAAACTTCAATAAAAATATAAAATCTATTTGCTAAAAAAAGCGTTTATAAAGACACGATGCAGTGCATCAGAATAGGACTGGGCGAATTTACAAGCAAAGAACAAGCGTGATTCGCAAAATTTGGTGCTTTAAAATTTTTAAAAAAAGATTTTTGGTATAATTGAGTAGTCTATTGAAGTGCGTGTAAATAATTTGATTTACACTTTAATAAATAATTTTTTCCTAAACATTAGGTAACCAAGTCCTAAATACAATAAAACTGCAGTTAGTCCGTATAGCAGAGAAGAAAAATTATCAGAGAAAAAAGAATGAACAAAAATGGTTTCATATAAATAATTATGAAGATTACTATGCGCTCCTATTTTAATTAAAGACATGCTCTTAGAAATAAAACTGGATAAGAAGTAAATTGTAATGGCATTCATACCAACATATTTAAATATACGACCAAATTTAAGCTTTTTAATATCTTTTAGATAATATATTATTGCTAGAATTAACGTTGCCCAACCGCTAGTGACCAATACAAAACTACTACTCCAAATTGCTTTATTTATTGGAAACCAAATAGCAACAATATAACCAAAAGCCAATAAAAGAAATGCCGTTAAAAATAAATATTTAATTTCGTTTAGATTGTCCAAAAGCTTTCCAATTAAAATACCCGAAAGACAAGTAACTATAGCGGGTAGAGTGCTAAACAAACCTTCAGGATCATAATCTGATTGCCACATGTGTTTTCCTAAAACAGTAAAATCGATATAATTTGACCAGTTATTAGGCACTCTGTCAAATGACGGTGAAACCCCGTTTGTAAAAGGCATTAACCCTAAAAAAGCCCAGTAACCAAACAAAATTAGCAGTCCAATTAAAAATAATGTTTTCCAATTAAAGTTTATATATAATATAGCCGAAATAAAAAACACAATTCCGATTCTTTGTAAAACACCAAGAAATCGAAGTGTTTCAAAATCATTTAAAAAAGGAAAATAAGGGAGGTATAAATTTAAAAATAATCCCAATCCAAAAAGTTTTAAACTTCTTATCCCTATTTTTTTATAGGTTATTTTTGAGTTTTCACTTTTCTGATATGCAAAATAAATTGAAATCCCGACAATGAATAAAAAGAATGGAAATATTAAATCTGTTAGTGTTAAACCATGCCATGTTGCATGCAGTAATGGTGGATACACAGAGTTCCATGTTCCAGGGGTATTTACCAAAATCATTAATGCAATGGTAAAGCCTCTTAAGATATCAACAGATTCAATTCTAGAATTCATTTTATTTTAAAGTGTAGTTGCTTTAATTTTCCCCCAAGTTCTTATTAATAAATATCCAGATACAATTGCAGTAATAGTGGTGCTAATTGCCAATGTGTTTTCTCCATAAATCCAGTACCCTGTGGTGAACAGACAACTATATATTAGCACACAACCTAACAACATAGCAAGAATTCCGGAAGGCACATTCCAACCTTCATTTTTATTATGAACTATTTCTATACCTTCTTCAGCTGCTTGTTTAATAACCTTGGTCCAACCTGGTCCTCCTGGTTGCGTTCTTTCGTAAAAGTTATTTAATACTTCTTTCGATTCAGGTTTTGTTACAAAAGTAGCAATTACCCAAATTAATGTGGTTACAAATACAACAAATGGTATTTCACCCCAGCTTGGTAAAACTCCGGATTCAACTGCGAATAAATAATCTCCTAGCGGTGTTGTTTTTAATGTGATTGATAAAATACCGGATGCAAACATCGCTGTAATTTCTGTCCATGAATTGATTCTCCACCAAAACCATCTTAAAATAAAAATTAATCCGGTTCCCGCACCAAACAATAACATCATTTCAAAAATTTCCATAGCATTCTGCATCAATAATGCCAAGCCAGCACTTAAGATCATTAAAAGAACTGTAGAAATTCTTCCTACAGCTACTAATTTTTTTTCAGTTGCTTTTGGATTGATTTGTTGTTTGTAAAAATCAAATACAATATATGACGAACCCCAGTTTAATTGTGTAGAGATAGTACTCATGTATGCAGCGATTAAAGAAGCTAAAACAATTCCTAACAATCCACTAGGCAATTTAGTTAACATTGCAGAATAGGCTAAATCATGACCTAATTTATCTTGAGAAATGTTTGGAAACGCTTCACTAATACTGGCTATATCTGGAAACACAACTAAGGATGCTAAAGCAACAATAATCCATGGCCAAGGACGTAAAGCATAATGCATGATATTAAAAAAGAAGGTTGCTCCGATGGCATGATTTGCGTCTTTAGCAGCTAACATTCTTTGAGCAATATAACCTCCACCACCAGGCTCTGCTCCCGGATACCAAGAACTCCACCATTGCACAGCCAAAGGAATAACTAATAATGTTATTAAGCTTTCTGTATTACTAAAATCTGGTAATATCGATAATTTATCTGCAACGTTTTCATGTGCTAATAATGCTTCTAAGCCTCCAACTTCTGGAAGGTTAACTAAATAAACTGCCGCCCAAATAGCACCGCCCATAGCAACAAAAAATAAAATAAAATCTGTATAAACAACTCCTTTAAACCCCCCAACAGCGCTAAAAATTACTGTAATTAACCCTGCACTAATAACTGTTTGCCAAGGTTCTAACCCTAGCATTATTCCACCTATTTTTATTGCAGCTAAGGTTACTGCAGACATGGTAATCACATTAAAAATAACACCTAAGTAAAGTGCTCTAAATTTTCTTAAAAACTTTGCTGGCTTCCCACCATATCGCAATTCATAAAATTCTAAATCTGTATTTACATTCGATTTCCGCCATAATTTGGCATATACAAATACGGTAAGCAAACCCGTAATTAAAAAAGCCCACCAGACCCAATTTCCAGAAACTCCATTAGTTCTTACTATATCTGTAACTAAATTAGGGGTGTCTGTAGAAAATGTTGTTGCTACCATAGATAAACCCAAAAGCCACCAAGGCATCGTTCTTCCTGATAAGAAAAATTCTGTTGAATTTTTTCCAGATTTTTTTGAAACGTATATTCCAATAAATAAAGTAATTGAAAAAAATAAAACAATTAGAGAAATGTCTAAAGTAGATAATTGGACCATATTTTTTTTATAAAAATGTAATGTAGATATTTAATGAGATACTGGTTAAATTAATTCTACCAATGACATAGAATTACATCTAAACAGATTTATTTAAGGAATCAAACTTTTTTAGTCTATGTTTAAAATGATGCGTTTCGCATGATTTACATACTTTCTACCAATAGGAATTTTAGTGGTCGCAATTTCAACCAAGTTTCCCTCTACACTTTTAACTTTGTCTATTGCAATAGTGAATGACCTATGAATTCTTATAAAATTAGTATTAGGAAGCTCTTCTGTGATACTCGTTAAAGATTTATGGACTAAGTAATTTTCTGTAGTTGTAAATACTTTAATATAATCTTTCAAACTTTCGATGTATAAAATGTTTTCAAACCTAATTTTAACCAGTTTTTTATCAACTTTAAGAAAAATAAAAGACCCATTGTTAGTGTCTTCTTCTTTTTGAATTCCATGTTGCTGATACATTTTTTGCGTAATTTTATTAATCGTTTTTAAGAACCTATTAAAAGGTATCGGTTTTACTAAATAATCTAAGACATTTAAATCGTAACTTTCTACAGCGTATTCTCTATAGGCTGTCGTAATCACAACATTAGTTTTTGTGTTTAAAGTTTTTGCGAAATCTAAACCATTCATTTTAGGCATGTTTATATCCAAAAAAAGTACATCAGCTTCTCCATTTTCTAATAAAGCTAAAGGCGTTATAGGATTATTAAATGTTCCAATAACTTCAAAATTTTGAAACTCTTTTAAATGGTTTTCAACAACTTTAATTGCTAAAGGTTCGTCATCTATAATTACGCATTTTATTTTCATAATTTAAATATACTTATTATAACTGTATTGATAACTTAACGATATAATCTTGTTTTTTAGTTTTAATAGATAAAGTAAATTTATCTTTATATAATAGCTCTAATCTTCTTAAAACATTTTGATTTCCTATTCCGTGGTTTTTTTTACTTTCAGTAAGTGTGTTATAATTATTAATAACCGAAAATTTTAAAACATTTTTATTAGTAACTTTAAACGTTATCAAAACATTTAGATTATTATTGTCCACTGTTCCATGTTTAAAACAATTTTCTATAAAGGTTAAAAATAACAAAGGAGGTACACTTTGGTTTTCCATATTTCCAATCATATTAACCTTTATATGGACTCTTTCGCCAAACCTCAACCTTTCTAAATCTATATAATTTTGAATATAATTTATTTCATTTAAAAGCATTACTTTGGGTTCCTTCGCATCATATAATATGTACTCCATAATTTTAGAAAGTTTTAAAACTACTTCTGGTGCTTGTTTTGATCGCTCTAATGTTAGTGCATAAAGATTATTTAAAGTGTTAAAAAAAAAATGGGGTTGTATTTGGGCTTTTAAAAATTGAAGCTCTGTTTTTAATTGTATTGCTTGAAGGTTTTCAATTCTCTTTCTATCAAAAACCCAGCCTGCTGTTAACTTAATGGTTGTAGCCAGTGCAACATCGTAAATTCCTATTAAAAAAACCGCTAATATATGATTAAAGGCATACGCTCTTTGTGGGGTTTGAGATTCTGGCCAAACATTATCATTTATAAACAAAAATATCAGCTCTGTTCTCACAGTGTAAAAAATAACTAATGCCCCCAAAAAAAAGAAAACATAGCTTATCTGTTTTTTTTTAAAAAGTAATTTTGGAAGCAGAAAATAAACATGAAAATATGCTAAGAGCATTCCTAAGGTAACTGTAACAATATTCGATTTAAAAGAATACCAATAATCCTCATAATAACTCCCCCACCTAATAAAATTTAGAATAAAGTAGCTAATCCAAAATATGAAATGATATTTAGTCGGTATTTTATAACTTGTATTTGTAAAGGAGTTTTTCAATAAGGAACGTATAAAAAATTATTCTTTTTTGGTAAATGTAACACAATAAAAAAGATCAAATCAAAAGTATTTTTTCTAGAATCAATTTAGATGTGAAAAAAGAGCATTCATTGTTATTTAACTTTTGTACGATTTTTTTTTATCTGGTATATTTCTATTCTGGTAGATTTAACCAATTCTTATGTTTACGATTTTCAACAAGATGTACATAATACTTTCTTTCAGATTTAGATGTCGAAGTATGTAATATTAGGATCTTAAGGCAATTAATGCTTGTAAAGGCTTGATTGAAATTCGATTAGATACCGATATTGCAATTAGGAATGTAAATGGTTTATTTTATTCCTTTTTTTTATGGATAAAAAGGAACAATTAATTCGACTTTTTATTCTTTTATGGAATGCCATAAGTTATTGCATTATTGTGACTATATCGTTGTGCATTTAATGTTTTAAACCTTTTCAATTGGGACTAAAATGATAAGATATCGGTTTTAAATATTGACGACAATAAATAGTTTAAGCCTGCCGTCTAATTAATAAAATATGTTTTTTAAAAAGTAAACTTCTATTGATGCGAGTTCAATAACTGCTGATAAAGTTTTATTTAGAACAAGGAATATAAAAATATATTTTTGGTTGTGTTTTATGTGTAAAATGCTGTTTTTGGTCGAATAAATTATAGTAGAATAAGGAGCAGTACTATTTTTACACTAAAGAAAATAAACTGTTTTAAAATATATAATTATGCTTCAGCAATTACAAACAAAACACCAGCCTGTTGGCCAATTTGAGGATACTAGATTTGAGAAAATCCACAATGTAACCTGCAAATCGTCTTTAGAGGCATCCATTTTAGTTGCACAAGAAATCGCAGACTTAATAAAGCTAAAACAGCAAGAAAATAAAAATTTTATTTTAGGATTAGCTACTGGATCATCACCAATAAGGGTTTATGAAGAGCTTGTTAGAATGCATAAAGAAGATGGTTTAAGCTTCGAAAATGTTATTACCTTTAATTTAGATGAATATTTTCCGATGGATAAAAATAATATTCAAAGTTATTTTTATTTTATGCACGAGCATCTCTTTAACCACGTAAATATTTTACCGGAAAACATCAACATTCCAAAGGGTACTGTTTCCAATGATAATCTTTATCAATACTGTATCGATTATGAGATGAAGATAAAGGCTGTAGGAGGTTTAGATTTTCAACTTCTAGGAATTGGTAGAACTGGTCATATAGGATTTAATGAACCCGGTTCTCACTTTAATTCAGGAACACGAATAATAACTTTAAACCATATAACCAGAAGTGATGCTGCTCGCTCATTTTTAGGAATTGAGAACGTTCCCAGAAAAGCGATTACGATGGGAATTGGAACGGTAAGAGATGCAAAAAGAATTGTGCTTTTAGCATGGGGTGCAAACAAGAATAAAATAATAAAAGAAACGATAGAAGGAGAAATTAGTGCTGCTGTTCCTGCTACATATTTGCAACAGCACAGTAACACAACATTTATTTTAGATGAAGCGGCTTCGTCAGAATTAACACGTGTAAAAACACCTTGGTTAGTGAAATCTTGTATTTGGCATGATGTTTTAAAATTAAAATCAGTTACTTGGTTAAGTACGCTTTTAAGCAAACCAATATTAAAATTAACAGATAAAGATTATAATGACAATGGTATGTCTGGGCTTTTAACCGAAGAAGGCACTGCTTACGATCTAAACATTAAAATGTTTAATAAACTACAAAATACAATTACCGGTTGGCCAGGAGGAAAACCTTTTGCAGATGATTTTAATAGACCCGAAAGAGCAAAATTAAGCACCAAGAGAGTTATTATTTTTAGTCCCCATCCTGATGACGATGTAATTTCTATGGGAGGTACCTTTGATAGATTAGTTGCTCAGGGTCATGAGGTTCATATTGCGTATCAAACTTCTGGTAATATTGCTGTTTCTGATGAAGAAGCATTAAAATTCGCCGAGATTTCTAAGGGTTTTAATTCTGATTCTAAAACAATTAACGGTATTATCGAATTTATCAAGAATAAAAGGGGAAATGATGTTGTAGACGCCATAGATGTTCGAAAACTAAAAGGATCTATCCGTAAAAGTGAATCACTTGCTGCAACAAGATACCTTAATTTGCCTGATAAAAATGTGCATTTTT
>Ga0302131_1002260_pt1 | contig 10063 bp, 6 predicted proteins | sample CB9_20m_MG_FD_203105 | JGI IMG/M metagenome (GOLD analysis project Ga0302131, IMG submission 203105) | Marine microbial communities from Western Arctic Ocean, Canada - CB9_20m | ecosystem: Environmental > Aquatic > Marine > Oceanic | place: Canada: Western Arctic Ocean | collected 2017-09-19
TGGCTGTTTGATCTGCGCGTTTCTCAAGGTGTCTGTCTATGCAGTTAAAGGCCACGTTAAGCTTGCCACCAGTGAACCAACGGGCGCTGGCTTTGCTAAAGTTGCTGTCTACTACTGTTTGCCAAGGCCTGTGCCAGTGAAGTAGCTCGGTGGCTTGTTCTGCCCAAAACTCCTCTGGCGACTCTATAGACTGCTTATATAGTTTATCAAACGTGGCAGGGCTGAGATGGCTTCTTTTGGCGCTGGCAGGGTCCACTGGGTACACTTTTGCTTTTGACATTGTTGATTTTTTCCTAACCTTTATGAATGTTTAGCACGAGGCGCCACCACGTGCGTAGACGAGCATTGAACAAAGACGGTTGGGTGGTTGATTTAGCGCGATGTTGGTACTCGATTTACTGAAGACTGTACTGTAAACAGGCTGGCCGCGCCAGTTGATTCAACCGGCTAAAAAGATGCTTAGCTGCCGCAGCTGTGTTGTTCACAGCCGGACGTGAATATTATCGATCAATCTGGTTTTTCCTAAGAACACTGCGGCTAAGATGGTAAGTTCGCTGTCTTTTTGAGAGGCGGGATGAAGGCTGTTGGAATGACAGATCGAGAAGTAGTCAACGGTTAGTCCCAGCTGGTTTAGGCGATTCGTAGCGCTTTCCTCTATAGCAATGAAATCACACAGTGGTATTTGTAACTGACCAGCAGCCCATTGCAGGGTGGAATAGAGTCCGGCGGCTATATCTAATTGATTGCTGTTTAGGTAGTGATTACGTGAGCTCTTGGCAAGACCGCTAGATTCTCTTTCTGTTTCTATGCCCACCACCTTGACGGGTAAGCGTAGGTCGTCGACCAACTTATTAATCACCAGAAATTGCTGATAATCTTTTAAGCCAAAGTAACTTACTGTGGGCTGCACTATATTAAGTAATTTACAGACAATAGTTGCAACTCCATCAAAGTGCCCGGGCCGAGATTTACCACAGTAGTTTGCGCTAACGCCTGGTACATGAATTGTAGTTTCGCTATTAAGATCGTCACCGTAGATCTCGGCGATGGTAGGCAGAAAAAGGATGTCACAATTGGCGCTATTGAGTTTTTGTTTGTCTGCTTCGAGAGTTCTTGGGTAATTCGCAAGATCTTCGTCAGGGCCGAATTGAGTTGGGTTCACAAAGATAGAGCAAACAACTACGTCACATTCTTTGACCGCTGCATCAACTAGCTTTAAATGGCCGGAGTGGAGGTTGCCCATGGTGGGGGTTAGGCCGATGCTTTTGTTGCCTTTTGCATTGGACAGCAGTGCTTGGAGCTTTGCTTTAGAAGTGACTATTTTCATGCTGTTATCAATTTTTCCTAGCGTTGTTTTTCCGCTTAATGAAAGCAATGTTCTTCGGCAGGAAATGAGCCACTTTTGACGGCCTGGGCATATGCGTGTATTGCTCCGGGGATGCCGTTGGTGGACTCAATTAAAAAGTTTTTAACAAATTTTGGTGAGATAGGAGAGATCCCTAGTACGTCATGGAGCACCATGATTTGGCCGGTAGTATCTGGCCCAGCCCCTATGCCGATAACGGGAATGTCGACCGAGTTAGTGAGTTCTTTGGCCAGTGACCTAGGTACGCATTCCAATAAAAGTAGATTGGCTCCGGCATCTTGGAGAAGGTGAGCTTCTTCGATTATCGCTTGAGCCTGTTCTGTGTCACGGCCTTGAACGTGAAAACCACCTATTCGGTTAACTGATTGCGGGGTTAGCCCCATGTGCGCGCACACAGGAATGCCCCGTTCAGCTAATAATTTAGTGGTGCTGGCTATCCATGCGCCGCCCTCAAGTTTAATTATATGGGCGCCCGCTCGCATTAACGATGCTGCATTTTCAAGGGTTTGGGTTTCAGATGAGTAGCTCATGAATGGCATGTCGGCCATCAAGAGGGCGCCCTTATTGCCGCGCTTGACGCATTGCATGTGATAGATAATATCTTCCATTGTCACCGGTAGGGTACTGTCATGACCTTGCAAGACCATGCCCAATGAATCACCGACAAGAATAACTTCGACACCTTGTTCACCAAGAATAGAAGAAAAACCGGCGTCGTAAGCAGTAAGACAGGCAAATTTTTCACCATTTTCTTTTATCTTTTGCAATGTGGTCAAAGTGACATTTTTAGCTTTGGATTGGGTGCTCATAAGGTGTGCTCTTCAATAATTCAATTTCAAGGGCTTGGCTTGGTATGTAAGAAGCTTTCGAATTCTGGACTATAACAGCGACGGGCGGGGGTTGAAATATTGAGTGCCATTCGGTGCAGAGGTTATGTAGTCGACCAATTGATTGTAATCATCTTCATTACGAACTAAGTCAATCTCAGCACTATTAACAATTAGCAACGGAGATTGATTGTAGTAGTGAAAAAACTCAGTGTAAGCTTGGTTTAAATTTTCGAGATACTCCAGTTCAATCAGTTGCTCAGCGGCTATCGCTCGTCTTTGAATTCGGTTTAGCAGAATCTCTGTAGGGGCTTGCAGGTATATCACGAGGTCAGGTTTTGGAGCATCAATAGTTAGATGATCAAAAACATTAAGATAAAGCTCATACTCATCGGTGTCTAAGTTTTGCTGGGCGAACAGTTGGTCTTTATCAATTAAGAAGTCGGCTACTCGCACTGGCTCGAAGAGATCATCTTGTCTCAGTTCTTGAATTTGCTGAGAGCGTTGAAAAAGGAAAAAAAGCTGTGTCGATAAAGCATGCTGCTTTGGGTTTTGGTAGAACCGCTCAAGAAAAGGGTTCTCTTCAGCTTTTTCCAGTAATAAATCGTAATTAAAGGTGTCCCCAAGTCGCTTTGCCAGACTTGTCTTGCCGACACCAATAGGTCCCTCGACAGCAATGAAACGCGGTAGGGTTTTAGAGAATTTGGATAACGGGTTCATCCCGCCTCTCCCTTACCTCTGCTCGGTTTGCGACGCGCTCGTTTAGGGGTTTTAGCTGCGGTCAAAACAAGTTCACCTCGCTGCTCTTTGTCTGCTAATTGGAAGTCTGTCCACCATTGGCCAAGTCCGCCAAGATCCTCGCCACTTTCTTCGCGTAGGAGGAGAAAATCATATGCGGCCCTAAATCTCGGATGAGCGAAAGAGCTTTCTATGCTTCGCTTGTTCCGGCGTGCGAGGCGTAGTTGTAGTTCCCAAATTTCTTTAGCTGCAATCGTAAATCGCTTTGGAACGGCAGTGAAGGGCAGCTGCTCTAATATAACGTCGTTTGCGGCATTTTGGTGGCGCTGATAATCGATGTCGCCATTAGGAGAAGCTGGTGCTAAGCGATTCTGGAGAACTGGCCATAATAGAGCCGCAAATAAAAATGCTGGAGTAACAGACTTACCCAAGGCAAGTCTGGAATCTGTATTAACTAATGCCAAATCTAGTAGTCTTGAGGAATTGTTTGGGCCCTTGCTAATCGAGTTCATAGTAGGGGCGAATAAGTAATCCCCAACCCGACTTTGTCGTAACAACTCGAATGTTTTTACCGCATTGCCACCGGTTAGGAGTTTGATAGTTTCGTCAAACAGGCGTGCAGAAGAGATGGACTCAAGAAGGTAAGCTAGCTTATCAATCGGCTCGGCAGTAGGCGCGTCCAGATCAAAATTTAGCTTTGCTGCAAACCTTATAGCCCTTAGCATGCGCACGGGGTCTTCGTGATATCTTGCCTTCGGATCCCCAATCATTCTAATCGAATGGGAGTTCAGATCTTCAATTCCGCCGCAAAAATCGAGCACTCGAAATTGATCCAGTGAGTAATAAAGGGCGTTAATCGTGAAATCTCGGCGCAAAGCATCTTCGTCTATATTGCCATAAACATTGTCTCTCAAAATCATCCCGCTAGTAGAATGTGCCGAATCTAATTCTTTGATTTTTCTTCGAGAAGCGCCGTCTGCAATCTCATTCGAGGCATCGTGGTTGGCTCTGAATGTAGTTACCTCGATAATCTCGCGGCCATAGCGAATATGCACAATCTTGAACCTGCGCCCAATAATTCTCGCATTTTTAAATAGCGAGCGGACTTGCTCTGGGGTTGCGTTAGTGGCCACATCGAAATCTTTAGGCTTTTTTCCCAACATTATATCTCTTACGCAGCCGCCGACCAGGTAGCCGTCAAAGTTTCCTTCCCCCAGTCTGTATAGGACCTTCAGCGCGTTAGGTGATATAAGCTTTCGAGAGATGTTGTGGTCTTCTCGATTGATAATTTTAGCTCTTTCGACCCCTGGTGAGTTATCTATGTGATTCATAATCTGAGCGACCTAAAAAGCGGGTGCGAGCCTTCCTCATCGTGTCGATAGGTTTCGCGCGCAACAATTTTTCCGAAATATGATTGTGTATTGCCAAAATAAAGGGCAATTGAGGGGGTGGCTATTGGTTTGAACAAGCAATACAAAGGTGGCTCGCAGCAGAAGGATTAGCCAGAGCATGATACACGGAGACTTACAAAATAAAACCCTGCAAGAGCTGAATTTGAGGAAGTTAGCGGAAGTGTCGGTTCAATTTCTGATCAATTTGGCGGTGATATAATAAAAAAGGGAGATATAAATATCTCCCTTCTTAAAGCACTTATTATTGTTATAGCTATTATTTATCTATTTATTATTATTCTTTTTTTGGGAAGCCCAATACGGACAACCTTAGTTTTTAGGCGGTTACATTGAATCACACTGACTAAAAAAGCCTTTATGACTACAAATCCGACCTCTTATTATTAACGCACTAACCTTATATGTGTAACTCAGTAATGCTATTTTTTTTATTTTTGGGGCTTATTATTATTATTTATTTTTATTGTTTGTATATACAAAGCATTTAGCGTGCCAGTTTAATTAATGTTAGTAAAAACAATGCCTTGTAATGAGTCGAGCAAATTGGATGTTTTTTTGTTGTTGATTTTGTTACGAATAGCCCCTGATAAATGGGTAGATGAGTAGCGGTAACAAATATTACAGAAAAGTAACAGTTTTAACTCGTGTCATTAGGTTTTAGTTTAGAGATACAAATTAGGCGCTGCAGGGTAAGTATTCGCTAGTGTGAGAAGCTAAGAGTGACCGCCTAACTTAGTAGTTTTCCCAATTATTCTCAGGGCTGGAATAACGATTAGCTTAGCGCCTTTGTTTGAGTCAACGTTAGATTGCTTGCTTCTTTTTGCGGGGAATCCCAAATCGCTGCCTGCGTTCCCAGAGGCATTTACGGCTGATCCCGAGCTTCTTGGCCAATTGTGTTTCATTCATAGAGTCTTGATGCTCGAGAACAAAACGTTGAAAGTAGTCTTCTAAAGACAATTCTTCGATTGGCTCTGCGGGAATTGGTGCGACAAATTGACTTATGTTATTAATTTCCCGCTGAGTGTTTACCAGATCAGCTTCTATAGCTAGTAGCTCCTCGCCTATTTCGCTGGTCTCGGCTAGAACCACCGCGCGTTCAATGGCGTTTTCTAGTTCGCGGACATTACCCGGCCAGCCATAGTCAGCGATGGCCTTGCTTGCGCTGCTTGAAAATGTAAGTACGGCTGTCTTAAGCCGTTTACAGGTTCGTATCAATATGGCGTCTGCTAACTGCAGAATATCGTTACCCCGATCTCGAAGCGGCGGGATTAACAAGGTCATTACATTAATTCGGTAGTAAAGATCCTCTCGAAACAAACCATCCACTACAAGCTGCTTAAGGTCGCGGTGGGTTGCTGCAACTAGGCGAACATCTACTTTCTTTGATTGGACTGAGCCGACTTTTCTTATTTCGTTCTCTTGCAGGACTCGAAGGAGTCTAGCTTGAGCTTCTAGAGGAAGTTCCCCTATTTCGTCAAGGAACAGAGTACTTCCGTTAGCGGCCTCTACTAAGCCCGTTCTGGTGGCTGTTGCACCAGTAAACGCGCCTTTTTCGTGGCCAAACAGTTCAGATTCTATGAGATTTTCTGGTATGGCGGCGCAGTTGACCGAGATCATTTCATGAGAATGCCGGCTACTTAGGTTGTGTATCGCGCATGCGACAAGCTCTTTACCGGTGCCTGACTCGCCGTTAATGAGTACTGTAGAGTTAGTTAATGCAACTTTACGAATCCGACGAAAAAGCTCCATCATTTGCGGACAGTTGCCGATCATTCCTTGGACCGGGGGCTCTATATCGTTTTCGCCCAATTTTGCAGGTTTTAGGGTGCCAGTTTTTGCATGTTCGCGGATAATCTTTGCGACGGTCTCAATTATTTCATTGTGTTCAAACGGCTTGGCTATGTAGTCAACAGCGCCCATTTTCATCGAATCGATAGCAGAACGAATGCTAGAGTAACTTGTCATTATCAATACAGGGGTGGTAGTTGCTTTAATGAGGTCGGTGCCTGGGGCGCCAGGTAGCCTCAAGTCACTAATAATGACGTCAAAGGTGTCCATATCAAAATTCTCCATGGATTCTTTGACCGACCCAGCTTCACTAACCTGATACTGGTTTCGCTCGAGAATACGCCGCAGAGAGCTTCTAATAACAGCTTCGTCTTCAACTACTAATACTTGATTAATGCGTGTCATATGATTATTGGATTCTTTTAACCTAAAGCCCGCTTGTTAGGGGATTTCGCTAGTTGTCTGCATGATAACAGGGAAACCGGAGGATAACCTTAGTCCCGCTACCTTTAACTTTGTCTATGGGGCTGATTATATCAATATCCCCATTAAAATCTTCTACGATTCTAAAGACTAGAGAGAGTCCTAGCCCGGTGCCTTCACCCACTTCTTTTGTGGTGAAAAATGGATCAAAGATCCTATCTCTAATGCTTGTGGGTATTCCAAACCCTTCATCGGTTATGGAAATCTTAACTTTGTCTTCATCGATTTCGGCATTGAGTGTAATGGTTGTATTTTTTTGACTGGCATCTCTGGCATTGTTTATTAAATTGACCAAAACTTGGAGAAGTCGCTGTGAATCCCCCATGATTCTGACATCCGGCTGACATTCCAATACGAAGAGAAAATCCTTATTCTTGTTATCAAGAGAAATGAGGGTTTGTGCTTCTGTCATGCAGTCGCTTATGAGGAATACTTCGTTTTTATGGTGTGGTTGGCTGGTGCCGGCATGGGCGAAGTTAACCAGCGATTGCAGAATTTTTGATGTGCGATTGGTTTGCTCGATTATTTGTTCAGCGAGCCCATTGAGGTCACTGGATGGGTATTCGTCGCGTATAATTTGTGCCAGGCAAGCAATGCCAGTTATCGGGTTGCCGATTTCATGAGCAACACCAGCGGCAAGCCTGCCGATAGAGGCAAGCCGCTCACTGTGAGTTAGGCCGGCTTCGAGCATCTCCGTCTCTGTAATATCTTCGATTAGGATGATAGCGCCTTCCCTAGTTGCATCACTCTCACCGGAGTCTTCGATACTCGCTTTATGTAAATCCACCGTTTTTTTATGGCCGTTTAATTCAAACTTTTGTTTAAAAGAATGAGCTTCGTCTTCATCAAGAAATCCCAGTAGAAGGGAGCGCCAAGGTTCCACCAGATCGGTCAGCTGGGAGCCCACTACTTCGCTGCTATTTATGCTGGTGAGTCGTTCTAAGCTATGGTTCCACATCACAATTTCATTGTCATAGCTTAGTGCACAAACCCCTAATGGTAGATCAAGCAATATCTGCCTATGGTAGCGACGAAGGTTGTCCAAATCCATGGCCATGCCAGATAAGTTACTCCGATAGGACTCAATGCGACGTTCAATCACATTTAGATCTGAACTGCCGTGCTGCGCGACATTGCTATATGGCAGATAACCATCGATTATTTCTCGCGCTATAGATGGGCCGAGAAGGCCGGACAGGTTAGCCTCAATCCGACCCCTAAGCAGACGCATGGCGTATGGTCTTTTGTCGCTCTTTTCGATATTAAGATCCTTCAGGGCTTGGCGAACTTCACGATTAGCTGTTTTCTTCCCTAGCGGTTTACTCAAACTCTTTATAAATTCATCGGTGGTTTTTGCTACCAAACCGCTGCGCCGGCGACGCTTTATTGTGTCGAGCGCGCAAATGTCCGCAGAGCTGCGCTCCTCATCACTAGTATGGCTAAATAGAGAAACGCCGACAAACAGCAAAGTGTTGATGATAAGTGATAAGGCTGTTATTTCACGCCAATGAAGAGAGACTAGCGAAAGAGAACCAGATTCAGTGGCGACAGGCATCATCAGCAGTAAGAACCAAGTGAGTACCCCTGCTATTAAACCCGAGAGGAAGCCTTTTCGATTACCCTGCGGCCAGTAGAGAATAGCGACGATTCCTGGCAAAAACTGCAGCCCAGCGGTAAAAGCAACGGTCCCTATCACTTGCAGACCAGTTCTGTCTCCTGGCAAGTAATGAAATAAAAAACCAGACCAAATTAAAGCTGTGATCAAAGTACGACGTTGCCAGCGCAACCATTTATAAATGTCATGCTTAGCGCTTGGTTGAAAAAGCGGCAGGACTATGTGATTAAGGCACATGTTTGAGAGTGCTAAGGTCAACACAATAATAAGGCCACTGGCAGCTGATAAACCCCCTAGGTAGGCCAGCAAAGTGATTAGCGGCTGGTCGTAAAGGGCTCCGATGACAACAGGGTAATATTCAACTTGAATATCGGTTCCAGATTTTATTCCGGCCCATAAAATGGGTAGAACTGGGAGGCTTAGAAGAAGAAAGTATAGGGGCAATGCCCAGCTTGCAAAAGATAATCCTCGCCGTCCTGTCACTTCATTAAATGTGACATAGAACATGTGAGGCATGGCAACAGATGCAGTGAAGAACAATAGCACCATAATGTGAAACGAACTGAAATAGTCTGTGTTTTTTAAACTCGTCAGCAACTCAGGTTGTGTGGCGAGCCATTTTTCTACGCCAGCAAAGCCATCGAAGCCACCATAAACTGCAAACAAGCCCACGCTTAAGAATGCAATTAGTTTAACCAAAGATTCGAATGCGATGGCCATCATCAGGCCATTTTGCCGTGAGCGCCCGCCTTGGTGTGAGGTGCCAAAAAAAATAGCAAATAAAGTGATGAGCACACAAAATCCAATAGCAACAGCCCCTTCAGATGCTTGGGTGGTGACTATTTGGGCGGTGTCGGCAACTGCTTGAATTTGCAATGCGATTAGCGGAGTGACTCCTATTAGAATCACTAAAGTGGTTGCTGTGCCAGCCCAAGGTGATCGATAACGAAACGCCATCAGATCGGCGAGCGAACTCAATTGATAGGTGCGGGTAAGTTCGAGTAAGGGCTTTAGTACAAGGGGTGACAGAAGAAATGCTAGCGAGATGCCTATAGACTGGGCTAAGTAACCGTAGCCGTCTCTAAGAGCATTGCCGATAGATGTGTAATAAGCCCAGACACTTGCAAATACCCCGAGCGACAGGACATAGATAATAGGGTGGTGGACTATGCTTTCGGGGATCCAGCCTTTATCGGTGACATAGGCTATGCCAAACAGCAGGCTTAGGTAGCAACTTCCCAAGATAAGGAGAGTAGAAAGCTCATAATTCATCTGATTCTTGCTCTCTATGGGCCCAGCTTGCAAAAACGACCACTAAGAATCCGAACAAATAGGGTCGCCACCATGACCCGTCCGCTTGATTAATCCAATCAACGCTTAATAGAAACAATAAATAAACAATAACTAACAGTGCAAGTAATGAGCGGGGAATATACATTTTAAATTCGCGTCTAAATCCAATTGCCACTGATAGTAGCTAACTTAGGGACGTTCTGTATATCCCATTGAGAAATAGCCCAATTCATCAAGATTTTTGGTGGTTCGCCAGTTAACTCTGGGTCAACGTTCAAACCGAGGAATTTCATAGCCTGCAGCAAACACTCACTGCTGCGCGAAACATTGATTCCACTTGCATGTTGTTGTTTGCTGAGCTTTTCTCCAGCCGTATTCGTAGCAACAGGAAAGTGCGCGTAGCGGGGTGTAGGTACAAAAAGCTGCTGCTGCAAATAGATTTGCTTAGCAGTGGAGTCAATAAGGTCAAAGCCGCGAACCACATCCGTTACGTTTTGAAATGCATCGTCTACGACAACTGCGAGTTGGTATGCGAATAAAT
>Ga0302131_1002261_pt1 | contig 10062 bp, 10 predicted proteins | sample CB9_20m_MG_FD_203105 | JGI IMG/M metagenome (GOLD analysis project Ga0302131, IMG submission 203105) | Marine microbial communities from Western Arctic Ocean, Canada - CB9_20m | ecosystem: Environmental > Aquatic > Marine > Oceanic | place: Canada: Western Arctic Ocean | collected 2017-09-19
TCTTTTTGCTGTCGAGTGCTGCTTGCAGAACCTTGCCGGTGTCTACGTCCTGACACTCAACAACATTCTCACAACCACAGGCCTTAGCCACCGCTGTTAGGGATGTCTTCATGCCAGCGTATGTTGGCTGGTCACCCGTTGAGCCGTAAGAGCCGTTGTCGATGATCAACAGAATGTAGTTGTCAGCAACGTTGTTGGCGATTGTTGGCAAAGTGCCAAGGTTGGTCAAAACAGAACCGTCACCATCAATTGAGATAACGGTTTTGTCTTGTGACAAAGCAAGACCAAGACCGATGGATGAAGACAAACCCATGGTGCCCAACATGTAGAAGTTGGTTGGCTGATCATCGATCATGTGCAGTTCTTGGCTTGGAAGGCCGATGTTGCAAACGACCAATTGGTCACGAAGGATTGGCGCGATTTCGCGCAGGATTTCAGAACGGATCATTGGTCGCCGTAGCCTCCCCAGAAGGACGCATCCGTAAGGATCGCCACAGGTTTGTTGCACATGAATGTGTATTTCAGGATCGCATCCAATTCGTCCGCATCAGATTCCTTGTGGAAGTGATAGGTCGGGATGTTCAACTGGTTCAGCAATGCCTTTGTGTGCACAGCCATTTCGACCTGACACGCCACTGGCTCGCGCAGCTCGCCGCGGTATGAAATCAGCATCGGAAGAGGCATGCGGTAAAACTGTGTCAGTGTAGCCAAAGTGTTGATTGTGACACCGATTGCTGTGTTTTGCATGATGATTGCTGGGCGTTTGCCACCCATCCACGCACCAGCACAAAGGCCCATGCCTTCGTCTTCTTTGTTCGCTGGAATGTGAAAGATTTCATCACGTTCTTCGACTTCTTCGATAACGCCAGCAAGTTGCTTGCAGGGCACTGTCGTGATGAATGAAACGTCGTTTGCGACGAGGTCATCTACGATTTTTTTAGATATACTCACGGCTGAGTAAGCTCCTTTGATAAGCAACCGAATGTGTTGCGGGATTAAGAATGAGGATTAAGGATGATCTTTGGCGCGGCAGTTTGGCCCGCACGAATGTCTGAAAAGGCAGATGCTCCATCTGAAAGTGGGCGTTGTTCGGTCCAGTCCAAGGCACCTAAGCGTCCGTCAAAGATGGCGGCTGCAGTATCACGAAAATCTTGGGCTGTGTATGTGTATGTGCCGATGAAGGTGATCTCTTGCAAGGTCATGCGGCGTACATCTAAACCACCTGTGCCTTCGCCCAAGCCGATGTGCCCAATTACGCCACCGGGGCGCGTATGTGCAGATGCTGTTGCGCGTGTCGCTGCGTAGCCCACGCCGTCGATAACCAGGTCGAACATTGCATCACCTGATAGGTCATCAGGTGATATCGCCGTTTGGCCGCATTGAGTGTTCAAAACATCACGGCGCAGTGCGTTTGGTTCAACGATAGTGACGTTGCTGAGGCCTTGGGCCGCCAATGACAGGGCTGCACCCAAACCAATGGCACCACCACCGATCACAAGCGCAGTTTTCGCTGAACCGCTCAACGCTTCTTTTGCAAGTTTAACTGTGTGCCAACCGCATGCGATTGGTTCTGCAAGGGACGCAGCATCTAGTGATACATGATTTGGTACAGTCACTAGGTTATCACCGCGCATCGCGATGAATTGCGCAAACGCACCTTCCCGCGGTGGCATGGAAATAATCATTCGTTCTGGGCACAAGTTGTCACGACCTGATTTACAGGCAGGGCATGTGCCACATGCGACCAACGGATTGACAGTTACACGCTCGCCATCACGCGGACCGCCGACAATAACGCCCGCCGCCTCATGCCCTAGGATCAAAGGGGCAGGGCGGCGATCATCATGGCCAAGGTATGCATGCATATCAGAACCACAGACACCAACCGACATCACCTTGATCAAGTGTTGATCGGCATCAGGTGTTGGATCGGGGACATCGCGGAAACCCAGTTTTTCAGGGCCGTCATAAACCAGTGCTTTCATTTTGCTGTATATCCCCCATCAACCATAAGGACTTGCCCTGTTACAAATGCTGATGCGTCAGAGCATAAGAACAAGAGTGGGCCATCAATATCTTCGAGCTTACCATTGCGTCCAACGCAGGTTTGGGTGGCGTTGCGGGCCGCACGCTCTGGATCAGAAAACACTGGCCCCGTCAATTCTGTTGGAAAGAAGCCGGGACCAATCGCATTCGCGTTGATGCCGTCACCAGACCAACTTTCGGCCATTGCGCGGGTCAACTGGCCAATGCCTGCTTTGGATGCGCCATAACTAAGGCCCGCAGGGAACGCGCGTGTGGTTTGAAGTGATGCAAAATTCACAATGCGTCCCCAACCTTTGGCCTTCATCGCTGGGATCAACGCTTGGGTCAAAAAGAACGGTGCTGCGAGGTTTAGATTCATCGTGACGTCCCAGCCCTCAGTTGTCACATCATCCGCCGTCTCGCGAGTATTAATTCCCGCTGCATGCACGATAATGTCAGGTGCACCAAAGGGTTTTGCAATTCTTGCTGCAATGTCACTTATCTGATCACGTTGCGACAGGTCTGCCGCAACAGTTGCGGCGTTTGCGCCTGTCGCCTCTGCCCATGCCTCCAGTGCCTTGGCGCGGCGTGCAACGCCAACCACCTTTGCACCAGCCGCCGCCAAAGCGATGGCCGCCTGTTGACCGAGGCCAGCACTGGCCCCAGTCACACAGGCCACACGGCCTGTCAGGTCAAACATTTGGGCGGCGTTACTCATTGCCAATCAAATCGAATGTTTCTTCCGGAAAGTATTTTTCCAAACGAACATCTGCGGCCCGCGCGTGACCTTCCATTCCCTCAAGGCGTGAAATGCGGGCTGTGGCCTCAGCAATGCGTTTTGAACCAACGCGTGTTGTGCGCTGCCACGTCACGATCTTCATGTATTTGTGGACAGACAAACCGCCTGTGTATCCAGCGGCACCAGATGTTGGCAGAACGTGGTTTGTGCCAGACGCTTTGTCGCCGTAGGAAACGGTGGTTTCTTCGCCCAGGAACAGTGAGCCATAACAACTAAGGCGACCCAACCACCAATCCAGATCTTCTGCCTGAACGGTCAGATGCTCTGGAGCATATTCATCGGATACAGCGGCCATTTCTTCGCGGTTGGCGCATAGGATCACTTCGGCATAATCGCGCCATGCTGCAAAGGCATTTTCTCGGTTTAACTCTGGTAGGTCGTCGATCAAAGCAGGAACACGGGCCATGACATCTTTGGCCAATGCGCTGTCATCGGTGATTAACCAGACAGGAGAGTTATAACCGTGCTCTGCTTGGGACACCAAATCGGTCGCAACGATATGTGGGTCAGCTGTTTTGTCCGCTAGTATCAAGCTGTCAGTTGGACCCGCAATCATATCGATGCCAACGCGACCAAATAGAATACGCTTTGCTTCTGCTACAAACTGATTGCCAGGACCAACAAGGATGTTGGCTTTTGGCAGGCCAAACAAACCAAAGGTCATTGCCGCAACACCTTGGACGCCACCAAGAGCCATAATTGTATCAGCACCACAGATGTGTGCCGCGTAAACGATCGCTGGTGCAACGCCCACGCCGGGACGTGGCGGGGACGTTGCAGTAATGTGGTTACATCCCGCAACTTTTGCGGTTGTCACTGTCATGATTGCAGATGCGATGTGGCTGTAACGACCGCCGGGAACATAGCAACCTGCAGCTTCAACTGGAATCGCTTTTTGACCTGCAATCATCCCCGGAACGATCTCGTATTCGATGTCGCTAACTGTGGTTTTTTGTGCTTCGGCGAAGCGACGTACGTTGTCGTGGGCGAACTGAATGTCTTCTTTTAGCTTCTGTGGGACAAGATCACAGGCCGCAGCGATTTCATCATCTGTTAGGATAATACTGCCATCGTAGTTATCAAATTTTACAGCATACTCACGTGCTTTATCATCACCGCCTTCTTCAATATCCTTCAAGATATTAAGAACGATATCATGCACATCAGATGCACCTGATTGCGCAGTCAACGTCGCTTTTTTTAGGTATTTTCTTGCCATGATTTTCATGCCTTATTTGTAAATTTCTGGAAGGAACGTTGTGGAAATTGCAGGGACGAATGCGATTAGAAGAACAACGACCAACATGCACAAAACGAACGGGATGGCTCGCCAAGCAATTTTCAGTATCGACTCTCCTGCAATGCCAGAAACGACAAACAGGTTCAACCCTAGGGGTGGCGTGATAAAGCCGACACCCAGTGCAGTGATCATCATGATGCAGAACTGAATTTCATTCATGCCGATGCTGTCAGACAATGGCTTTAGAATTGGCGCTAGTATCACGATGTTTGGTGTGGTTTCCATCACGCAGCCAGCAGCGATCAGGATGCCGATCATCATGATTATAAGGATGGTTGGATTGTCGGTCATCGCTGTTGCTGTGGATACAAAACCCTGCGGTACTCCCATGATGGCAAGGGCCTGTGCCAAAGGTAATGAAAAAGCGATGATCGGCAAAATGATCCCGTTGACCTTGGCAGAACTGACAAGCATCGCAGGAAAGTCTGCAAGCTTAAGCGTACCAATGGTGAAGCCAATGATGATGGTGACCACTACCGCTGTTGCGCCTGCCTCAGTGGGAGTCAGACGACCTGAAAATATGCCGTAAAAGATAATTGCAGGAACAATGAAAGCATACCAGCCTGATGTGAGCGCACGGCTCAATCTGGAGAAGTACTCAGTTGCTGACAGATTGCCACCACCTTCATAATTGTAAATCCGATTGACTATGAGGTTGGTAATTAGGATTGCCAGCAGGATCGACACGCCTGGTATGACCGCCGCCAAGAATAGGGTTGAGGCAGAAATTCCCAAAATGAGACCCACGATAATATAGGCAATTGATGGTGGAATTAGAATACCAGTACACGCGCCTGCGGCAACCAGCGCACAGGCATATGGACGCGGGTAGCCGCTCTCAACCAATCGATCGATGGTCATACGGCCCACTGCCGCAGCACCAGCAGCGTCTGAACCTGAAATTGCGGCAAACATGCCACAGACCAAAACGGTCGCTGAGCCGAACCCACCTTTTGCAAACTGCGTCAGCGCCTCGGCTACATTTAGGAACTTGCGCGACAGGCCCGTACGTACAAGTATGTCTCCGGTGAGTATAAACAGCGGGATAGCCGTTAATGCGAAAGCGTCAATGCCGTGGAATAAGCTTTCGCCCAGTAGGGCCAAAGGCAAATCTCCTGCCATGAGCAACATCATCGTCGCTGCGACACCGATAGATGCCCAGATAGGCACTGCTAATGCACACATTATAACAAATGCGATTACAGGGATGTAGAAATCCCATCCGAGGATAACTACTGTTTCAGTGGGTCCAAAAAGCATGTCTTTATCCTCAATCAAACAGTTTGTCGCCTTCGTAGACGGGGGTTCCGTCACGAAGTGAGCCGATATCGCGCAACAAAGACTGTGTGAGGCGGACAATCATAATAGCGAAGCCCAAAGGCACCGCCATGAAGAACCACACCATGGAAATACGAAGACCATGGCTAACTGATCCAAATTTCCAAGATACATGGACGGATTCCCATGACCAGTAGAGTGCGATTGCCGCAATGCTGAACATTACCAGATCACCGAATATGTAAATGAATGCTTTCACGCGTGGGCCAACGTAATGGATCAACACATCAATGCGGATGTGTACACGTTCTTTCACCGCCGCAGCCGCTCCGATCCACGCTAAATAAATAAATGAATAGCGCACTATTTCTTCGCCCCATATTGAGGAGTAAGCGAAAATTTCACGGCGTAATACCTCAACTGCCATGGTCAATACTAAGATTACATAAAAAACTAAAAGCATCCATCGTTCGGCGTTCTTGTCCAGTTTTTGAAGCAAACTCATGGCAGACCTCCCTAATGGACGCAGCCCCTCGTAGTGGATTGACCGCGTCAGGATAAAATTTATGGCTGTTTGGCCCTAGATGGCGCGCAGCAACTTGGATGCGCGCCAATGGATTTAATTAGGCGTCATGAACGTAGTAGCGTCCTTGGGTGCCAGCAGCCTCTTCAATCTTTGCAAAGGTGTCCATAGAACCCGCCAGGTCTTTCTTAAAGCTATCCCATTCTGGTAATTGGTATCCACCTGCCGCTTGCCATTCACCCAATTGGTCATCGGACAACGAGTGGAATTCAACGCCAGCTTTGCGCAGTTCAGCCATGGCGAAGTTACGCGCAGATGGCACCTTGGCAAGGTTCTGTTGTCGGGTAATTTCAGCAGCTTCCATGATGCCGTCTTGAACATCGGCAGGCATGGAATTGAACCATTCGAGGTTACAGGAATAAACCTGTGAGTCTGGTACTGCCTGTGTGAATGTTACGTGTGAAAGCAAGTCTTTGAAACCAAACACAAGCAACGCGCCAACAGATGGGTCGAGTGCGTCTGCAACACCTTGCGCAATTGCTGATGGTGTTTCACCCCATGCAACTGGTGTTGGGTTCGCGCCAACCATGCGGTAGTATTGCTGCAACATTGCCGAACCAGGAACGCGGAATTTTACGCCGTCTAAATCACCTGGGGTCATCACAGCACCTGCTCCACCCTTACGAACAGCAACAACTCGTGGGTCAATGTTTACGTAGAACAATGCTTTGAAGCCAGCTGCTTCTACCTTTGGGTTCACTTCTTGTGCCCAAACATCTGAATGTACAAGATTGGTGAAGCGTTGATTGGAGCCGCACAGATAGGGCATGTTAATGAGGTCTACTACGCTTGCAAATGGTGCAAAGTTAGACAGCGAGTGCTGTGCGGCCTGAATTGTACCCGTTTGCACAGATTGCGCTAAAGCGCCGCCTGCACCAAGCTGACCGCCAGGTGCCAGCTTTACGTAAACTTTTCCGTTTGTGGCATTTTGAATGTTTTCTTTTAGGTCTAACTGCATGATGGGATAGCTGCGTGTTGCTCCCAACACATAAGCGGTCGCTATCGTCATCACATGATCAGCGGCTTTTTCACGATCGTTTTCTTCTTTTGCAGTTTGTGCTGTGGCTTCGGTTGACCATAACGATCCCGCAGCACCAGCTACTACGGCTGCTGTAAATGCACCTGAGCTTGCTAATTTCAAGAAATTACGGCGCTCAACTGTTTTCACTTTTTTGATATCTTTGAACAATTTAGTGTCCTCCCTGGACGGTTACTGCAGCGCTATTTTTTAGCGTCAGCTTCTTTTTTTAGAATTGCGAATACGAATAATACTGCGGCACCTGACAAAACTAACATTTCGCCTATATCGTTCAGAAATGCAGAGTTGAAATAAGAACCAAGGCCCACATTCGCACTGAAAACTGCAAATAATAGCATTGAAAGAAGTAATTGCATGCTGTGGCCTCTCGTAATCGTGATCTCTAGTTTTAACAATGTAAGCCTTTACAATAATAAAATGCAAGAGCTTACATTTCTATTGTGGGTATTTCATTTTTTTTATACACATTGTATTGCATTAATAAGGCTTAAAACCGGGCCGTGATTGTGGATATCGATGTCAAAAGAACAACCGACCCCAACCTTGCAAGATGTTGCAACTGCGGCAAAAGTTTCCACCGCGACGGTTTCGCGTTGTTTGAACTTTCCAGATCAGGTCAAAGAAAAGACTCGCACTAAAGTTCTCAAAGCTATCAAAATGCTGAGCTATTCGCCAAACTTTGGTGCACGTGCGATGGCGTCGCGTCGGACAGACACAATCGGTGCAATTATACCAACAATGGGAAATGCTGTTTTTGCTCGTGGTCTGCAGGCCTTTCAAGACGAGCTGCATCTACATGGTTTTACTATGTTGGTTGCCAGTACTTCTTATCGCGAGGACATCGAGGAAGAACAAATTCGCGCGCTTGTTGGGCGTGGTGCTGATGCCTTACTGCTCATAGGGCATGCGCGCAGCCCAGAGATCTATCGCTTTCTTGAAGCTCAAGCGGTGCCTGCACTTGTAACGTGGGCTTTTGATACTAGCCTATCACGTCCTTCGATTGGCTTCGACAATCAGAAAGCTATGTGCAGAATGGCTAAGAAAGTGATCGATTTGGGCCACAGAAATCTCGCACTAGTTTCGGCAGAAACTATCCTTAACGACCGAGCAAAGGCGCGCCAATTGGGAATAGAGGACGCGATGGTTGCAGCTAACCTTTGTGCTAAAACGTTACATATTGTGAAGACAACGTACGGTATCGAGGAAGGCGCAACTGCGTTTGAACAGGTGATGAAAGCAGCACCGCAGACAACTGCTGTTTTTTGCGGTAATGATGTTTTGGCTGTGGGTGCCTTGCGAAGGGCACGAGAGTTGGGTTTCAAAGTACCACAGGATGTATCCATCATCGGCTTTGACGACATTGAATTGGCAGAAATCGCCTATCCTGCACTTACAACTGTCCACGTTCCTCACCGTGAGATGGGGCGCAGGGCAGGAGAGGCCCTGATAAAACTGTTAAATGAAGGGACGCAAATCGAAGCTGTTGAACTTGAAGCGAGCTTAGTTTTTCGCGATACACTTGCGCCTGCTAGAAATTGAGTTGCAAACGATAAACGTGGCTATTTCAACAAATATCTTAATCCTAGGGCCTGAACCTGCTCTTTCGTAAGTTACAGTGAGTTGGGCACCCGGTGAAAAGTTGGATTACGCCATTTTTGCAGCCTGCCTTGCTTTTTAGCGTCGTTGGTATTCGCTCGTTAATTGCCACAGAACGTTTTTATGGCCTTCGAGCAGCTCACCAACATGATGTATCGGCAACAAAGGCAACATGGGTGAAAGCTGGCCACATGTTTCTTAGAGCTCTTCAATTACCCCATAATTTCCTGAGGAAAACACCAGAGGCCTGCCAGTTCTTACTTGTGCATTGTTGACTTGTCCAATTACGATTACGTGGTCTCCAGCGGGATGTGTTGCGACGTGACTGCATTCAAAACGTGCAATGCAGCTTTCTATTAATGGGACGCCGTGTGTGTTGAGACCGTGCTCTATATCCCTAAAGGCATAACCGTTTTTAGCGAAGGCTTCGCAGATATCTTTTTGCTGGTCTGACAGTACATGGATTGCGAAATGTTTGGCATGTGAGAAATGTTTGAACCGGCTGGAGTTAATCCCAGGCGACCACATCACAAGGGCAGGATCCAGCGAGAGGGACGAAAAGCTGTTGGCTGTCATTCCGATTACGCCGTCATCCGTCTTTGTGCTGATCACGGTGATGCCGGTTGCGAAACGCCCAAAGGCGTCCCGCAGCAATCGCGTGTTGTCGCCGTCAGGGGCGAAGTTTTGCGCCGTTAGATTTGTCATTTCAGATGCCATATCTTTCATCAAGCGACCTCGCGGCCCAGTGCTGCTGTATAGATTTTGAACCACGTGATGCGGTCCATGTTGACCTTCAGTGCGTCTGAAAGACCAGCGATGCGGGTTAGGTTATTGGTGCCCATGACAGGTAGTACTTTGGCAGGGTGTGCCAAAATCCAAGCCACAGCAACTGCCGCGCGGTCCACACCGTTTTCGTCTGCGATCACATCAAGGGTTTTCATCACGTCGGTGTTGCCGTTCATCAAAGAACCACCGCCCAAAGGGGACCATGCCATTGCGTGCTGGCCGTTCTTTTGGTGATAGGCGAGGTCGCCGTTGGTCAGGCATTCATGCGCTGTTGCAGACATTTCGATCTGGTTGGTGACCAGCGGGTTTTTCATGTCAGATTGCAACAGGTCGCAATCCCATGGTTTAAAGTTGGACACACCGATGTTGCCAACCTTGCCTGATGCAACCAATGCATCAAGGGCCGCGCCAGTTTCATTGTGATCCATGAACGGGTCGGGGCGGTGCACCAGCAATAGGTCGATGTGGTCGATACCCATATTGGTCAAGGACGCATCAACGGATGCGTTAATGTGCGCGGTGGATGTGTCGTAATATTTGACCGGCGCATCGCTGTATTTGCCGCAGGGCGCGATAATGTCGAACTTGGTCACGATCTCCATCTTGGCACGCAAGGACGGCACGGCCCGCAGGGTTTCGCCCAATACAGCCTCAGC
>Ga0302131_1002262_pt1 | contig 10061 bp, 6 predicted proteins | sample CB9_20m_MG_FD_203105 | JGI IMG/M metagenome (GOLD analysis project Ga0302131, IMG submission 203105) | Marine microbial communities from Western Arctic Ocean, Canada - CB9_20m | ecosystem: Environmental > Aquatic > Marine > Oceanic | place: Canada: Western Arctic Ocean | collected 2017-09-19
TAGAACCATAAGGAATAATATTTGTACTCTGCGTTATACCCGTTTTCTTATCTATAATTTTAATTTCCGCAGTTCTAGAAATTACAATATCAATTTCTTTACCATCGTTATCCTTACCAACAACTGTTCGTAAATCGTCGATGGTAACTTTACCATCAAACTTAGCAATTAATTTGTTATCAGCAGAAATATTACCTGCAACACCCCCAACGTGAAAGGTACGTAGTGTTAACTGTGTACCCGGTTCACCAATAGATTGTGCTGCAATTACACCAACTGCTTCACCAATTTGAACTTTTTTACGAGTTGATAAACTTTGGCCGTAACATTTTGCACAAATCCCTTTCGAAGATTCACATGTTAATGCAGATCTTACTTGCACTCTATCAATACCCGATGCCTGAATTTTATCCGCAATTGCGATCGTAATAGATTCTCCTGCCGCGATTAATAAATCATCCGTAGATGGTATATACACATCTTGTAAAGAAATACGTCCTTCAATTCTATCTGATAACGATTCTACGATCTCATCATTTTTCTTTAACGCAGTAACATCCAGCCCTCTTAATGTACCACAATCCTCTTCGTTTATGATTACATCTTGAGAAACATCCACTAATCTACGCGTTAAATAACCAGCATCTGCTGTTTTTAAAGCAGTATCCGCTAAACCTTTACGCGCACCGTGTGTAGATATAAAGTATTCAAGAATTGATAATCCCTCCTTAAAGTTAGAAAGAATTGGATTCTCGATAATTTCTCCACCACCTGCAGTAGATTTTTTAGGCTTTGCCATCAATCCACGCATTCCTGTTAACTGACGAATTTGTTCTTTAGAACCCCTTGCACCAGAATCAAGCATCATGTAAACTGAGTTGAAACCCTGTTGATCTTCACGTAAATTTTTCATAGATAATTCAGTTAACCTATTGTTGGTAGAACCCCAAACATCAATTACCTGATTGTAACGCTCTTTTTGCGTTAACATACCCATGTTATAATTCCCTACAATTATCTCTACCTCTTTATTGGCAGTATCAATCATAGATTGTTTTTCTTCAGGAATAATGATATCCCCTAATGAGAATGATAAACCACCTTGGAAGGCAAATTTATATCCCATATTTTTTATTTCATCTAAGAAATCACCCGTTGTAGGAATATCTGTCGCTTTTAAAATGCCACCAATAATACCACGTAAGTTCTTCTTTGTTAGTACTTCATTGATATAACCCGCTTTCGTAGGAACAACTTCATTAAATAAAACTCTTCCAACCGTAGTTTTTATAATTCTTCTAACTTGTTCTCCATTTTCATCAACATCATAAGTTCTAACTTTAATACCAGCATTTAAGTCTACCATTTCTTCGTTAAAAGCAATCGTTACTTCTTCTGGTGAATAGAAAGTTAATCCCTCTCCTTTAATTGGAACTTCTGGTGTAGAAATTCTTTCTTTGGTCATATAATATAATCCCAATACCATATCCTGAGAAGGTACAGTTACCGGTGCTCCATTTGCTGGATTTAAGATATTATGGGAAGCTAACATTAATATTTGCGCTTCTAAAATAGCTTCTGGTCCTAATGGTAAATGAACAGCCATTTGATCTCCATCAAAATCGGCATTAAAGGCAGTACACACCAATGGGTGTAATTGTATTGCTTTACCTTCAATTAATTTTGGTTGAAATGCTTGGATACCAAGTCTGTGCAAAGTAGGTGCTCTGTTTAATAAAACAGGATGGCCCTTGATTACATTTTCTAAAATATCCCAAACTACTGGTTCTTTTCTATCTATTATTTTCTTTGCAGATTTAACTGTTTTTACAATTCCTCTCTCAATTAGTTTTCTAATTACAAAGGGCTTATAAAGTTCAGCTGCCATCTCTTTCGGAATACCACACTCTGAAAGTTTTAATTCTGGTCCAACAACAATTACCGAACGTGCAGAATAATCAACACGTTTTCCTAATAAATTCTGACGGAAACGTCCTTGTTTACCTTTTAATGAATCTGATAAAGATTTTAAAGGTCTGTTAGATTCAGTTTTTACTGCTGATGATTTACGTGTATTGTCAAACAATGAATCCACAGATTCTTGTAACATACGTTTTTCATTACGTAAAATAACCTCAGGAGCCTTAATCTCAACCAATCTTTTTAAACGATTATTTCTGATAATAACCCTTCTATACAAGTCATTTAAATCTGAAGTCGCAAAACGACCACCATCTAAAGGAACCAACGGACGTAATTCTGGTGGGATTACTGGTACCGCCTTCATAATCATCCATTCTGGCTTATTCTCTCTATTCTTTTGAGAATCTTTAAATGCTTCAACAACATTTAAACGCTTTAATGCTTCCGTTTTACGTTGTTTAGATGTCTCTGTATTTGCTTTATGTCTTAATTCAAAAGACAATGCTTCTAAATCAATACGTGCTAATAAATCGATTAAACACTCTGCTCCCATTTTAGCAATAAACTTATTTGGGTCAGTGTCATCTAAATATTGGTTGTCTTGTGGTATTTCGTCAGCGATATCTAGGTATTCTTCTTCCGTTAAGAAATCCATTTTTTGCAATGGCTCCCCTTCAACGTTTTTCGCAATACCTGGCTGAATTACTACGTATCTTTCGTAGTAAATAATCATATCTAACTTTTTAGATGGTAAACCTAAAAGGTATCCCATTTTGTTAGGTAATGACCTAAAGTACCAAATATGAGCTACTGGCACCACTAAATTAATGTGACCAACTCTATCTCTACGTACTTTCTTTTCTGTTACTTCTACACCACATCGGTCACAAACGATCCCTTTGTAGCGAATTCTTTTATACTTTCCACAAGCACATTCATAATCCTTTACAGGACCGAAAATACGCTCACAAAATAAACCATCTCTTTCTGGTTTGTGCGTACGATAATTAATTGTCTCTGGTTTTAAAACTTCACCTTTAGAAATTTCTAAAATAGCTTCAGGTGATGATAAACCAATGGAGATTTTATTAAACTTTTTTACAGTGTACTTCTCTTGTTTTCTTGCCATGTTGATGGATTCGAATTAAAATTGTAAAAATGGCCTCAATGAGACTTATAAATAAATGATTGTTAGAAGTAGACCTTAATCTACCTCTAACATCAATCCTTGTTATTCTTCTAATCTAACGTCTAAACCTAAACCTTTCAGTTCATGCATTAATACGTTAAAAGATTCAGGTAAACCTGGTTCTGGCATCGTTTCACCTTTTACGATTGCTTCATATGTTTTCGCTCTTCCCATAACATCATCCGATTTTACAGTTAAGATTTCTCTTAAGATACTTGATGCACCATATGCTTCAAGTGCCCAAACTTCCATCTCACCAAAACGTTGACCTCCAAATTGTGCTTTACCCCCTAAAGGTTGTTGCGTAATTAAAGAGTATGGTCCGATAGAACGCGCATGCATTTTATCTTCAATCATGTGTCCTAACTTAATCATATAGATGATACCAACTGTTGCCGGCTGATCAAAACGTTTTCCTGTTCCTCCATCAAATAAGTAAGTATGACCAAATCTTGGTACGCCTGCCTGATCAGTAATCTCATTGATTTGATCTAAAGATGCTCCATCAAAAATTGGTGTTGCATATTTAGTTCCTAATTTTTGACCTGCCCAACCAAGAACAGTTTCATAAATTTGACCAATATTCATACGTGAAGGCACCCCTAATGGATTTAAAACAATATCAACTGGAGTTCCATCTTCTAAGAAAGGCATATCCTCTGCTCTAACAATACGGGCAATAATACCTTTATTCCCATGACGTCCCGCCATTTTATCACCTACTTTTAACTTACGTTTTTTAGCGATATAAATTTTGGCAAGTTTTAAGATTCCTGCTGGCAACTCATCACCCACAGAGATTGTAAACTTTTGACGACGTAAAGAACCCTGTAAATCATTAACTTTAATTTTGTAATTGTGAACTAGTTCACCTACTAAATCATTTAACTCTTTATCTGTTGTCCAAGAACCTGTTAAGTGAACATAATCATCTACAGAATTTAACATTTTTAAAGTATACTTTTTACCTTTTGGTAAAACCTCTTCCCCTAAATCGTTAAATACTCCTTGCGATGTTTTTCCACTAATTAAAGTAAATAATTTCTCGATTAAGTCATCTTTTAAACCTTCAAATTTACCAACAAAAGATGCTTCTAAAGTAGCAACGGCTTCCTTATCTCTAATTCTTTTATTTTTATCTTTAACGGCTCTTCTAAATAATTTTTTATCAATTACTACACCTCTTAATGATGGCGAAGCCTTTAACGATGCATCTTTTACATCACCAGCCTTATCACCAAAAATAGCACGTAGTAATTTTTCTTCTGGAGTTGGATCAGATTCTCCTTTTGGTGTAATCTTACCGATTAAGATATCACCTGGATTAACTTCTGCTCCAATTCTTATCATTCCATTTTCATCTAGATCTTTAGTAGCTTCTTCAGAAACGTTAGGAATATCATTAGTTAACTCTTCAATCCCTAATTTTGTATCTCTAACATCTAAAGAATACTCATCGATATGAATAGATGTAAATATATCTTCACGAACCACTTTTTCAGAAATTACGATTGCATCCTCAAAATTATACCCCTTCCAAGGCATAAAGGCTACTTTCATATTTCTACCTAAAGCTAATTCTCCTTTTTGTGTTGCATAACCTTCACAAAGAACCTGACCTTCAGAAACTCTATCACCTTTTTCTACAATTGGCTTTAAGTTAATAGAAGTACCTTGATTGGTTTTTCTAAATTTAATTAAGTTGTAAGAAACTTCGTCCGAATCAAAACTAACTAGTTTTTCTTCCTCTGTTCTATCATACTTAATGGTAATTCTATTCGCATCAACATATTCTACAACTCCTGCTCGTTCCGCATTGATTAAGATACGAGAATCTTTTGCAACCCTACGTTCTAAACCTGTACCTACAATTGGAGACTCTGGTCGTAATAATGGAACTGCTTGACGCATCATGTTCGATCCCATTAATGCACGATTGGCATCATCATGTTCTAAGAAAGGAATTAAAGATGCGGATATAGAAGCAATTTGATTTGGAGCAACATCCATCAAATTAATTTGATCTCTAGTCACAACAGGGAAATCACCTTCTTCCCTAGCAATCACTTTATCCAAAACAATAGTACCATCTTCTTCTAAATCTAAATTAGATTGGGCAGTTTTCATACCTTCTTCTTCTTCAGCACTTAAATATATTGGTTCTTCTGTAGATACGATACCGTTTTCTACCTTTCTATATGGCGTCTCAATAAACCCTAAATTGTTCACTTTTGCAAAAACAGCAAGTGAAGAAATTAAACCAATATTTGGTCCTTCAGGAGTTTCAATCGGACATAAACGGCCATAATGAGTATAGTGCACATCACGAACCTCAAAACCAGCTCTTTCTCTTGATAAACCTCCAGGTCCAAGTGCAGATAATCTACGCTTGTGAGTAATCTCTGCTAATGGATTCGTTTGATCCATAAATTGAGATAACTGATTCGTACCAAAGAATGAATTAATTACGGATGATAATGTTTTTGCATTAATCAAATCAATAGGTGTAAACACCTCGTTATCACGCACATTCATACGTTCACGAATTGTTCTAGCCATACGCGCTAAACCAACACCAAACTGACCTGCTAATTGCTCACCAACAGTTCTTACACGTCTGTTAGATAAGTGATCAATATCATCAACTTCTGCTTTCGAGTTAATTAATTCAATTAAATATTTAATAATAGTTATAATATCTAATTTTGTTAATACCTTTTGATCAATAGGTTCATTTAACTGAAGTTTAGTGTTCATTCTAAAACGACCAACTTCACCTAAATTATATCTTTGTTCAGAAAAGAATAACTTATCGATAATACCTCTTGCAGTCTCCTCATCTGGCGGTTCTGCATTACGTAATTGTCTATAAATATGTTCTACTGCTTCTTTTTCTGAATTCGTAGGATCTTTTTGAAGTGTATTATGAATAATAGCATAATCTGCCATGTCGTTATCTTCTTTATGAAGTAAAACGGTTTTAGCACCTGCTTCTATTATTTCATCAATATGTTCTTTATCTAAAATGGTATCACGATCAAAAATAATTTCATTTCTTTCGATTGATACAACTTCACCAGTATCTTCATCAACAAAATCTTCATGCCAAGTTTTTAAAACTCTAGCCGCCAATTTGCGTCCTAAAACTTTCTTTAATCCAGCCTTAGAAACCTTTACCTCTTCTGCAAGATCAAAAATTTCTAAAATATCTTTATCTCTTTCAAAACCAATGGCTCTGAATAATGTTGTTACGGGTAATTTTTTCTTTCTATCAATATAAGCATACATTACTTGATTGATATCGGTAGCAAACTCTATCCAAGATCCTTTAAAAGGAATTACTCTTGCAGAGTATAGTTTTGTACCGTTTGCATGGAAAGATTGTCCAAAAAATACACCTGGTGATCTGTGTAATTGGGATACAACAACACGCTCTGCCCCATTAATTACGAAGGTACCAGAGTTTGTCATATAAGGAATTGTCCCAAGATATACATCTTGCACAATTGTTTCAAAATCTTCGTGTTCTGGATCTGTACAATATAATTTTAGACGTGCTTTTAAAGGCACACTGTGCGTAAGACCTCTTTCAATACATTCCTGAATTGAATATCTTGGTGGGTCTACAAAGTAGTCTAAAAATTCTAATACAAATTGATTCCTTGTATCTGTAATTGGAAAGTTATCCATGAAGGTCTTGTACAAACCCTCTTCACCTCTTTCTTCTGCCTTTGTTTGAAGTTGAAAAAAATCTTGAAACGATTTTACCTGAATATCCAAGAAATCTGGATATTCTTTAATCATTTTAGAAGTAGCGAAGTTGATTCTTTCAGTAGTGTTTTTCGTTGCCAAAAGAGAATATTTTTTTGATTAAAATCTGAATTAAAATAAAAAACGAATATATACACAAAATGGTTTAGGCCTAAGAACGTATGTTCTTAGTACCTAAACCTAAATTTGTTGTCCCGTTTTGATTGAACCAAACCGGGATAAAAAGCTTACTTAAGCTCTACCTCAGCTCCAGCATCTTCTAAAGATTTTTTAAGACCTTCAGCCTCATCTTTAGTTACACCTTCTTTCACTGCTGCAGGAGCACTATCTACGATACCTTTAGCTTCTTTTAAACCTAAACCAGTTAATTCCTTAACTAATTTTACTACTGCTAATTTAGAACCACCTGCTGCCGTTAAGATAACGTCAAATTCAGTTTGCTCTTCTACTTCTTCACCTGCTGCTGCTGGGCCTGCTACTGCTACTGCTGCTGCTGCTGGCTCAATACCATATTCGTCTTTTAAGATAGTAGCTAATTCATTAACTTCTTTTACTGTTAAGTTAACTAATTGCTCTGCGAAATCTTTTAAATCTGCCATTGTAATTGTTTTAAAAATTTTGTTTATTATAGTTTATTTGTGCGCGAAATTATTTTTCAGATAATGTTTTAAGAAGACCTGAAAGTGTCTGACCACCTGATTGTAATGCTGAAATAACATTTTTAGCTGGTGATTGTAATAATCCAATAATATCACCAATTAATTCTTCTCTAGATTTAATATTAACTAAAGCCTCTAATTGATCATCTCCAATGTAAACAGATTCTTCTGCAAATGCACCTTTTAATAAAGGCTTCACTTGAGTTTTCTTTCTGAATTCTTTGATTAATTTTGCTGGAGCGTTTGCCGCCTCAGAAATCATCATTGATGTATTACCTTTTAATACTGATGGCAAGTCTCCAAACTCTTTGTCTGAAGCTTCCATTGCTTTTGCAAGTAATGTATTTTTAACAACTGATAATTGAACATCTGCCTTAAAACAAGCTCTACGTAAATTAGAGGTAGTTTGAGCATCCAGTCCAGAAATATCTGTTAAATATAAAGTGTTAGTGCCTGCTAATACTGCTGTTAAATCTTGTATTACTTGTGATTTCTCTTCTCTAGTCATAATTATAAGTTTTAACGTATTAAACAGTTTTCACCTCAACGGCAATACTAGGACTCATCGTGCTAGACATAAAAACGCTTTTTACATACGTTCCTTTTGCAGTTGTTGGTTTCAATTTAATAATTGTTTGTATTAGCTCGTTTGCATTTTCCTCAATTTTCTTAGCATCAAAAGACACTTTCCCAATTGCTGCATGCACGATACCAGTTTTATCAACTTTAAAATCGATTTTACCAGCTTTTACATCTTGAACAGCTTTTGCAACATCCATGGTTACTGTACCTGTTTTTGGATTTGGCATTAAACCTCTAGGACCTAAAATTCTCCCTAAAGGACCTAATTTTCCCATTACACTCGGCATAGTAATAATTACATCTACGTCTGTCCATCCTCCTTTAATTTTTTGAAGGTACTCATCTAACCCAACATAATCCGCACCTGCTGCTGTAGCCTCTGCTTCTTTGTCTGGAGTTACTAATGCTAATACTTTTACATCTTTACCCGTTCCGTGTGGTAATGTTACAACTCCACGAACCATTTGATTTGCTTTACGAGGATCTACTCCTAAACGTATAGCTAAATCTACTGATGCATCAAACTTTACATTCGTAATGTCTTTGACTAGCGCTGAAGCTGCTGCTAAACCATAAGATTTAGAGCTATCTACCTTTGCGTAAGCTTCTTTTTGCTTTTTTGTTAATTTTGCCATTTTACTACTTTTTATAAAGTTTATGCTGGTGCATCACCTTTTACTGTTAATCCCATAGAACGTGCTGTACCTGCAATCATACGCATTGCTGAAGAAACTTTAAAGGCATTTAAATCTACCATTTTGTCCTCTGCAATTACTTTAATTTGATCCCAAGTAACTGATGCTACTTTCTTTCTGTTTGGTTCTCCTGAACCCTTTTTAATTTTGGCCGCTTCTAGTAACTGGACTGCTGCAGGTGGAGTTTTTACAAGAAAATCAAATGATTTATCTTTGAAAACAGTAATAACAACAGGTACAACTTTACCTTGCTTGTCTTGCGTTCTAGCATTAAACTGTTTACAGAACTCCATTATGTTAACACCAGCAGCTCCTAAAGCGGGTCCAACCGGCGGCGATGGATTCGCTGCGCCTCCCCTTACTTGTAACTTAACTACTTTACTAACTTCTTTTGCCATTTTAAAAATGTTTAATGATTTGCTTTAATTTGGAAGCTAAAAACAAATCGGAATAAATAATATATACTTGTGTAACAATTATATCTTTTCTACTTGCATATAACTTAATTCTAAAGGTGTCTTTCTTCCAAAGATTTTCACCATTACCTCAAGTTTACGCTTTTCTTCATTTACTTTTTCTATTGTCCCATCAAATCCATTAAATGGACCATCAACAACCTTTACAGTTTCTCCTATGTTAAAAGGAATTGCCATATTTTCGTCCTGAATAGAAAGTTCATCAACCTTACCTAGCATTCTGTTTACTTCAGATTTACGCATAGGAACAGGTTCACCACCTTTTACTTCTCCTAAAAAACCAATAACACCTGTTATTGCCTTAATTACGTGAGGAACTTCTCCTGAAAGATTTGCCTCCACCATAATGTAACCGGGAAAAAAAGCTCTTTCTCTATTTACTTTTTTTCCGTTCCTTATTTGAATAACTTTTTCTGTTGGTACAATCACCTGACTCACATAATCAGACAAACCCACTCTAGAAATTTCTGTTTCTATGTAAGCTTTTACTTTATTCTCTTGTCCACCAATGGCTCTAACGACATACCATTTCATTACTGAATCAGCTGCCATAATTAACTAGGATTAAACATTTCAAAAAAGTTATCTAATCCCGTTTGAAAAACATAATCTATACCCGCAACTGCTAATGCGAATACTATTGTAAAAACAGCTACAGTTACCGTTGTTTTTTGAGCATCTTCTTTAGTTATCCACGTCATGTGGTTACTTAATTCGTCAAAAGAATCTTTGATATATTGTATAAAGTTCATATTACTTTTATGTT
>Ga0302131_1002269_pt1 | contig 10043 bp, 7 predicted proteins | sample CB9_20m_MG_FD_203105 | JGI IMG/M metagenome (GOLD analysis project Ga0302131, IMG submission 203105) | Marine microbial communities from Western Arctic Ocean, Canada - CB9_20m | ecosystem: Environmental > Aquatic > Marine > Oceanic | place: Canada: Western Arctic Ocean | collected 2017-09-19
TTTACAGCCCGATTATAAACGCCTCCGATGATCGGAAAATGACCATCACCTCCAGTGATTTTTCAGCATCCAGCTTAGTGGGCTCTATACCGAACGGCATAAGTTTGACTGCAGGATCTAGCTATGTGCACCAGAAGCTGCTCTATGGCGTCAACAAATCAATTATCGCGTCAGACTAACTAGAGATATTTAGTCTTCAAACAATTTTAATCATAATAAAAAAAGGCAATATCATGAGCGACATTATTCTCTACGTACTAGCACTGACACTATTCCAAATCTGGCTGCTACCCATGGCCGCCAACTTAAAAAATAGCGCCTATCTGCTTTCCAATCGTGACGAAGAAGTTGAAACTTCCGTGACCTATCAGCGCATCAAACGCGCCGCAGCCAACCTTCAAGAAACCCTGCCAATTTTTCTTACCCTGGCACTCTTATCAATGATTATGGATATAGATAACACTCAGGCCGCGACTGCCTGGCTGGTATTGCGCGTTGTTCACCTGGCTTGCTATAGCCTTGGCTTTGCCATGTTCCGCAGCCTTAGCTGGGTCGCCTCGGTAATTGCCCTTGTCACTATGGCTATGGAACTCATCTAAGCGGCTCCGTTAAGCCACTCTCTCTTTTATTGAGCAAATCTATGCCGGGCGTTACATTAAAAAACAACGCCCGGTCACGAATGGAAAAATACTATGCGCACCAAACTCTCTTTAGCATTAGGAATATTGCTGCTGACAGCCTGCAGTGGACCGGATGATTCATCCCCACTCAGCGTTGAGCAAACAGCACCAGCTAGTGCCGCAGTTCAGTCCGACACCTGTGACAATTTCAATGCCGATGGTACTGCGCTATTTGGTGATCTGCATGTTCACACCAGCTATTCCTTTGATGCCGCGGCCAATAGTCTGGGTACCACTCCTGCGGATGCTCACCGCTACGCTCGCGGTAAAGCAATCCCGTTTTTCCCAGTGGATAAACAGGGTGTTCCCCTTGGCTTAGTAAAGATTGATCGGCCACTGGATTTTCTTGCGGTCACCGATCACGGAGAATTTCTCGGTGAACGGGCACTGTGCCGCACCGAAGGCTCACCGGCCTACAACACCACTTTCTGTAACAACTATCGCGTCAATGAGCGTCAGGGCATGCTTATGCTGGGCTCGGTGATCACCACAGAAACTCCAGAGCGCATTACAGAGATTTGCGGCGCCGATGGCAGTCAGTGCAGTGAATATGCCGAGTCACCTTGGCAAGACATTCAACTGGCGGCTAATAATGCCAATGCTCCCTGCGAGTTCACCAGCTTTGTTGCCTATGAATACACAGGTACGCCGGGCACATCGAACTACCATCGCAATGTCATTTTTCGCGATGATAATGTCCCCGCCAAACCGGTTAGCTATATAGACGCACCCATCGACAGTAAGCTCTGGTCTGCACTGGATGCGGTCTGTGATATTGCCGAGGGTTGCGACTACCTGACTATTCCTCACAACTCAAACCTAGCCAATGGACGCATGGCACCCTATATGCAGCTTGAAGATACCACTGCAGCAAAGCGTGCCTATGCCGCTTCGCGACTTAAGCGCGAGCCAATCATGGAGATCTTTCAGCACAAAGGTAGCTCCGAATGTATCAATGGCTTAAGCAGTGTCTTTGGCGCGCCGGACGAGCTCTGTGAGATCGAAGCGGTACGGCGCATGGGCGAAGATAAAACCTATGTCACCCGCAGCCTAAAAGAGGGCGATCTGACTATGGGTCAAGCCTCAGAGGTCACCGCAGAATGTGAACCCGGCAAGACCGGCAGCAATGGCATGCTCGGTGCCGGCTGTGTCCACCCTACTGACTTCCAGCGCTCGGGCCTATTGGTTGGCCTGCTCGAAGAACAGTCGATTGGTTTAAACCCGGTTAAGCTCGGCACCATTGCCGCGACTGACACTCATTCAAGTACCCCTGGTGCGGTTATTGAAAATGCCTGGACTGGTGCTGTCACCGGTGAATCAAACCCTGCTGAGCGACTCAAGCCAGGTCTGCTAACCAGTGGTATTGATGGCAACCCCGGTGGTTTAGCCGGTGTTTGGGCAAAGCAAAATACGCGCGATGGCATCTTTGACGCCATGTTGCGCAAAGAAGTATTTGGTACCTCGGGGCCACGTATTCGACCGCGTCTGTTCGCTGGCTGGGATCTCAATGAAGGTCTCTGCGATGCTCCGGATATGGTTGCTAAAGCCTATGCCTCGGGCGTTCCTATGGGCGCTGATTTAGTGGCTGCAGGTGACAGTGACAAGGCCCCTAGCCTACTGGCCTATGCCGCTAAGGATCCGGATGGCAAGCCGTTGGTAGCACTACACCTGATCAAGGGTTGGATCGACGGTGAAGGCCAAATGCACAATGAAGTGATCACAGTTGCCGAAGCGGAAACCGGTGCTGATAGTCTCTGTGTGGTGTATAGCGATGACAACTTTGACGCTAGCCAGTCAGCCTATTACTACCTGCGCGCCGTAGAGCCTGAGACGGCTCGCTGGCACACCTATGACTGTGCGGCATTGGCTGAGCCTGATCGCCCTGAGGTCTGCACTAATGGGGCTTATCCTGAGACTGTTCGGGAGATGGCGTGGACATCTCCGATTTGGTATCAGGGTAGTAAAGCCGGTAATTAGGCTGTAGCTAGTTCACTGTGAAGAGTTAACTATGAAGAGTTAACTGGCAAAAGCTAACCATAATGGTCAGCTGTTAGTCTCTGGCTATGAATGGTTAGCTAGAAATCGCTGAGCTGTGATTGTGCTTAGTAGGAGCAAGACACCTATTAAGCGCAATCACCAACAGCCCTGCTAACTAAGATAAGAAGTCCTCACAGTTCGCCACTGGCATTGGCTTGCCAAAGTGATAACCTTGAAAGCGCTGGCAACCATAAGACTGAAGTAAATCGTACTGAGTTTGGGTTTCTACTCCCTCGGCAACAACCATCAAACCGAGGCTTTTGGCCATGCTGATAATGGTCTTAATAATTATTGTAGGTCTGGCGTTAATATGCATATTGCGCACAAAAGACTGATCGATCTTGAGTTCCGACAACGGCAGTTTCGACAAATATTCAAGGGACGAATAACCAGTTCCAAAATCATCAATCGAGAACCTTAGCCCCAGTCGCTTGAGCTTCCGCATTATATCGATAGCGGCGTCTACATCTCGTATCACAAGGCTCTCCGTCACCTCGAACTTAAGCCGCCGCGCATCAACCCCGGTTCGCTTTAAACACTCCAAGATGTCCTCAATAAACTGAGGATGATAAAATTGCTTCGGACTAATATTGACCGAGACGGACAGCTCGTCCCCAAGGCCCTGTTCCCGACAAGATTGAATCTGCTCGCAGGCGGTATTAATCACCCATCTGCCGATACCGAGAATCAATCCAGAGTCTTCTGCCAGCGGGATAAAATCTCCTGGTAACACTAGCCCCAATGAAGGGTTTTTCCAACGGATAAGTGCTTCATTACCTACCACTGCGCCCTTATCGTCCACCTGCTTCTGGTAATACAACTGAAACTGATTTTCTTCGATCGCATTATGCAGCGCATACTCAGTACTGGCACGCTTATCGATCGCCGCTTGCATCACAGGGTCGAAAAATCGCAACGTATTACGCCCCGATTTCTTTGCCTGATACATGGCAATATCAGCCTGTTTAAGCGTTTCATCGGAACTCACATTACTACGGTCAATTATCGTCGCCCCAATACTCACGGTGCTAAAAAACTCATGATGCTTTAACTCATAGGGCTGTTCCAATGCTGAAAATATTTTTGTCGCTGCGACTCTCGTCTGAGCGGGAACATCAGTGCCATCGCTACCAAGGTTTTGCAGGATAATGACGAATTCATCGCCCCCTATGCGTGCAACTGTATCTTCAATGCGCAGAAGAACCTCAAGCCTATGAGCCATCTTTTGTAACAGGAGGTCGCCAAAGTCGTGGCCCAGATGATCGTTGAGATCCTTGAAATTGTCTATATCAATAAACAGCAGCGCCGCTTTTTCTCTTGTCCGCCCAATGGTCGCTATCGTTTGATCTAGCCTGTCTTTGAGCAAGCGTCTATTGGGTAGATTGGTCAGCGGATCGAAAAAGGCCAGATGATATATTTCATCCGCATCGCGTTTCGCTTTGGACATGTCAGAAAAAGACATCACATAATTACTCGTCCCTCCTCCTGAATCACTAATCCTACTAATAGTTAGATGCAGTGGGATAACGTCCAAATCCTTGTGCTCCTCCCAAATTTCACCGGACCAAGTATCATCATATTTAACAGATTCCCAGATAGAGGTCAGGAATTTTTTTTCATGCTTATCAGGGCGAAGAAGATGGGGAGCCAGCCCCATCATCTCTTCTGCAGAGTAGCCAGTGATTCTCTCAGCACTACTATTGATGCGTATAATATTGAAATCAGCATCGGTGATGATTATTCCCTCGGAACCATCAAAGGTCATGGCTGCAATTCGTAGGTCATAGATGCGTTTATTTCTCTCCGTCACATCCCTCATAAAACTGGTCACTACAGTCTCACCAAAGCGTCTCAAGTAAACCACAGAAACCTCAACAGATACCCTCTCCCCACTGGCTCTAATCGCATCAAACTCAAAACGGTTAGGGGTAAATTCTCCCACCGCGCCACCAGCAATGCTTCCAAATTGTTTTTCCGCAGCTTCGCGGCCACTGGGTTCAATAATCAGATCAACAATATTTTTGCTGTGCGCTTGAAACTCTGTGTATCCAAAAATAACCTCGGCGACAGGATTCCAATAAATCACCATTCCATGCTCATCCGTAGACACAACTGCATCCAGAGTGGAGTCTAAAATTCGTCGCGACAGTATTTCAAATTGGACGCGCGAATTTAACTGCTTCTGGAGGAAAATAGCCTGCTCATCAATATTCGAATCCGACTGCAAGATGTTTTTTTCATCTGACACCTCGCCTAATACTCTTCTCATTGTTTTGTAGCTATGGCGCAGATCTAACTCGCGCACGACAAGGCGACTGAGCGTTTTAAGAGACAACTTTTGGAAGTCAGATAGTTTTCCCGGCTTATAGTCGAGCACACAGAGAGTACCCAGGGCATCTCCATTAGGAGCTATTAGAGGAACACCGGCATAAAACCGAAACATTGGGCCATCGGTAACCAGAGTATTATCGACGAAGCGTGGATCGAGAAGCGCATTGGGTACCTCCATAATCTCAGAGGGTTTTAAAATACTATGGGCGCAAAAAGCCACTTCTCTTTCAGTTTCGTCAACATTGAGACCTACCTTAGCTTTAAACCACTGCCGATTACTATCCACAAGCGAGATTAAGGCCACAGGCATATTGCAAATCTTTGCTGCCATCTCGGTTAGTTCATCGAACTCAGGCTCATGACCCGTATCCAAGACTTCAAGATCCTGAAGGGTTTTTAGCCTATGCGCTTCATTTTCGGGGAGTGGAGCTTTCACAATCACCTCTCATGAGGTCTTTATTATATTTAATTTTGAGTGCAACTTGGGTTGAACATAGGTACTACAAACAACAGTTCCCCCTGTTATAGAAAAAAATACTAACGGCCCCTTTAACCTTTTTTCGCTATAACGTCGCGTTTCCACTCGCTCTTACTATGATCTATTTTTAGCCTATCCTAGCCTTTGTTTCGCTAAAACCATGTTGAAATAGCTTCAGCCAATCTTAAAAACTAAATATCTCGCCAACTAGTCGCAATCTACATAGCCAGATTTATAGCATCTAGTAGCTAGAGCCTTTGCAATTGCTATTTCCTTAGCTGACATTCTATGCCTTAAAACAGCCACATTTTGCATTGCAGCGCTGTCTCCCTGAGACTTAGCCAACGACCACCAGGCATATGCCTTGAGCATATTCTTAGACACACCGTCACCTATGGCATACATGCTACCCAGATTAGACTGAGCGCCGGCATCTCCTTGCTCAGCAGCTTTGCGATACCACCTGACAGCCTCAAAATCATTCTCAGAAACACCTTCACCTTTGGCATACATAACGCCTAAGCTGAACTGACCGTCGACCCCTCCTTGCTCGGCGGCTCTGCGATACCAGCCAACGGCCTCGGCGGCGTCCTTAAGAACACCACGACCATTTGCGTACATAAAAGCCAGGTTAGACTGAGCGAGAACATCGCCTTGTTCAGCGGCTTTGCGATACCAGTTAACAGCCTCAACATGATCCTCTGGGACTCCAAGACCATTTTCATACATGACTCCTAAATTAGACTGAGCGATGGCATTCCCATTATTAGCATGCATAAGAGCCTCGCCGAAGTCAGAGGAAAAAGCGGCTTGGAACGACAAAAAAGCTGTCACTAAAAGTATGAGTTTCATGTAACTAGGACTCGGTCAAATAATCGATCATTAACTAAGCTATAGACCATTGATATTCTTACTGACGAAAACTACGAAAAAAACCGAAGCTTTAGTCTCTGTAGCAGTTACATCGTTACTCAGTCGTTAACGCTGCAATAGCCGATTTATAACCTTTAAGTTTTTTAGCATTAATTTTCCCTATAGATAATTTCTGAGGGGAAACTATATTTTCTCTAATCAATGTAAAGTCCTATATTAAAAAAGTATGGCGCAGCGGATATTTCTATCCACATAGAGCCCATCTATACAGAGCCCATCTATTCAAAGCCTATCCATATAGAACATAAGGCCATAACAGAGCAAAGCGCCAAGCCAACCACAGCGGACCGCTAAGTTGGCTTAGTCAAGCGCGAGGTTATTTCTAGTCTATTGTTTAGTAGAGAGTCCTGCGAGGCTGACCTATTCCTCATCATGTTGTCTGAAAATACTATTTCAGATCGCAGCGCCAATGATTTATTGGCCGCGATATTAGAACAACTGTTGCAGGTTGATGGTATTGGCTGAAATTTGAGCATAATCAGGACAACAATTAAATAGAGGGGAAATACAATTATGAAACCAGTATTCGTATACGGTGTAATGTTTTTGATAATGCTTTCTGGCTGTGACAGGGGTCCTAAGTCTGGACATGGATTCAGGCTACCAGATGGTGATATCAATCGTGGTCAGGTCGTGTTTGTCGAATTCGAATGCAACGCGTGCCACTCCGTAGGGACTATTGAACAGCTTACTGCCGCCAGCTCAGAGAACAGCATCTCAGTTAAGTTGGGTGGCAAGGTAACCTCAATCCAAACCTATGGTCAACTTGTTACCTCGATCGTTAATCCATCCCATCGGCTAGTAGGTCGCTACCCTAAAGAGCAGGTAAGCACGGCTGATGGCGAATCACTGATGCGTAACTACAACGACGAGATGACTGTAAACCAGCTCATCCATCTGGTTGCATTTTTGCAATCAAATTACGAGCTGCGACCCTACCAGGGACCGAGAGATCATTTGTATTAACCCTAGCCTTAGGGATACTGTTGGGCAGTTAGTTGCCGTATCGCTGATGGTTTTGGAGTGCTAAATGGGAGAGGTTGTTAGCAAGCTGGGGCTTGCTAACAATTGCTCGGCAACGCCTGCGAAACCGGAACGGTAGAATAGAGTATCTCCCAAAAGGCCGACGATTTAACAAACCATAATAATTATGTCATCCCGACCGAGCGCAGCGACGAGGGATCTCTTGAGATCTTTCAAATGGGTTCGAGATAACAGTCCACCCCCCTCACCTGTGATGGGTTGGCGTGCTCAACGGAAGGGATTAATCGATTGATATCACGCTACCATAGAAGCTTAAACCATTTTTTAGAGCCTGACGATAGGCCGAAAATACACCTACTAACAATTGCATAACCATGCATTTATCTATAAGCTCACCAACTTCATTTGCATAAGGCAGCGCCTAAGCTTCTTTCGCTCTTGACCCTCTATTTATCAGCCCACTGTCACCATCACTGTCAAAGGTAGGCTGCAATAACTTTTTTTAAAAAATTGAAAGGAAGTGTGCCATGAAAAATAAATTTTTAACTTTAGTAATATTACTTGCATCGTTTTCCCTTGTTGCCTGCGGTGGCGGCAGTAGTAAAACTGACGTCGACGATACTACTGGAGATACTACTGGAGATACTACTGGAGATACTACTGGAGATACTACTGGAGATACTACTGGAGATACTACCGGAGATACTACTGGAGATACTACTGGAGATGAGACCCAAAGTGCCGACGGCTTATGGTCCGGCGAAGAGACTGCAAATTCAGAGACGATAGGGTTATTTAATGAGGGTACGTTTATAATCATCAATGTAGTTGAGGGTGTAAGTGATGATGAACCAACTACTGGTAATTTCTATCAAGGTACCTACACTGTTACGGGCGACGTCTTGGAAATAGTCAATGCAGATGCCTACTTGATGAATGGAGCATTTATTGCGAAAGGAAACATCGACGGTGTTGTTAATACAGAAGCCACTATCTTAGCTACAGCAACGGATCTCGCGGGAGCAGAAGTCGACAACATAGAGTTAATTTATGACCCCTTAAATACCGATAGAGACATTACATTTGATGATCTAGTAGGATCTTGGATGCCAGCGATTGACGAAGAAGGTAGCATTACCATATCGGATGCCGGTGTATTTACAATGACAGCTAACGATTGTGACAGCACTGGTACGGTAGCATTGACATCTAGTAACAATATCATCGAAGTAGCGCTTACCACTACCGGAGATGCTTGTGACACCACTGGCGACTTCACTGGTTTTGCAGTGCTTTCCGACGATCATGACGACGACAACGATTCAACCATACTTAATAATGAGTTGATTATCGTTTATTCAAACGGTGATTTTGGGTACGCCTATCCTGCGTTTAAAGCACCTTAAGCTTAACTCAAGATAGCCCTGCACTGCTTGAAATAGAGCCCCTAGCATCAGTTGATGCTAGGGGCTTTTTTACATCTTTCAATAAAGGGTACAGGCTGCTGAGAGGGAGCTTTTTTTTGTTTAAGGTTTGAGAGTACTAGTGAATCTTGGAGAGCCGTCTTTGGCGCGTAAAGCGCGTTCGCATATCGGAGTCAGACATTAGACTGCAGTTTGCAAACTTGTTCATAGAGGTGCTGTAGGGCATACAATGGTACTGATACCTGTCTGGCCAGGTGGCGCTGTAGATTAGTGTTCTGGTTTATTGGTCACTACAGTAGTGACTCATTACACCTCTATCATCCCGAGCACAATTTACGTCATCTCGATAGCCTGCCGTTTTAGCCGCCCCTCCATTTATGTCATCCCGACTGCAGTGGAGGGATCTCATGCAATAGGCAGCAAGCTTTTAGGTTTATACATTTCCCCAGCTGCAGGTGCCATTCAGCAGGGAGATCCTTCGGCTTCGCTCAGGATGACAAGATATGCGTAGTCATCCCGAACACGATTTATGTCATCTCGATAGACTGCCGTTTTAGCCGCCCCTCCATTTATGTCATCCCGACCGCAGTGGAGGGATCTCATGCAATCGGCAGCAAGCTTTTAGGTTTATACATTTCCCCAGCTGCAGGTGCCATTCAGCAGGGAGATCCTTCGGCTTCGCTCAGGATGACAAGATATGCGTAGTCATCCCGAACACGATTTATGTCATCTCGATAGGACGCAGCGACAAGGGGTCTTCCCTCTGGTTTGGTGTGCTGAATGGGAGGGATTGATTGCTATCAAGCTGGAGCTTGATAGCAAGTGCTGCGCACCGCCTGCGGCGTCCAAAACGCCTTCGCGTTTAGTCGAACCGTTAGGGTTCTCGGCCGTCGTTCTCCAGCAAAAAAAATCCCCCGCATCTCAGACGCGGGGGATTGTTTTTGGCGGAGAAGGAGGGATTCGAACCCTCGATACGCTATTAACGTATACACCCTTAGCAGGGGCGCGCCTTCAGCCACTCGGCCACTTCTCCATAAACTTGTCTACCGTATTGCCTGTTAAACTTGTCAGGCGCGCCCGGTCACGCGTTGCTGCGAAGCTGTCGCTTCTTGTCTCTTCGAGACCGCCCTTCGTGCGTCCAAAATGCCTTCGCATTTAGTCAGCCACTCGGCCACT
>Ga0302131_1002274_pt1 | contig 10034 bp, 9 predicted proteins | sample CB9_20m_MG_FD_203105 | JGI IMG/M metagenome (GOLD analysis project Ga0302131, IMG submission 203105) | Marine microbial communities from Western Arctic Ocean, Canada - CB9_20m | ecosystem: Environmental > Aquatic > Marine > Oceanic | place: Canada: Western Arctic Ocean | collected 2017-09-19
GGCGCGTAAAAGGAAACGCGTTAATCGCCGACAATCAATTAGAACAGGCAATGTTGCACTATCGGCAATGGGCCGAACTGTTTCCAAGGAATGATTCTCCGATCCTTGGTCAACTTTATGTACTTGAGAGGCAGTTTGAATACTCTAAAGGGCTGAGACTTGCCAGTGACTTTTTAGCAAAGAATGAGAGTTCGGCAGTAGCACTTCAGCAGAGTTATTTTAGCGTTATGACCGGTAATGCCAAAATAGCTAAGCAAGCGTTAAAAAATGTTGAGGAAGAGCTGCTTAATACGCCTTTTGTTAAAGGTGTGCTAGCTAGAATTGCATTGATTGAAGGGCGCCCATCTGATGCAATATCAAATGCTAAAATATCCTATGAGGACAATAATAATACAAACAATCTATTTTTGTACGTTCAAGCATTGGATGAGACTAATCAGGCAAAAAAAACCTACGAATTGCTTGTTGAACATACAAATCTTATTCCGCAAGACCTTTCAGCGAGAATATTATTGGGTGAAAGACAGATGCTTGTCGATCAACAGTCTGCAATCGACAATTATCAAGACTTATTGCAGACTAATCCAAATAATTGGGTTGTGCTGAACAATCTTGCGTACATGCAAAAACAAACAGGTGATTTAAAAAACGCAGCAAAAAATGCCAGTAAAGCCTATGAAATCGATAAATACAATATAGCCGTTGGTGATACTTTCGCACAGATCTTAATGTTACAAAAACACTACAAAGAGGCGCTAAACGTCTACGAACGTATAATGACAGACCGTGTAGATAATGAAGAGGTTATTATTCACTATATTGAAGCGCTATTAAGAAACAATAAAAAGGCTTTAGCCCAGCGCAATATTGAAAAAACGAAATTCACTCAAGCCCTTTTTCATGCTAAGCTGATACGACTACAAAAAGAGTTCAATATATAATTATTGAAACTAAGTCAAAATGAGTTATGTGCGTAAGGCGTATGTAATGCATTAATTAAACTGCCGAGTAAAAGGTAAATTCATACAAATATTGACGTCAATGTTGGTATGTATAGCATACCCGATTAACGAAATAGCCGATTTACATACACACCGGTGGGAGTAGAGTTAGGTTATCGAGAAACGAAACAGCATATGTTTGTAGGTATAACGAACAGATCCATTGAATCTGTTCGTTAAAGGTTGTGTTTTAAATTACTTACGGGTTTTACGACGCATCAAACCCAAACCAACAAGACCTAATCCAAACAAGGCAAGTGCTGGCGGTGCCGACACTGACACACTCACAGAACTAGATGGTATGTAGATACTTCCTGTCCAGTTCGAACTTCCAGTATTATAGTCAGCCCAGTTAACCCCGTTCATTCCAGAAATCGTGTAATCCTGTGCGCCCGCAGTAAGACCTGAAATTAATACAGACTGCCATCGAAGCAATTGATTGTTATCGGCATTACTTGTGACTGGAGTAGTGCTATCAAAAATACCAGTAGATGCTGCTGTGCCCCCTTCTAAGGTCGACGTAGCGGCCCAGAAAAGATTACTACCAAACACTAACTCAGGATCAGGTACGTCATTTGATGTTGATACTGCCGAACTGAAGGCAACGGTGCTTCCGCCAATACTAAGACTTCCTTCAGCACCAGCATTTTGATGGTAACCTCCCATCCAAAACACAACACTGCCTGGAACGCCTGCGTTAACAGTTCCAAAGACAGTTGTATGTGCTTGCGTTGCAAAGTTTGCGCACAACAGCAATGCTGCAGCCAAGCTTAATTTTTTTATTTTTGAGTTCAACATTATTAAATCCTATGTTAATGGTTAATGAAGGGTATATGGTTTATGAAGAATAAGGTGTCATTTTTCATAAACTGAAAGCTATGGTTTAAATAATGTTTTCCATATTGTGCTAATTAAATTACATTACCCACAACTAACTAAGCATATATCAAGCCAATAAAAAAATATTAAATATTTTCAATTACTTACAAATACACAGTAGATTAAGCTTGGATAAAATGTAAAAAAACCCGACACCTATTTGTTTGTTTTTTAAACAAACGTCGAGTCTACACAATATAGTCCCAGCGCGATAAATTAATGATGTTTACCTCTTTACGTGTGCTTGATGGGGAGTTGAAATGCCAGAAAAAGTAGGTGTTAATATAATTCAAATCTAACATTTCACCCGCATTGTTTGCTTTTGAGGCCCCTAGCTTCATGCCCTGAGTCATCTAACCCTCGATGACCCACGTTCTGCTTTGACTGCTGAACCGCCAGTTTAACTATCGGGTCGCCACCATCTGCGGATGGTACAAACTTTCCGTGCAATTTTGAACAGCGTACGGCCACAATTGCCGTGAACTTGTCATACGACTTAGCCAACGCGTATAATTCTTTATCGTTCACAGCCGAAATTAATGTAAAGAAACCTGACTGTCCGCTATCTCAATGAACGAGTAATCACCTTAAACGTTTGTGATCGTCCGTTGATCGCTCTTCAATACCAGATGGTACATAAAATATAACCTCAAGCCATATTCCAATATTTGAAACAACGCGAAAACACTGATCGTCCCTTATACTGGTAAATGCTAAAATGTGTAAAAAATCCTGACAATCCGCTGATCGCTCATGGACTAAACCGCAAGCGCGCTAGGGGAGATCCACTTCAGCACCTGAATAGTTTCGACATTGCCACTCCCTTCCTATCCTAAGTATAGGGCATTTCGCCCTGAATTTACTTAGGAGCAAGATCATGACGCAGAATACTCAATCTGTTAGTCCCCTTCGTCAACGTATGCTAGATGATATGTGCATGCGTAGACTCCCACCCATGACCCAAATCGGCTATATCCGTGCTCTTGCAAGGTAGCCGATTACCTTAAACACTCACCCCCAGCGCCTCGGCTGAAGAGTTGCGGCTGTTTCAGCTGTATCTGGTCAAGCAGGGCACATCCAGCATCACGCTCAATGCCACCCTAACCGGTTTACGGTTCTTCTTTTGTCAAACCTTAAATCGTTCTGAGGTAGTGGGAAAGCTCAGCACCGTCTCGTCCCGGTAACGCGCAAACTACCAACGGTAATGAGTTATGATGAAGTGAAACAGCTCATCACGGCGACCCACCACATGAAATACCGTATGGCATTATCCCTGGCCTTCGGTGCAGAGTTACGTATCAGCGAAGTGGCAATACTGAAGGTGACGGACATAGACAGGGAGCGCATGGTATTACATATTGAGCAGGGCAAGGGATACAAGGATCGGTTGGCCATGTTATCGCCTGTCATGCTGACGTATCTGCAAGATTGGTGGTATTACGCTCAGGCACAACACCTAATGCTACACGGTGGGTGGTTGTTTCCGGGCCAACAAGCCATTGCTCCTTTCAGTACCCGCCAATTAAGTCGTGCCTGTGCGGCGGCGGCCAAAGACGCTGAGATTGAGAAGCACGTTTCTATGCATTGTCTGAGGCACAGCTTTGCGACCCACCTGCTGGAAGCGGGGTTTGATATCCGCGTGATCCAGACCTTGCTGGGTCACAGCAAATTGGAAACCACCGCCTTGTATACCCAAGTGGCCACCAAGTTGCTACATGAGGTGATAAGCCCCCTAGATGCATTAAAACTGCCCCATTGAATCGCGACCAATGGCAGGCTCATCACTAGAGGTGGCCGATGTCTTTCGTCTCCATGGTGCGTATTGGCGACAGACACAACAGGGTCATCTTAACCTTAATCGACTCAATGTCATGTCGGCCATTGAGCGCTGCCGCAGTGCTCAATTAGGCGGACATACATTACATTGCCAGCACTGTGATACCGATGTCATTGCCTACAACTCCTGTCGTAATCGACATTGCCCCAAGTGCCAAGCCTCTGCTGCCAAACGCTGGCTTGAGGCTTGGCAAACACAATTATTGCCGGTGGAGTATTACCACGTGGTGTTTACCTTGCCTGCGGCCATTAGTCAGTTGGCCTTTTACAACAAAAGTAAGATGTATCACTTGTTGTTCAAAGACGCATCGCAAACCTTGCTCACGATAGCCCGCGATCGCAAACACTTAGGCGCACACATTGGCATGACCATGGTGTTGCATACCTGGGGCTCAGCCATGCCCCATCATCCACACGTACACTGTATTGTGCCAGGCGAGGGGCTCGGTTTGGACAAAGAACATTGGCAAACCTGTAAAACTAGCTATTTTTCACCCGTTAAAGTCATATCTCGTTTGTTTCGCAGAGTCTTTGTCGAAGGTTTACGCGACTTGTTTGCGGATGGCAGTTTACTTTTTCATGGTGAGCTGAGTGGCCTTAACACACCTGCCAGCTTCGAGACTTGGTGCGCTGAGCAAAATAAAACCGAGAATGGGTGGTGTATGCCAAACGGCCCTTAGCAGGCCTGAAGCGGTATTGACCTACCTCTCTCGTTACACGCATCGGGTGGCCATCGCGAACAGTTGACTGCTCGCCCTTGATAATCGCGGCGTCACCTTCAAATACAAGGACTATCGCTGTAAAAATGGCACTGAACAAAAAAACATGTCCTTGCAGACTGACGAGTTTATCAGCCGTTTTATGTTGCATATATTACCCAGCGGGTTTCATCGCATTCGCCATTACGGCTTACTGGCCAGTCAAAGTAAATTGGCTGACGCACGCAGGTTATTGGACGTTGTACCGCCCGATGTCGAGCCAACAGATGAGACTGCGGCAGATGACACTGCGCCGTTTCATTGCCGTCAATGTGGTCGCCCCATGCTCGTTGTCGCGTTGCTCCTCCGGGAAATCCTGCCCAGGGCGACACTCACACGGGTATTGCTGACATGACACAAGCAATAAGTGACGTTCAACCACACATCACACCACCGCCAAAATACGGTGACAGGCAAGTTATGGCCAAAATGTTTAAAGTCAGGAAAAAGTACCTGCAAACCGACAAATGTCACAGAAAAATCGGGGATGCTCATGACTAACCTACGCTCAACACGCTACTTTAATTCCCCATGTGCTGAATGTTACGCAACCAACCGCCCACCTGCCACCGAAATCCCCATAGAAACCATACATAGCAGTCAACCCCCCGCGGTTTCCTCCATGAGAGATTATCCGTCGCCTGTCCGCAGGCACTGCGTTGATAGCCATTTTTTTGAATGACAGGCAACTGATAATCTATATCTTTGGGGGACCGTCAAATTGTTCCTAACTCTTCGTTTAATCTTCTTATTTACTTCTTTTAACGGGCAAAATCTCTGGCTTGGATTAATGTGGTTCAATTGAATTCAAAGCTCAAAATGATTTATCCGTGGTGTACTACGAGTGAGTTGCGACCGCTTCATTTGTGACTTTAGTGATGAGCTCAGAAAATAATTTATTTCAGACTACTTTATTTCCCGTTCACCACTTATATGTAGTTTAAAGACTTTAAACAATGAACCACAGAAAGAGATTCTCATAGTGCCTTTTTTTTAGTATGTTTTTAGAAGTCGTTGCTACAACAATGAAAGCAACTAATAGGCAGATTGAGAATTCTCAACTTATAGGCCGATGCATTCGAAACGATTCTCAATTTAAATGCCCTTTTTGCAAAAGCTCAATTTCTTAACCTGTTGAATTAATAAATAATTAGGTGCCTGAGAATCTCAAGTTATGTGGTCGTACTCATATTCACATGTTATTTTCGTTTAATATAAATTACGTGTTTCAATATCCAATAGGCGAGTATCAAATAAATGCTCGCAGCAACCTTCGTCACTAGCCTACGGTATATTGCTAAACAGTCTTTCTTATCCCATCGCGCTTTAATATGCACACACTTATTCTGATAATTTTTAACTGTTAAAGAACGGAATAACCTACAGATTGTTTAGTCAGCGAAAACATCTGCAGGACACAACGTCGTCACTATGACAATTAGGCTGTCATATTTGCCCTTTGACATGAAAACCTTGATGGCACAAAGACAGTCATAATCAAATAGGCGTGGTTTTTAGCCTGCTGCTGTCGAGTTAATTTATACTCTTTGATAACTGCCGAATACGACAAATTTAGGTTTGCATGAACACCCATAAAAACTATTAAAATATCAGTTTACAACATGCGCATATAAGGTTTTACTGTAAACGTCGATAAAGCCAGATTGCTTAGGCTAGACTTTTTGAAAGATGGCGCTTATTTTGTTCTTTATCAGGAAATTGGCGTTATTAACACCAAGCACGCCGACCAAGCGAGTGGCGAAATACAGTCAGCAGCCACTATGAAAGCTGCAAATCAAAACTGAACCGGTGAATAAACCTTTAACCCCTAATATCGCTTACCTTGTGTGGGCATATTTGCTGACCGAAGAAATAAAAATATGAAAAAAGTCATATTAGATGCAGTGGATATCCGTATTTTGAATGCCGTGCAGCAGCATGGACAAATAAGTAAAACTAAACTTTCAGAGCTGGTTAATCTGTCGCCAACACCATGCTGGATTCGGCTAGAAAAACTAAAAAAAGCCGGGTATATAAAAGGTTATCGAGGTGAGATTGCCCTCCATAAAATGCTCGATCTTACAACAGTGATTGTTACCATTTCACTGAAAACACACCACAGAGCAGATTTTCAGCGCTTTGAGCTATGCATTCAAAGGGTTAATGAAATAGTAGAATGTAGCGCAACGGGAGGAGGAGTCGATTATGTGATGAAAGTCATGACTGCTAGCCTCAATGATTTTCAAAACCTCATGGAGGATTTACTTAATAAAGAGATTGGCATTGAGCGTTATACCATATTTGTGCTCACCAGAGAGGTTAAATCAACGACTCTTAATTTGTCGAAATTATTAGGAGAGATAAAAAACACTGTTGCAGTTTAGTCTAATATTTTAAAAGGTTCTTGCTTACATTTTGTAAACTAAGATCGGGCAAGAAACCGCGATACGCCCGTCGCGAAGATTCCCTCAGAGCAATCTATTAAACGTTGCCAATACTTCAGCTAACCTTGTTTTGAATAAGTATGACCATAGAAAATAATTTTTTATGCTCGGCTTGAATATCTCACGCCGACTCCCTGGTGTGCGCTTATATCGTTGAACCACTCGAAGGATGTTCGGCACAAAAAATAACATGGCAGCGTGCTTTACAAATATACTCACCCAACGAGATATACAAAATCCAATGCAAATGATATTTAAGATACCAGACTTTTCTCAAGGTATGTTCAGTATGCTAGGCCAACAATGTAACGTCATGCCTCAGGTGATCCAGTAGAGGAAGCAGAACAAGGAGCTCATGCATCGCAGTTGAGCGATTGACACGTGTCAATAGTTCGACTGCAGTTTTGTCTGAAGATGCTGAGTCCTCTCTCATCAACACCACCGCGAGGCCAGGAGCGGTAACGTCTGTTTGCACATGCTTTGTTATCAATAATTTGTGCAGTCTTATGTTCTTCTTTTCTAGTCATGCAACGCTTGAAATATCTTGATTACTCGTTAAGTCGGTAGTTTGTGTTAAGTCTACAGCTCAGTACCGCAATGTGCTTACTCACCGAGCAGCATAAATATCTGCCTCTGGTCATGTAAGGTGGTGGGTATTGTCTGACTTTAATCGACGGAGGCGGGGCGACCTGCGGTTCCTCCATTTGCGGTGACCCAGTTTCCATTGACGTTTATCCCACCTAGTGGGAAAAAATGCACTTGCTGGATGCCAAAGTTAGGATAGCGCTTCTTATGCGCGGCAAGTGCGTTCAATAATTCGGTAGGTTCATAGGGTACAAGCAGCTTACTGACATCCTTTGCCCTGCGTTGCAGTACTCGAATGCTTGGGCCAACGCCGCAAGACAAAGAGTATTTAATCAAGGTATGCAACTTAGCCGGCCCGGCCACACCGATATGGATTGGTAGGCTAATGCCTTCGGCTGCTAGCCGGTCTGCCCAAGCAATAACCCCAGCGGCCTCGAAACAAAACTGGGTAGTGAGTGCTACACGTGCATCGGTGCGCTCGGAAAAGGCTTGTTTCCACGTCAGAGATTGCATCACCATGGTGTCGGAACCATCGGGGTCAATATCGCGGTTACTTTCGGGATGACCCGCGAAGTGCAAATCCTTGAATCCGTCGAAAAGCTGCGTCTCAATCATTTGCATAGAATCTTTAAATTCTCCAGCTGGACTAGTAACACCACCGCCTAAGAGCAGCGCTTGATCTACGCCAGCCTCTCCTTGATATTGAGCGATCCATTCGGCTAGCTCTGTCTTATTCTTAATGAGACGCGCAGGAAAATGGGGCATGACCGGGAAGCCCTCATCGGTCAGACGGCGAGCCGTGCGCACCATATCCTCAATCGGTGTTCCCTCTAAATGGGCTATATAGACGCGGGTGCCTGTTGGCAGAATATCGCGAAACCTCTGTATCTTGTCGGCGGTCCGAGGCATCACCTCAATCGAATAGCCGCTGAGAAAGTTTTCCAGCAATCGGGATGTCTGCTCCTTTGAATTGGCAGCGAAAGGTTTGTGAAAAAAAGAAAAAAGCCCCATAAATGTATCCTACTTACTGGTGGGTGGTCTAACCCTGTTATTTTAACGATTGAGTAGTGCTTATAGGCTTTTCTGTAGGCCTTTCACCTTACGGTTAAAAACATCTTAGGTGTTTGTAACACGATACTCCTAGTGTTTCTTTATTTGCTAAGATTAAGTTGCCGCAATTTTCTTTCTAGGATCAAAGAACGGCTTTTCAACAACGGTGGCCGTTGTTTTTCCGTTAGGTGTCTGGACGTCGAAACGGGTGCCTAGTTCCGCTTGATCTTTGCCAACCATTGCCAATGCAATATTTAGCTTCAGACGCGGAGAAAACACCGCAGAAGTCACCTTGCCTACTTGTTGGCCATCTTTTTCAAGTACCCAAAATCTGGAGTTAGGACCGGTTAGTGGAGGACCATCAATTAATAAACCAACATGTTTGCGTGATACTCCGCTTTCACGGATACGTTTGAGTGCAGACTTACCGATGAAGTCGGCCTCGATATCCAGTGCCACCAAACGATCCATGTCTAATTCATAGGGATTGGTGTTGATGTCCATATCTGCATGATAAGACAGCATTCCCCCCTCAATACGCCGAATTGTCGAGGTATGACCTGGCTGGAGACCCAGCGGAGCACCCGCCGCCATGATCGTCTCCCACAGTTCATCCCCTTTGGAGCCATCCTGCAGATATAACTCATAGCCAATTTCGCTTGACCAACCAGTCCGGGAAACGATCAGTGGGATACCGTTAAGGTTATATTCCCGTAACCAGTAATACCGAAGGTCGGTGATACTCTCACCAAATAGTGCTTGCATAATTTTTACAGACTGGGGACCTTGCAATTGAAGAGGTGAAACATCTGGTTCGTGGATTGTGACATTTAATGTGGAGTTAATCGCAACACCTTGTGCCCAGAGCAGAATATCGCTGTCAGCAAGAGAGATCCAGAAGCGGTTTTCTTCAAGACGAAGCAGGATAGGATCGTTCAAAATTCCACCTTCAGCGTTCGTCAATAATATATATTTACATTGGCCTACAGCAAAGTTTGTAAGGTCGCGTGGAGTCAACATCTGAACAAACTTTGCAGCGTCAGGACCGGTGATTTCTACCTGACGCTCAACGGCAACATCACAAAGAATGGCTGTGTTAAGCAAATTCCAGAAATTTTGAGTGGGATCACCGTAATCTCGGGGGATATACATGTGATTATAAACACAGAACCCTTTTGCGCCCCAGCGCAAGGTAGCATCAAAGTAGGGTGATTTACGAATTTGTGTTCCAAAGCCAAATTCTTGTATAGCCATTATATAGTCCTCGTATTATGCGACAAGCTCTGTAGGGTGTTATTGCACAGCGATCAAAACCCTTAATAGGTAAAATAATATTCGGAGTTTGCACAACGAGTGGCCTAAACAGATGCCGTAAAAAGGCTCAACTGGACTTTTTATTTACCTTCTTTAGTCTATTGGGTCTACAGTCAAAAATTACGGTTCTAAAAGGTTTTACTTTCACGTGATGAGTGCGTAGCTTG
>Ga0302131_1002281_pt1 | contig 10020 bp, 6 predicted proteins | sample CB9_20m_MG_FD_203105 | JGI IMG/M metagenome (GOLD analysis project Ga0302131, IMG submission 203105) | Marine microbial communities from Western Arctic Ocean, Canada - CB9_20m | ecosystem: Environmental > Aquatic > Marine > Oceanic | place: Canada: Western Arctic Ocean | collected 2017-09-19
TGAACTGCCAATCAAAATCTTAAACAGGCCAGGTTCGGCAAGCCATGCTTGAGTTTTTACATCGTAAAAAGACAGGTCCCGCAGGTTTAATTCAAATTCTAGGGTGGCGCTTTCGCCGGGCACTAGGCGGATTTTTTGAAAACCTTTTAATTCTTTTAGCGGTCGTGGCACAGAGGAGGTTTCGTCCTCTATATACAGCTGCACCACTTCCTGCCCGGCGTGAGATCCAGTATTTTTAAGCTTGACGGAAACGATAAATTGGCTGGGATCAAAGTGCTTAGTGGCACTGTTTTCTGTTGAAATGCCCTTTGTTAAAATGCCCTTAGTTGCGATACTTAGCTCGCTATAGGCAAAGCTGGTGTAAGAGAGGCCGTGTCCGAAAGGGAATAGGGGCTCTACCTGCTTGCTGTCGTAATAGCGATAGCCGACAAAGACACCTTCCCCATAGTCCCCTTCATCATCCCCGGGATAGTAGTCATGGGTTGGGTTGTCCTGAAGTTTCTTAGGAAAGGTTAGGGGCAGTTTTCCCGAGGGGTTGCTATGGCCCATTAGCATCCTGGCTATGGCATGGCCACCTTGCTGCCCCGGCAGCCAAGCTTCGACTATGGTGTCGGCTTTATCTATCCAGGGCATTTCCAGAGGGCTGCCGTTATTGAGTACCACAACGGTGTTTTTATTCGCCGCTAACACCGCCTCAACCAAGGCGTTTTGCTCACCGTATAGAGCCAGATCAGCGCGGTCGCGGCCTTCGCTTTCAGAGGTGGTGGATACGCCGACAAAGACAATTGCTAAGTCCGCTTCTTTAGCCAGTGCCACAGCGCTATGAAAGTCGCCAGCAGGTGAGCGGCTGGCTAGGCGCAACAAATTGACGGGTATTTGCATGGGGCCAGAGACATAGTCCAACTGTATGGCGTAAGCCTTGCCGGCGATCAGCTCTGCGCTGCCTCCCCTAGAGCCAATATTGAGAAACTCGAGAAACCGTGAGGGCTTTATTGGTTTGGTATTACTGATGATGACTTGGCCATCGAGGGTCAAGGTGGCGTTCGACATATGCACTAGATCAAAGTCGTAATGGCCGCTGACCTTGGGCCAAAAATAGCCGCTCCAGCGCACCGAGAAATTGCCCTTGGCTGAGGCTGGCAATTGTTCTGCGAATCCCAGTTTGGCGAAGTGCTGATCAATATCGGAAAATATCGGCTGGCCGGAAAATTGTTTGTTGCCAAAATACTCGGCTTTTAATCCCTTTGAGGTTCTCTCTAAGTCGGGGCTAAGCAACCGTGCATCCATTGTCGCAGGGTCCGGCTCATTGTCGACGCCCTGGGCGTAGGTCAGGCTGATGTCACCAGCATCACTATCAGCCAAGAGGGCGGTTAAGCCTTCCAGGGGAGTGGTCTGCCGGAAGGGCACCACTTGAGAGCTGCCACCGCCCTGCATAATGGCGACATCGGCATTGGGGCCTATAAGGGCAATGCTCTTGACGTTGACTAAGTTGAGTGGCAACAGCTGGTGATCATTTTTTAACAGGGTGATAGCTTCTTCAGCCACCTGTTGGCTCAACTGCTGATGGGCTAGGCTATTGAGTTGACTGCTGTCGTAGGGGTTGCCGTCTCCGCCTAAGGTTCGCGCTTTTAAGGTCAACTCTAAAACGGTTGCAACGCGCTTGTTGATGACCGCTTCGGCCACCTCTCCACTGTTGACTGCCTTAACCAATGCGCTGCCGTACTGCTTACCTGGTCCTGGCATTTCCAGGTCCAAACCGGCGTTGGCCGCGGGCACTGTTGAGTGCACTGCGCCCCAGTCAGAGACAACCAGGCCTTTAAAACCCCATTCGTCGCGTAAAACATCTTCAAGCAATGACTTGTTCTCTGTCATATAGACGCCATTGACACGGTTATAGGCTGCCATGATGGTCCAGGGCTTAGCTTCTTTAACCACCTGCTCAAAGCCCGGCATGTAAATTTCTCGCAGGGTGCGCTGATCTATATTGGCGCTAACGGTATGGCGTCTGTATTCCTGATTATTGGCAATAAAATGCTTTGGCGATGTGCCTATGTTTTCGCTCTGAACTCCGAGCACAAAGCCCACGCCAATGGCACCGGTGAGATGGGGGTCCTCGGAATAGGCTTCAAAATTGCGGCCGGCGAGGGGTGTTCGCTGGATGTTGATGTTCGGTCCCAATAGCACCTGGGCACCCTGTGCGCGAGCTTCTTTGCCGATGGCGACGCCAACGTCCTGAATTAGCTTGGGATTCCATGTGGCTGCCATAGCCACGCCGGTTGGAAACAGGGTGGTGGCTTCGCTGTTGTTAGAGCGCACGCCGTTGGGTCCATCAGTGACATGAAAAGAGGGAATGCCAAGACGATCAATGGCTTTGCTGTTCCAAAAGTTCGCGCCAGACATTAACGAAACTTTCTCTTCAAGAGTGAGCTGTTTTAGCCACTGGCCTGTTTGCTGCTCGATGCTCAGGTCGTTATTAGCTGATCGGGTATCAGCAGCAGCGGCGGCTGTGCTCAGACCGCAGCAAAGGGCGCAGTAAAGGGCTATTTTCGCTGACATCTTAGGGCTCATACTTTGCTGTTCTCTTTGTAGGTTTGCTGGTTTCGAGTATGGAGAATACAAATAGTATGGTCGCCTGAATAAAAACCAGCTGCGCTGCCCAGGGGAGGGATGCAGCGCAACTGTGGTGAACTACACATGGTTAAGATTACCAAGATAATGCTCTAATTTAAGGGGGTTTTGCATAATATTTTGCGCTTGTTATTTTTTGGTTTATCGCATAATAATGACATCTTGGTCGATTGAGAGCTTGAATGACATACAGGAATCATTTAGTTATATGGATAATAGTCTTATATGGATAATAATTTTTCATGAGTGATATTCAGAGCGCTGCAGAAATTCACTGGAAAATGCTCACCAACCAGCCGGTGACTCGAGAGGCGTTTTTTATGGCCCTTGGCTTGGTAATGGGTGATCATCGGGGTAGTGCGGTCCACCTACTGACCCGGGATCTGCCAGAAGAGGTCCATGAATCGATATTTTATCACCAGGCCAAGGCCGGTGAGCTGCGAACCAAATGGGCTGATAGCTTCACAGAGCCCTGCTCAATCGATGCCCAGGGCGCATTCCAGTTTCTGATTGAGCTCTACGACTCGTTGGAAGAGGTGGATGAGGCTTTCGCCAATCATATAACCCCAGGAACCACCCGCAGCAAGCGCAATCACTTAAGTGATATTCCTACTAAACGGCCGAACAGCAAATTGGGCTGGAGTATCCAGTTAACCACTCAGGGGCATGGTCACTACAACTGTATCCGCAAGCAATTTGTCACTGGCCCGGGAGATTTGATTTTGCTCTCACCAGATGCTCTCTATGATTATCATCGGGATGAGTCCTGTGATCTGTGGGAGCACCAGTGGGTTTATTTCCCCCAGGAAGAGCGCTGGCTGACCTGGCTGCAATGGCCGGAAATTGGCCCCGGAATCTACCACATTAAGGCTGATCAAAAAAACACGGGGAAACTGCAGGGGTTATTTGACGAAATTTACGATACCTATTTTGGATCATCAGAACTGGTTTCAGTATTAACTACCAATATGTTTGAGCAGCTGCTTATTCGCTGTCATCAGCTGGCACCTAAGCAGAGCTTTCCATTGATGGATTCGCGGATTGCTCTTGTGAGAGATTATATAGCGCGCAATTTTAATCAAAATTTCACTATTGATACCCTGTCGGGAAAGGTGGGGCTGTCTCCCGCAAGGCTCTCTGCACTGTTTAAACAGCAGACTGGCTCTACGCCTATGCGCTGGCGGGATGAGCGGAGAATGGCGCGGGCGTCGCAACTGCTGTTACAGACTCTGCACCCGGTGAGTAAGATTGCCGAGCTGGTGGGGTACAGTGATGCGCTGTATTTCTCCCGCTGTTTTAGTCAGCATCTCAACTGCAGTCCCAGTGCCTATCGTGACAAGCGCCGAGAAAAGATGCTCTTCGGTGAAAGCTATACAGCAGCTAGTGACTAGCTTTAGCTCTTTGCTAAAATCATGCTAATAAAAGGCTGGACTTAGCCTTGATATGGAGCATCGGGCTCAGTGGGCGGTGATTATCCTCGAGACAAATAGAAAGTCTTGGCCAATCAACAATACCAGTGGTGGCGGCAATAATTCCGAGCCTCATTGGCTAACTTGCTGGCTTCGGCCGCGGCTTCATCGGCTAACTGCTTTGCTTTCGCTGCAGCCTCAGCGGCTAATTTTTTTACTTCAGCAGCGGCTTCATCGGCAAGTTTTTCGATCTCTTGGGCAGCTGCATCAAAAATATTGCTGTTTCCGCAGTGCGCGGGGGCATTAATATTGCCTATCTGAACACAATTTTTCGCACCGGTAATCTCCGATAGGCATAAAGAGCCGATGCAAGCGGCTGCAATAGAGGTCACATCACCAGAGCTAAGAGAGATATTTCCACCTCCTCGGTATATGTTGCCGATAAAAATACCGTTTACACCACCAATGGCTCCCATTACATTACTTGATAAATTACCCGTAGAGATTTGAATTGTAGATGGACTCGTCAATGAGGTGAAGATCGAGCCAACGATGATTTCCGATCTTGCGGCTATGGCGATATCCGTATGACTGGTGATATCACCAGTCGTGATATTATCGGTAATCGCCACCGATGAGTGGCTGACATCGTATCCTACCTGAATGATAGAATCGCTACTCACCGAGACTGACTCCGACTTTACATTCTTGACCGATATATTGGCGTTAAACTGACTAACACCATTTGTCTCGCCAATCGCAATTGATGCGTTCGAGTCCACACCAATTCCATTTGCACTAAGTGAGCCTGCGGTGATTTTGATAGTGTCGTTTATCGCATTACTACCGGAGACGCTGCCGAGAATAATCGACCCCGTTGAATTAATACCGACACCGCTTGCGGAGATATTGTCTGTGCTGAGATCGATTGTGATGTTAGACGCAGCGCCGGAAGTCGAGATCACACCTAAACGTTCGACCGCTTTACCTTCGCCCAAGAAGCCTACACCGGCACCGGAAACGTCCCCCAGCTTAAGTGAGACAGAACTGCGGTCAACTTGGTCGCCAATAACACCACCGATTAACTGTTCAACTTCTGCCGCACCTAAGAGTGACGCGCTAGCGCCATGAATGTATTTTGCGTTAACGCTTACGTCGTCATCAGAAGCACTGGTGGTATCTATGGATCCAATATCTTGTAGCGATTGGGAGCTACCGGCAATCGTTGCGGCAACGTTACTTATGCCCCCGCTAATATCAACTTTCAAAATGCTACCTTTCGCCGCCCCAGAGATGACGCCTACATCTTGTTTAGCCGAGGATTTGCCGACTACGGCGGCACTGACGTTGGTGATTGAGCCGGCCTTAATACTAAGCGTGTCATCACTCAGGGATGCTTCTCCTGCATCGATAAAGCCAACATTCTGAAAAGCATCTACGTGGGCCGCCAAACCTGCGGAGGCATTGAGAACTGATCCCACATTCACTCCCAGGTCGACATTGTCGATATTGCCGCCCTCTATATTGCCCACCATTTGTCTAGCTGTGGATGAAGCTGCCAGAGCTGCAGAGGCGTTGATCACCGAAGTTGCAGAAACTTTAATCTTACTATTAGAGACACTGCGACCACTCACTGTGGCTATCTTTTGCGTAGCCGCTGCCGCTGCGCCTAAACCGGCCGCGATATTTACCGCATCGGTGACATCTGCGGTTACGCTGACGTCGTTGATACCACCAGAGGTGGCTTTTATAACACCGACTTTTTGCTCAGTATCGCCAAGATCTGCTCCGACTCCGATTGAGGCATTGACCAATGCGGTGGTATTAACCGAAACCGAAGAATTCTCAACACGGGCTCCTGCGGCACTTATCATACCGACGTCCTGAATAGCTTTGCTGTACCCGGCGACGGCAATGCCGGCATTTACTATGGTGGCCTTAGCTTGGACATTTACTGAGTCACCAGTGGCATCAGTACCTTTTATTACTGCTATGTTTTGTTCAGCATCGGCGTCGCCAGCTATAGTAGCCGAGACATTAACTGCGCTAGGTAAGGACACTGTGACAGTGTCGTTTGACATGACTTTTGCATCAAGGTTTCCGATCGTCTGTTTCGCGGTAGCAGTAGCGCCTACAACAACGCCAGCATTGAGCGCTGCACCATCAATAGCGACCGAAACTTTAGTATTGGCAATTGCATCCGATACCGGCAAGAAAACCAAGGCAAGAGAACAGCATAACAATACAAAAGAACGCGGTTGCACTCTGGTCGTTGCCGAAAATATTGACTTGTATGCCATGGGATCTAGTTGCTCGGTGTATCGATTGATCATAGATTGTGGCCTTGGTCGCAGTGTCCTTAGACTAGCAAGCTAGTACGATCTAGCGGTTGCCGAAATGCCTGTTTAGGATCAGCGCTTTACAGTGGGCCATGGAATAAATATATAGGAGGCCTAGCGTCTTTTAGTCTTGGAACCGATGAAAATTTTCACCAGACCGGTAGATTTTGAGCCTCTCTCACTTTGGGTCAAATACTAAATAACATTAAAATCATCATCTGGGAGGGCAAGCTCAGTCGATGAACATAGCCTGCACCCGATCTGCTAGCTGATTAACTGCAGGCTGTATTGGGATGCTTTAGTGACCCCTGGGCACTGAATTATTTGTCTTGTGCTTTAGCGCCAGTTTCGACAACGGCCTTAGCTGCAGCCGTTGCTGTCTCCTTAGTTGCTGTCGCAGGCACAGTCGCGACTGGTGCTGCTTTCGGCACTGCTTTCGGCACTGCTTTCGGCACTACCGCCGCCTTAGGCACTGCTGGCGTGACCTTACTACCGATGGCTGTCTCACTCACACTTTCCCACCAAGTCACATAAGGCGTGTCACGGAGCGGAGTATAAGTGTTTATTGATCTAAAGGTTTCAAAGCCGATAGAGCCTGAGGCGAGCAAACCCATCCGCGTCTGATACCGAAACAGAGCATCGCTCGTGAGTTCACCTAATTGGCCATCGATAGACCCTGCGTAATAATCTAAGTCTGCTAAAGCCCGTTGCACAGTCTTTATAATTTCCGCTGGCTTAGTTTGGTTTTGCTCAACAAATTGTGCCAGCAGCGCGGTATTTTTCTCTGCATTGACACCGGCGTTAGCGAGGCAGCGCCAGTAGGGCACGCCTTGAAGCTTGCCGACCAACTCGATCGCACTCACTTCAATCAGCGAGCGTAATACATTGTTAAAATCCTTTGAAACATTGTCAGACATAGAGAAGCTATATCCGAGATCATTCATTGAGATATCTGCGGAAATCGCTTTACCTTTGAGGTTTGAAAGCGCGAGGGTGTTGGATGACACCGCACCTGAAATCATCTGCAAAGTAGCCACGTAGCCAGCATTCAAGTCCATGGTCAGAGTGCCATAATTGGCACTTTGTGAAACGCTTTGAGTAGCATCTTCTTGCCCCCGAAGCAGAAAGAAAGTACCGCCATCAATCAGGTTTCCCGGATCAATCTGCGTTGAAATTCCATAACCTTTTTGGCTGCTCCAGAATGTTTTGTTCATCTGTGTCAGACCGCCCCTGATGAAATAGTCTGGGGCTCGGAAAAGGCCTTTATCTGGGTGGCTACCCTGTAGGGATAAGATATTCTGAATGTCTGAACTGAAACTCACGTAGCGAACTCCCTCGCTCCGAATAGTCATTTTCGAAAGCGCTGAAATTAACATTTCAGTACTACCCTTGGAAATAGTCCGTTCCGAGGTGAAGTTAGTAATAGGTGAGGACGACAGATAGATTGGATCAACCTGCTGGATTGCCATCAAATCATCCATACAAGTTAGTGAGGCGTTGAAATCTGTGACTACTGACGTTGGCAGGGACGAGGGGTACTGTGCCTGCAGTTCAAGTGGCACTTCAGGCGTTTGCGTCGTTGAGCATGAGGCGATAGTTAAACTCAGTAAAGTTGAGCCGCAGACCTTAGAAAATCTATTCACTTTGATATCGCACCCATGTTGTTGATGTTATTGATGTTATTTTTTCGCTCGCGCATAGGCTACCAGCTCTCTAACTACTGGGCCGTTGTCGGTGGCGATTACTTGGCGCACATAATGTCCGAGAGACTGCGCATAATTGAGCATTATTTTTTCACGTCCATTGCGATCGCAGATCACCTCGGTGGCCTCAACTTTTCCTGCTGGCACCAAAATGAGGGATGTGCCTCCAACCGCGCAGTCCCAAACTGCTGTTGTTATATCTGGCGGGCGGACGCTATGTCGCTTTTCCGTAAAAGAGAACTTGTAGCCTTTAGAGAGTTCGATAGGAAAACTTTCACTGTGCTCCAATCTCGACCAACCACTGGCTAAATCGGTTCCAGAGCCTCCCCAGCGGATAGGGGGTAGGAGTGTTGACATAGTCGTTTGCAGGTAATCGCCGGCATTGTTTCTCCAGCTTACTTTACCAGCATCTATGCCAGTTACAGTCCACTGTTGCTGCGGATTATTGAATGAAAAGGTATCGCCTAATCGCAGCGGCGAATCTGTTTCCCCAGTAGCACTTGACCCAGCTCCCAATGAGGGTGGCTGAGCATAGATAAATTGGGGGTCTACAAATGGTTTTTCATGGGAACAGCTGGCCAAAAATAGCACCACTGAGAGAAACCCAAATATCTTTAAAGGTCGAGCTTTCATAATTTAGGTCTCAGAGTTATCTAGCTGAGGCGTTAAAGCCAGCACGGTTCAGATGCTTTATTCGGCTCGGGAACACACGTGTTAGCAAAAATGGCATCGAGCCAGGTATTCCGGACCGCTTATGTCTGAGCCAAGCGCGTCAAAAACGGGTAAAGGCTGATTAGCAATCGTTGCCGGTATTAATAACGTTACCGGTTATAACAACGGTGACCTGATGCTGGCGATGATCTCCCAACACTGGCCTGACATTGCCAATTGCGAGACCACCACAGCCAGCCTGTTGGTTGATAGTGGCGATAGCAGAACCGCGGTTGGCTCTAGTCTTAGTATCACCATGCACACCAATACCTGGTGTTGAAGTTGACGACAGCACGTCATTCTTAGCTTTCGAGGCTAACATTGAGGCCATAGTAGCGTCGTCAACCGCTATAACGGGTGCCGCGAAGGTACCCGCTGCTAGAAGTAAAACGCTTTTAAAATATTTCGGCATTTCTAGTCTTCGCTTCCGATGGTGCCAATCGACTGCTCAATGTCTGCTTCGCCGCCACTGACTGCACCAGCGTTGACAACGCCACCCTCAAGTTCGACCGAGTCGGTTAGCGCGCCGGAGATGGAACCATTTAACATAGTTGCAACTGACTGCTCTATTTTGGCTGTACCACCAGACACTGCACCAGCATTAATAATTCCGCCTTTAATATCTGCAGAGATCGTCGCTGAACCAGAGACATCACCTGATTTTATCGAGGCAACAGATTGCTTGATGGTTGCCTTACCCGCAGAAACATCACCAGCGTTGATCACAGCACCGACGACATCAGCATCGATTGATGCGGCTCCGTCAATTTCCGGTGCACCAGCAGAAATTGCACCACTTGAAAGTGACGCGGCGAATATTGCGGCTAAACTCAAAGATTTGTTCATTACAATTTAACTCCAATCAAGTTGTTTTTTAAGATTACTGCGGATTTTTTAATTAGTGTATCCGCAATTCCGTCACAAAAATAGCTGTTTTGAATCTAAATTATCTCCATGTCGTTGCTGGTCGATGATAGAGCGAAATTTATTTTTTCGTGCAGGGTAAAATCCAGTCTATCGTTGAGCTTTAGAGGGAGGGATTTATATTATTTCCTTAGGCTCCAAAATAAAGCTGAATAAAATGTTGAATTAAGTTATCCGGATAATAACTGCATGTAATGCGCTAGATATAAAGAAGCGTACTAGGAGAAATATATTGCTGAAATAATATTGTATTAAAGTAGGGTTGAAGAAAAAAATTAGAGGATTGTCGAGAACATTTATATGTCG
>Ga0302131_1002288_pt1 | contig 9982 bp, 7 predicted proteins | sample CB9_20m_MG_FD_203105 | JGI IMG/M metagenome (GOLD analysis project Ga0302131, IMG submission 203105) | Marine microbial communities from Western Arctic Ocean, Canada - CB9_20m | ecosystem: Environmental > Aquatic > Marine > Oceanic | place: Canada: Western Arctic Ocean | collected 2017-09-19
GCTTTGGCACGAGTTTCAGGTCAATTAAAGCGAGCCACTATAGGGATATGTATGGTAGAATTCAGGCCTTTAAATAGGCTGCTTTTAGCGCCTACTGGCACACCTTAAAGACTGCATTGAATGGGTTATAGGTGGATCTAAAATAATAGCGATAAAACTTCAGGGCGCGACGGAAACTTATGGGTGATTTAGCACAAGAAATTGTTCCGGTAAATATCGAAGACGAACTCAAGCAATCCTACCTAGCCTACGCCATGAGCGTAATTGTTGGCCGGGCACTGCCAGATGTAAGAGATGGCCTCAAGCCTGTGCATCGCCGGGCGCTATTCGCCATGAGCGAGCTGGGTAACGATTGGAACAAGGCCTACAAGAAGTCAGCCCGTGTTGTCGGCGACGTCATTGGTAAGTATCACCCTCACGGTGACTCTGCTGTTTACGAGACTATTGTACGTATGGCCCAGCCATTCTCACTGCGCTATATGCTGGTGGACGGTCAGGGTAACTTTGGTTCTGTCGATGGTGACTCCGCTGCTGCCATGCGTTACACCGAAATTCGTATGACCAAGATCGCCCATGCGCTGCTTGAAGATCTCGAGAAAGAGACTGTCGATTTTGTCCCCAACTACGATGAAACCGAACAGATTCCCCATGTGTTACCCACCCGCATACCCAACCTATTAGTCAATGGTTCCTCCGGTATTGCTGTGGGCATGGCGACCAATATTCCGCCCCACAACATCACTGAAGTGGTCAAAGGTTGTCTGGCAATGATCGACAACCCAGAGATTACCGTCGATGAGTTGATGGAATATATCCCCGGACCGGATTTCCCAACTGCCGGTATTATCAATGGCAGAGCCGGCATTATTCAGGCCTATCGCACCGGTCGTGGTCGCATCTATGTGCGCGCCAAAGCCCGTATCGAAGTGCACGAAAAGACTCGCCGTGAAACCATCATCATCACTGAGATTCCTTATCAGCTGAACAAAGCGCGTCTGATTGAGCGTATCGCCGAGCTGGTTAAAGAGAAGAAGCTTGAAGGTATTTCTGAACTCCGCGATGAGTCGGATAAAGATGGCCTGCGCGTAGTGATCGAAATTAAGCGCACCGATGTGGGTGAAGTGGTCCTTAATAACCTCTTCTCCCAAACTCAGCTGCAAAGCGTGTTTGGTATCAACGTTGTGGCACTGGTCGACGGTCAGCCGAAGATTCTCAATCTACAGCAGCTAATTCATCACTTTCTGCGTCATCGCCGTGAAGTGGTTACACGTCGTACTATTTATCTATTGAAAAAGGCCCGCGAGCGCGCCCATACATTGGAAGGCTTTGCTATTGCCCTAGCCAATATCGATGAAATCATTACCCTGATCAAGCAGTCGCCCACAGCTACCGAAGCCCGTGAAGCGCTAATTGCTCGCGGTTGGAATCCTGGCTCAGTGATTCAGATGCTCGACCGTGCAGGCGCTGAAGCGACCCGCCCGGAATGGCTCGAAGATCAGTACGGTCTGCGCGACGGCAAGTACCACCTGTCCCCAGAGCAAGCCAAAGATATTCTCGAGTTACGTCTGCACCGTTTAACCGGTATGGAACACGACAAAATTATTGCTGAATTTGCCGTTAAGCTGGAAGAGATTACTGAGTACCAAGATATTCTCGGTGACCTGACTCGTCTGATGACAGTTATTCGCGAAGAGCTCGAAGCCGTGATTGAAGAGTTTGGCGATGAGCGTCGTACCGAGATCATTGAATCTCTCCACGATCTCACCATTGAAGACCTGATTACCGAAGAAGACCGTGTTGTCACCATCTCCAACGGTGGCTATGCCAAGACTCAGCCGTTAAGCGATTATCAAGCTCAGCGTCGCGGCGGTATGGGCAAGTCGGCAACAGCGGTTAAAGATGAAGATTTTGTTGAGCACCTCCTGGTTGCCAGCACCCACGCAACGATTCTGTGCTTTACCAACCTGGGCAAGGTTTACTGGCTCAAGGTGTATCAGATTCCCGTTGCTGGCCGCAATTCTCGTGGACGTCCAGTGGTTAATCTGCTGCCTCTGGGTGAGGGCGAGCGCATTAGCTCGATCCTGCCAGTGGAAGAATACAGCGCTGACAAGTTTGTCATTATGGCCACCGCCAACGGCACAGTGAAGAAGACCTCACTGGAGCAGTACTCGCGTCCACGCAGTGTGGGTTTGCGCGCAGTGGATTTGGTTGAAGGCGATCACCTGGTGGGTACCGCGATTATTGATGACAACAGCGATGTGATGTTGCTCAGTTCTGAAGGCAAGGCCGTGCGCTTTGCCAGCACTGATGCGCGCTCAATGGGCCGCGTTTCTAAAGGTGTGCGCGGCATGCGCCTGCCGGAAGGCTATGAAGTTATCTCTATGGTCATACCTGAGCAAGACGGCTTCCTGTTGACCGTCTGTGAAAATGGTTATGGCAAGCGCACCAAGGTCGACGAGTTCCCCACTAAAGGACGCGGCGGCAAGGGTATGATTGCGATTCAGGCCAGCGAGCGCAACGGACCATTGGTCGGCGCCACGCAGCTCTTTTCAGGTGATGAAATTATGCTGATCTCTGATCAGGGCACCATGGTACGAACCCGCGGCGACGAAGTTTCGGTTGTGGGTCGTAACACTCAGGGCGTGCGCATTATTCGTTTGAAGGACACCGAAAATCTTGTCAGGTTGGCACGTATTGCTGAGCCGGAAGAAGAAGAGTTTGTGATTGAGGATGATGCTCTTGATAACAATACTGCTCTTGATGACAATACCGCTGAAGGCTCTGGTCCTAATGAAGAGGCCGCTGAAGGCGCTGTCGATGACAATGCTGCTGAAGGCTCTGTTGATGACACTTCTGAAGACAGTTCCGCTGACGAGTAAGGTTTAAATAATGACTGATAAGAATCCACTGCTCGACCTGCGCAGCAAAATTGACGGCCTTGATCAAGAGATTATGGCCAATATCAGCGCCCGTGCGCGCTGTGCCCAGGATGTTGCCAAGATCAAAAAAGAGCAGGGTGACGAGACCTATTACCGACCTGAGCGTGAGGCTCAGGTGCTCCGTGCGATAATGGAAAAAAACGTCGGCCCCCTTGGCGACGAGGATATGGCGCGTCTGTTTCGACAGATAATGTCTGCCTGCCTAGCTCTTGAGCAACCTATTAAGGTCGCCTTTCTCGGGCCTGAAGGTACTTTTACTCAGGAAGCCACACTCAAGCACTTTGGTGACTCAGCAGTAACTGTTCCCAAAGCCGCGATTGATGAAGTGTTCCGCGATGTTCTGGCCGAGTCCTGCAACTACGGCGTTGTGCCCATTGAAAATTCTACTGAGGGCGTGGTCAGCCACACTCTGGATAGCTTTATTGATTCCTCAGTCAAGATCTGTGGCGAAGTTGAACTGCGTATTCACCAGCACTTTATGATTGGTCCCAATACCAACAAAGACACTGTGACCCGCGTCTATTCTCACGCCCAGTCACTGGCCCAATGTCGCAAGTGGTTGGATTCCAATTACCCCAATATCGAACGTGTAGCGGTGAGCAGCAATGCTGAAGCAGCACGACGAGTGCAGGGTGAGTGGAACTCAGCAGCGATTGCAGGGGATATGTCATGCGAACTCTACGGCCTAGAAAAACTCTGGGAAAAAATTGAAGACCTGCCCGATAACTCGACGCGCTTTTTGATTATTGGTCGCGAGATGGTGCCACCTAGCGGTGACGATAAAACCTCCCTCGTCGTGTCAGTGCAGAATAAGCCCGGTGCCTTGCATAATTTGCTCGAGCCATTCCGTCGCCACGGTGTCGATATGACGCGACTGGAATCACGACCCTCGCGCAACAGCAAATGGTCTTATATCTTCTTTATCGATTTTGCTGCCCATGTGGATGAACCCGCTGCCGCTGCCGTGCTGGCTGAACTGGCAGAAGAAGTGGCGGAGCTGAAAATACTCGGGTCCTACCCGCGAGCTGTTCTCTAAGCGTTGCTATTTGTCGATTCTAATACCGGTTCTAATGTCGGCTCTAGAGTCGACTATAGTAACGATTAATCTCTTTATTTCGATGTGATCTGTCATGTTGCAAACTTCTCAAACAGCACAGCCAGTGGTTAACCGACTGGTTGTAATCGGACTGGGGCTAATCGGCTCCAGTCTTGCATTGGCCGCTCGCAATGCCGGTCTCGCTACTCAGGTAGTGGGCATCTCACGACGCTCTTCAACCCTTGATCTAGCGGTTGAGTTGGGTGTGATCGACCGCCCGGAACAGAGTTTGGCGGCTATTGCCCCTGAACTGGGTGCTGGGGATCTTGTCGTTATTGGCGTGCCGACCCTTACAGTCCCCGCGATCCTCAAAGAATGTTCTGAACTGCTTTCAGATCAGGTCACCATCACCGATGTAGCCAGTGTCAAAGGCAGTGTATTAGCTGCTGCAATGGATATTTATGGCCACCTGCCAGGGCAGTTAGTGCCAGGGCATCCCATCGCTGGTTCGGAAAAAAGCGGTGTTACCGCAGCCAAAGCGGATCTGTTTAAAGATCATCGGGTAATCTTGACCCCCCATGCCGACAGTGGTGAAAGCCATGTGCGGCTTGTTGAAAAACTCTGGCAATCCGTAGGTGCTCGTGTCTCGTCCATGGACGTTCAAGAGCATGACGAAGTGCTAGCTGCCACCAGTCACCTACCGCACTTTTTGGCTTATTCATTAGTGGATACATTGGCGAGTATGCGCGACAATCGCGAGATCTTTCGCTATGCCGCCGGAGGCTTTCGCGACTTTACCCGCATTGCCGCCAGCGATCCGATCATGTGGCGAGATATAGCACTGGCCAATCGCGAGGCGATTCTCACTGTGCTTGACCAGATCATGGATAACTTTAGCGAGATGCGCAGCGCCATAGACACAGGCGACGAAACCTATCTGATGGATGTGTTTACGCGGGCTCGCGATGCACGCAACCATTTTGGAAAATCAATCGACCCAAAGGCATTACAGCAAACCATGTCAGCAAAAATAATCAATTATAAAGTCACACCCGGGGGAGCGGCACAGGGTGATATTCGTGTGCCAGGCGACAAATCAATGTCTCACCGATCCATTATGCTCGGCTCCATTGCCGAAGGCATGACTGAAGTAACCGGTTTTCTCGAAGGCGAAGACAGTCTGGCAACCCTGCAGGCATTTCGCGATATGGGCGTCATTATTGAAGGCCCAGAGCAGGGCCGCGTAGTGATTCACGGTGTGGGTCTTCACGGTCTTAAAGCACCCACGAAACCCCTCTATTTGGGCAACTCCGGCACCTCCATGCGTCTGCTGAGCGGACTCTTGGCAGGACAGTCATTTGATGTAGAGCTCACCGGTGACGAGTCGCTCAGTGGTCGACCTATGGCTCGCGTAGCCGATCCGTTGGCCGAAATGGGCGCCGTAATCGAAACCGCACCAGGCGGCCGACCACCAATGCGTATAAAAGGTGGCAACAAACTCAATTCAATTAATTATGTGCTGCCCATGGCCAGCGCCCAGGTTAAATCCTGCGTTCTATTAGCCGGGCTCTACGCAGAAGGCGAGACCTCAACCGTCGAGCCAGCACCGACCCGTGACCACAGCGAGCGCATGTTGCGCGGCTTTGGTTACTCAGTTGTCAGTGACGGCAGCAAGGCCTCACTCTCAGGCGGCGGTTCATTGACTGCGACCCGTATTGATGTACCTGCCGATATTTCTTCAGCGGCCTTCTTTATGGTGGCGGCGGCCATAACGCCAGACTCAGATATTACCCTGCGTCATGTCGGCGTTAATCCTACCCGTATCGGCGTGATCAATATTCTGCGTCAGATGGGCACCAGCATTGAACTGTCTAACGAAAAAGAAGTGGGCGGCGAACCAGTAGCTGATATCAGAATCCGTTATGCCGAGTTAAACGGCATAGTGATTCCCGAAGATCAGGTACCTCTGGCAATCGATGAATTCCCAGTACTGTTTATTGCTGCGGCCTGCGCCAAGGGCGAGACCGTTCTCACCGGCGCCGAAGAACTGCGCGTCAAAGAGAGCGATCGTATTCAAAGCATGGCCGATGGCCTTGTGACTCTGGGTATTGATGCCCAGTCCACAGCCGACGGTATTCGTATTCAGGGCGGCCAGCTTAGCAGTGGCACAGTCCACAGCCATGACGACCACCGCATTGCCATGGCCTTTGCCATCGCTGGTTTGCGCTCCGCAGGCGTAATCGAAATTATCGAGTGCAATAATATTGCTACCTCCTTCCCCGGCTTTGTGGATCTAGCCACAGCTATTGGCTTGACCATTAGCGTTGAGACTCAGGAGTCCTAAATGGCTGAGGATAACAAAGTGGTGGTAATTACCATCGACGGCCCCAGTGGGGCTGGAAAAGGCACCATCAGCCGCATAGTTGCCAAGAAACTCGGCTTCCATTATCTGGATAGCGGGGCACTCTATCGTCTTTTGGGCCTATCCTCTGTTCGCCATCATGTCAGTGTCGACAGCGAAAAAGGGTTGATGGCCTTGGCTGAGCATATGGATATTCGCTTCGAGACACAAAAAGAGGGCGCTTTTAAGGTCTATCTTGAAGGCGAGGATGTCAGTCGTGAACTGCGCACTGAAGAGACTGGGCTGTTAGCCTCAAAGTTGGCCCAGTATCCAGGCGTCCGTTCAGCACTGTTAAAGCGTCAGCGAATGTTTGCACGAGCCCCTGGTTTAGTGGCTGATGGCCGCGATATGGGCACCGAGATTTTTCCCGCCGCTGAACTCAAGATTTACCTCACCGCAAGCGCCGAAGAACGCGCCGTCAGACGCTACAAAGAGTTGCTTGAAAAGGGCGAAGATGTTAGTCTGCCCGCCCTCGTAGAGCAGGTGCGCTCGCGGGATGAAAGAGATATGAGCAGAGACGCTTCACCGCTGCGAGCAGCAGATGGAGCCATAGAGTTAGACTCCTCAGCCATGTCGATTCAGGAAGTAACAGATACAGTGCTTAATATCCTGTCTGTTAAAGGCATTAAGAAGTAGTTGTAATGCTTCTTAGTAGTGCTTAGTAGTTGTAACACCAAATTTTACAGATTCAACACCAAAACGGGCAACGCAGCAATCGCCAGCTTTTATTGCTGTAGGCCTTTATTTTAATTGACCCGCGTAAACTGGCCACGCGGAAAAAAGAGAGTGACGCTAGAACGTCTTCTGTCATATCTCTGTCAAAACTCAGGATCAACCCATGAGCGAAAATTTCGCAGATCTATTTGAAGAAAGTCTATTAACCGTTGAGATGAACCCCGGCGCCATCATTACTGGCGTAATTATCGATATCGATAAAGACTGGGTAACAGTCCATGCTGGACTGAAGTCTGAAGGTGTTATAGCAATTGACCAATTTTATGACGAGAAAGGCGTACTTGAAGTTGCCATTGGCGACGAAGTACAGGTTGCTCTCGAAGCCGTTGAAGATGGTTTCGGTGCTACTAAGCTTTCTCGTGAAAAAGCCCGTCGCGCAGAATCTTGGATCGAACTTGAAGCAGCTCACAAAGCTGACGAAGTCGTTATCGGAGTTATCAGCGGCAAGGTTAAAGGTGGATTTACTGTTGATGTTCGCGGCTTGCGCGCGTTCCTTCCAGGTTCACTTGTTGATGTTCGTCCACTGCGTGAGATTACTCACCTTGAGAACATCGAATTAGAATTTAAAGTTATCAAGCTCGATCCTAAGCGCAACAACGTTGTTGTTAGCCGTCGTGCCGTAATGGAGAGTGCAAACTCTGTAGAACGTGAAGAACTGCTGGCCAACCTCGAAGAGGGCGCATCACTCAAAGGTGTCATTAAGAACCTTACTGATTACGGCGCGTTCGTTGATCTGGGTGGAATCGATGGTCTGTTGCACATCACTGATATGTCTTGGAAGCGCATCAAGCATCCTTCCGAGATGATCAATGTCGGCGACGAGATTGACGTTAAAGTACTTAAGTTTGATCGCGAGCGTAATCGTGTATCACTGGGTATGAAGCAGATGGGCGAAGATCCTTGGGGCGACATCAAAGGCCGTTACCCAGAAGGCGCACGTGCTAAAGCTAAGATCACTAACCTCACTGACTACGGTTGTTTTGCCGAGTTGGAAGACGGCGTTGAAGGTCTGGTTCACGTATCTGAAATGGATTGGACTAACAAAAATGTTCACCCATCTAAGATCGTTAATCTGGGCGACGAAGTTGAAGTTATGGTTCTGGATATCGACGAAGAACGTCGTCGTATCTCACTGGGTATCAAGCAGTGTCACACCAATCCTTGGGATGACTTTGCCACTACTATGGTTAAAGGCGACAAGATTTCAGGCAAGATCAAGTCAATCACTGACTTCGGTATCTTTATCGGCCTAGACGGCGGCATCGACGGTCTGGTTCACCTGTCTGATATCTCTTGGAACGAAACTGGCGAAGAAGCCGTTCGTAACTTCAAGAAGGGCGAAGAAGTTGAAACAGTTGTACTGAGTATTGATGCAGAGCGCGAGCGCATCTCACTGGGTATCAAGCAGCTGTCTGACGATCCGTTCAACAACTATGTAACCGAGAACGACAAAGGCGCAATTGTTAAAGGCATCGTTAAAGAAATTGATGCTAAAGGCGCTACAGTTGATCTAGGCAACGACATCGAAGCTTACTTGAAAGGTTCTGAGATCTCTCGCGAGAAGATTGAAGACGCCCGTCAGCATTTACAAGAAGGCCAAGAGATCGAAGCTCGAATCATCAATGTCGATCGTAAGACCCGTGCTATTAGCCTGTCTATCAAGGCTAAAGACGTTGCAGAAGAGAAAGCAGTGGTTAAAGCTCACCGCAAGGTTGAAGCCGACACTTCTTCTCCAGCAACTATTGGAGACCTGATCAAAGCGCAAATGGACAAGTAAGGTTCTGCTGAGATCGAAAAAGGGTGGCTTTGCCACCCTTTTTTTCGTCTGCGAAATGACATATATCGAGGTTTTGCTTGTATAAATCTAAAACTTCAATAAAATCAAAGAGTAAAAGTCGACACCATTTTAAAAATTCAATGGTTTTGCCACAATAATAAAAACTATTAAAACGAGCAAGGAAGACGTCATGACTAAATCTGAGCTAATTGAAAAAATCTCCGCCAGCCAAGACCAGCTTCCGCCCAAGGATGTTGAGTTAGCCGTACGGATGATTTTAGAGCGCATGACCCACGCACTGGTCACCAACCAGCGCACTGAAATCCGTGGCTTTGGTAGCTTCTCACTTCACTACCGCGCCCCGCGAGTAGGCCGCAATCCCAAGACTGGTGATGCCGTTGATTTGAGTGGTAAGTACGTGCCTTATTTCAAGCCGGGTAAAGAACTGCGTATAAGGGTTAATGATAGCCTGTAATTGATCCATCCTAAGCCCCGTAAAAGCCTCATAGCGCCTTCCCAAAACTAAAATTAATATCTCCCAGTACCTAGCCTGTCATCCCGCCAGACCGCCTTAATTTGTAATCCTGACAGAGCCCCTAAATTTGTCATTCCGACAGAGCCTCTTAACCCGTCACCCCGCCAGAGCCCCTAAATTTGTCATCCCGACAGAGCGCAGCGACGAGGGATCTCCAACACCGCCATTACTTCTCTAAGCCGACAACCACTTCTGCGCATTCGATTCCAACTCTACTATTCCATGCTAGCCCAAATGAGCGATGCAGGTCAGGCCCTAATAGATGACGTCTTAGGCATTAAAGCTGGTATGCCCGCGAAGATCTGGTCCCCAGAGCAACTCTTCGTAATTGCTGTTAGAAAACAGCTGCAAAAATCCCAGCCCAATTTTGCCAAGTTACTAGGTATTCCCGTCGGTACTCTCAGAGACTGGGAGCAAGGGAGCAAGGGAGCAAGGGAGCAAGGGAGCAAGGGAGCAAGGGAGCAAGGGAGCAAGCAGCCAGACAGTGCGGCGGTAAAGCTAATTAAAGTGGCGCAAAGCCATCCTGAGGTTTTAGCAAATCTAGCCGCCTAGGCTTTTT
>Ga0302131_1002293_pt1 | contig 9964 bp, 10 predicted proteins | sample CB9_20m_MG_FD_203105 | JGI IMG/M metagenome (GOLD analysis project Ga0302131, IMG submission 203105) | Marine microbial communities from Western Arctic Ocean, Canada - CB9_20m | ecosystem: Environmental > Aquatic > Marine > Oceanic | place: Canada: Western Arctic Ocean | collected 2017-09-19
ACGCATTCCCCATAGCGCAGTCCTATGACGCAGTGCTGGAAGCGATCTCGTCGCTTTATGGCGACCACAAGTTTAAGACGCTTGTGCTGGACTCACTTGACCACCTTGAACCGCTGATCTGGAAAAAAGTCTGCGCTGACAACAACGTCAAGACTATTGAGCAGCTGACATTTGGCAAAGGCTATACGCTGGCATTAGACCTCTGGCGCGAACTACTGCAAGCCATGCGCGGGCTGCGCGAAAAGAAAAAAATGCACATCATTTTGATCGCTCACCACGCGCTGCGCAAATTCAGCGATCCAGAGCATGAGCAGGTTGACCGCTACGAGATTAAATTGAACAGCAAAGCCAGCGCGTTAGTGCAGGAAAGCTGCGACATGGTTCTTTTCTGCAAGCACAAGAACATAACCAAAAAGGAAGATACCGGCTTTGGTAATTCTCGCACGCGAGGCATTAGCACAGGCAAGCGCGTTATGTGCACAACAGAAACGCCAAGCTATGTAGCTAAGAACAGATTCGGCCTGCCAGACGAACTAGATCTTTCGTGGTCAGCACTGGCCGCAGCACTCAACCCAACACCAGAAATATCACAAGCAAAAGGATAGAAAAATGGCATCACTAGTATTTAGCGCAGCAAGCGTCGAGATAGAAGAACGCCCCTCACGCCAGCCAGTGCCAAACGGCAACTATGTTGCTCTTATCACTGACTCAGAAATAAAAACAACAAAGCGCGGCGATGGCCGCTACTTGCAACTTGTTTGGGAGATCACGAAAGGTGAGCACAAGGGTCGAATGATCTGGGATCGCCTTAACGTAGAAAACCCAAACCCCACTGCAGTCAAAATCGCTCAGCAAGATTTAGCAGCAATTTGCACAGCTATGGGCAAAGGCGGAATAGATGACAGCGACGAACTGCACTACAAGGAAATCACAATTGCAGTGCAGGTATCACCCGCAAGCAATGGCCATGACGCAAGCAACGAAATCAAAGGCTACTCAGCCCCAGCCGGTGCCGCGCCAGTTGCGCCAGTTGCGCCAGCCGCGCCCGCGCCGGTAGCGCAAGAAGCGGCTTTCGTTGACGACATACCTGGCGGCGCGTCAGCCAAGCCTTGGGAAAAATAAGACCGAGGGTTCACCACCCTTTTTAGCGCGTTCCCGTCCGCGTGGTCGAACAGGCGGGGCTAGTTTAAGGCTGCATTTTTCGACGCATTCTGATCCTTATCTCCGGTCAGACTGTATTGAAAAAAATGTTGTACATCGTTCCCGTCCGGTGAGCCAAAGACGGGGCTAAATTTTTGGCAGCTGCGCCTAACCCAAACTGGCGGTTTGGCTCCTTTCCGCCAGGGGCGCAGCTGCTTTTTTTGAGGATCAAGCATGACGATTTTGTTAGCAGAAAAAACTTTAGCGGCAATCAACCAAGCCATTGAAGCAGATCAAGACGACAGCCCTGGTCGCGCGCATCTTGGCGGCTCAAGCATTGGCCGCGAGTGCAGCCGCGAACTTTGGTACACGTTTAGGTGGGCATCGAGCAAGCAACATCAAGCCCGCATCCTGCGCCTCTTTGCGCGCGGACAAGACGAAGAGAACCGCTTCAACGCCTACCTCAAACAAGGCGGCTTAACCGTCTGGGACACAGACCCGGAAACGGGCGAGCAATGGCGCATCTCTGATGTTGGCGGGCACTTTGGCGGCAGTCTTGATGGTGTGGTTTTAGGTCTGCCAGACGCGCCCGAAGAAGCTCACGTCAGCGAACAGAAAACGCACAACACAAAAAGCTTCAACGCCGTTGTGCGGCAAGGCGTGCTTGCCAGCAAGCCTGAGCACTTCGCGCAGATGCAAATCTATATGCACAAGATGAAAATCGCGTGGGCGCTTTACCAGGCAGTTAACAAAGACAATGACGATCTCTATTTCGAGCGCATCGCTTACGACCCTCAGTCAGCTGAGCAGCTGCTCAGAAAGGCCAAGAACATAATAGCCAGCGAAGGCCCGCTTGAGCGCATGAGCGATGACCCGACTTGGTATAAGTGCAAGTTCTGCGACTTCCACCCGGTGTGTCACACCAACACCACCCCTGCCATGAATTGCAGAACCTGCGCACACAGCACGCCAGTGCTCACTGGCACTGATGGGCAGTGGAAATGTGGCAAGCATGACAAGCTGATAGACAAGGCCGCGCAAGCCGCTGGCTGCGACCAGCACAATTTCATACCGCCTTTGCTGGCGAACTGGGCAGAGCCAATCGACACAGACGGCGATAACGTCACCTACACTAATAAGCTCACCGGCAACCAGTTTGTGAACGGCCCTGGCGGTTATCTATCAAGCGAGATCGCTGCAGCTGAAGACCCGCGCATCATTGGCGATGCGACAACCGACAGCTTGCGCCAAGCATTTAACGGCAAGGTCGCGGGCTAGTGGATGCCTTCCTAGAAGAAATGCGCAAAATGAAAGAGGCGCAGGCCGCTGAGCTTTTGGCGCGCAGCCAAGTGAAGCGCAACTGCCTCAGCTGTGAGCGGATGTACGAACAGCCGGGTTACTGCTCTGAGTTTCAAGCGTCACCACCCAAAGAATTTATTACTAGAGAAAACGCCTGCGAATCGTGGGTTCAAGAAATACCGTTTTAAGGAGTAGAGATATGTGCAAATTCGCACAAGCCATAAGCGCGCAGGCGCGACACAGTAAAAGGTCGCATGGCTGGGAGTCAGCTGTCACGCGCAGGTTCCCGTTTGGGGTGCCAGATGAGGTGGTGAAGTCGGTGCTTAAATTGCTCGAAGAGACAACGATGCGCAAGACTGAGATCGCCCGGCAGCACAACCTAACCCCAAGCAGCGTCTATAACATCCGAAACAGATACATGATTTTGAAAGACGGCAGCGTGGACCGAAACGCAAGACTCGATAACCCGAAAAGGAAAGAAAAGAAAAATGCTAAGTAATAACGAAATCAAGCTGCAGCTGAATTCACTAGCTATAGAGAAAGCTGAAGGCGGCAGAATCACTGGCGGCTTCAGCAAGGTCGCGGACGCAATCGGTGTGGATTACGCGACTGTGAAACACTTTGTGCAGGGCGACATCAAGACCCCAACGCCAGCCACCCTGCAAAAGTTTAGCGACTACCTAGTAAATGGCCCCGCGCTAATCGCACCCACGCTTAGCAAAGAAGAGCAGGTCGCAGCGCCTGAGCATTACCGCCAAGGGCAGATTGAGTGTATCGACGCGATCCGCGAGAGCATGACGCCATTTGACTTTGCCGGGTACTGCAAGGGGAACGTCATCAAATACACATGGCGCGCCCATAACCACAACGAAGTCCCTCTCGTTCACCTAAACAAAGCGGCAGATTACCTGCGCTGGTGGATCGAGACAGAGGCGCAGATTGTGGGGGCTGGTGATGGAGGCTAACGAAGGGCTGCTAAGTTATAAAGGGGTAGCTGAGCTAACATCGCTCAGCCGCCAATCACTTGCGCGCATGGTGAACGATGGCAAGTTTCCATCGCCTGTCAAATACGGCAGTCGCGTGTTTTTTGTGCGCGCAGAGGTGAATGATTGGGTTGACCAGCTGGTTAAGCAGCACAGAGAAAATTAGCATACGTCTGCATCAGCTTGGCCCTGCGCGGGAGCAATACGTCTCTCGCGTAGGCTGACCTGACATCTGATCGGCTGACGTGACTAAGCTGAATCTCAGAAAGCTCATCGTCAAATTCACGCACACCCTCAACCACTCTGTGCCAATCCTTAAAAGTGGTGCGCATCCCGTGAAGCGACACCAGCACATTATCTTCATCTAGCAACCCAAACCTGTGCAGTTCTTTGCGCACAGCCACGTCTGATATATAACCCTTCGCCCCGCCGCCAGGGAATACAAAATCTGGCATCACAGAGTAGTTGCTAAATCCGGCTTTTTTGTCAGCCAGCATTGTGCAAAGCTGGTCCTGCAGCGGCACATCCAAAGTGTAAACCGACTTCTTTCTTGTGAGCTTAGCTATCGGCGCGTGCCAGACTTGGGCATCTAAATCTATCTGATCCCATCGCGCAGTTCGCACATCTATTTGCCGCTGCGCAGTGAGCATAATCATCTGCAATGCTTTTGCGCTGTCATTGTTGCGCGCACCTAATTCATCAAATAACCCTGGCGCTTTATCGTGGTGCAAAGCAGGCCAGTGTTTAACTTGACCAGTAAACTCTGGGAGCAACTTGTAGATTCGCGTGCTGGCCGGGTTTGAATTGTTCGTGTAATCCTTGTCAGCCGCGTACTCAAGAATGTCAAAAATATACATACGCACGCGCAGCGCTGTTTCGTTCTTATTAAGCCAAAGCGGGAGCAATATATTTTGAATATCATCTTTGGTTATGTCGCCAACTGGCTTGTTACCAATGATGTGGCCAGCATGGTTTCCCAGACGATGAGTCCAAGTCTGAGTGCTTCTCGCTAGGTTCTTCCAAGCAGGCGCTTTTATCTTTTCTATGTACTCAGCCGCCAACTCAGAAAAAGTTATCCCAGCATTGGCGGCTTTCGTTTGGCTGGCCTTGGCCTTTTTCTTTTCTTTTTGCAGTTGCTCTGCGGGGGTGACTTGGTTATTGGTCATGCCAGCCATAAGCTCTTCTGCTTTTTCTTTGGCTTGGAGCAGTGTCAGCTTGGCCGTGCTGCCTAAAGATTTGTCGATGACTTTGCCATCAAGTTGGTAGCGCAAAACAAAAGTTGCGTAAATTTTGTTGTTCTTGAGCTTGGCTTGAACTGAAAGGTTGTCGGTTACTCGATACCGCCCTGACTTTTTCAGCGAGGCTATTTGACGTGCTGTAATTTGCTGCATTTTCCCCCCATTTTCCCCCCATTTGTATTGGACAATATGGTACAGCATGAGAACGCATGAGCGCAACGCACTCGTAAGTTGTTGTTTTTGTTACAGTATTTTACAGCATGAGAAATGGTTGGGTACCGGGTCCGGGTACCAGCCAGCTATATGCGACAAGGGTTTACGGGGAGTTTAGAATTTTCCCCCCATTATTCCCCCCATCTGTATTTACTGAATCAAAGCACTCTGCGGGATATTCAGCAGCTGCCTAATCCTCGCGTCTGATTCGCTCTCTTCAGTAGCCGCCCGATCAAGCACCCCTGCAGTCCTCAATCGTCTTGCGTCTGCAATTGGCTGGCTGGTCGCTGAGTCAGCTGCGTATCGCACGCCAGCGTCTAATCTTGGAAAGTTTGCCAGTTGCTGTTGCGCAGCGCTCAAAGCATTGCCCGCCATTCTCACGCCATCACCAGCTGCTAAAGCGCCCTCACCGACCAAGCGCGGAGAAGTAAATGGCAGTGCAGCTAAAAGTGCCGGGTTGCTTGCTGCGCCAAAAGCAGCACCACCGCCAGCTACTCGCCCTAGCCCTCTTGGAGCTATTGCCTTGAGGTCTTGGCCCGCAACCTTCGGGATAAGCATTACATCCCCGGCTTTCTCTAACTGCTCGACCAGTTTGAGCCTAGATCCAAAGTTGGCGTTCACGTTGTCGCGCATAACAGACTGCAATTTTCTTAGCGCTGTATCTGCCGCTGCGTTATTGCCAAGCGACAAGGCTTTCTGCATCTCTACTTCAAGCCGTCTAGCCTGTTCGTATGGGCGCATGACTTTGTTGTAATCTGGCGCTTGATCTAAAATCGCTTCCTTAACAATGTCTCTAGCGCGGGCAACGACCACGGCCTCGTTGCCAGGGTTTATGCCTCTAGGGTATAGGTCATCAATGCTGCGCTTCAAAGCGTCTAGGCCATAGGCGGTCTGCACCCTTGGGTTGTTTGAAAAGTCTTTGATGAGCTTGTTAATTTCGGCCATTTTACCGCGACCTTCGCGGCTTAACTCGTTGAAGCCTTCGTATATGAAGGACTGCTCTAAGTCTTTTACTGCTTGCTGTATTGGTTCAAACGCTACAGAAATCTTCTCTAACTCAAGAGCAGCCTTGCTTTCTTTAAACTCTTTGCGGGTTTGCTCTTTTACTTTTTGCAAGCCCTCTCTGGCATCGTCAACGACTTCTGAAACGTCAACTTGGTCACGCATATTTTCAGTTAAAGCCACGCGCCTATCACCGCCCTCTCGCCCTGCTTGAAACGCTTCTCGAACGCTTTGGCCTGACGTGCCGGTAGTTACTCCAAGACCAGCTTCAATGCCCTTAGATAATCCGCGCCCACCAACTTGCACTGTCTTGCCCAATACGTTTATTGGGTCTATCGCGTTACCCGCTGCCTGCACTTTTTTAGCAATCGCTCCAGCCTTACCTGGCGCTCTGACCGCTGCAGTGGCACCGCCAGTGATAACCATTGATGCGTCACCTATGAAGCCAACCGGATCTCTGGCAAACGTGCGTTTTGCATCTTCGATGCTGCCATACCTATCGACAAAATATGCACCAACAGCGCGCGCAGTCTTTTCGTCTGCTTGTTCGCCGGGGATAGCCAGTTGCGCAATACCAAAGCCTAGGTCGATGATTGACTCTGCCGTGTCAATTGGGTGAAGTATTGGTTGTACTAAATCTTCGCCAAACTGAAGCGCACTTGAAGGCGTATTGGCTACTGCTTGAGTAGCCATATCAACCCAACTCATTGCTGGGGTTTCTTCGTCCATCCTTCGTTTAGCTGCTTGGCCTTTCTGGGCTAATTCATTAAACCTTCGCTGCGCTTCACTCATTTTCCGTTACCTCCGAACCGCTTCAAATAATGTGTTTCAATTGCGTCCAATTCATATGGCGTAGTAAGCGGGTTTAAAATTATTGATTCAATTGCCTTCTTATCTAAAGACATATAATCATCTGGCTGGTACATAAGTTTCTCAAAATCAGCAAGGCTTTTGTTCAGAGATTCAACGCCGGGTTTCCAACTGCTTAGTGTGCCATTTTCTTCGTAGTGCCTTGCAGCGGCGTTTTTAGCTTCAAGAGCTAACTTCATGCCAGCCCTTAGTCGCCTTATTCGTTCAGCGTTAACAGACGCAGGCAAAAATTGATTAAATGATCTGGCAATAAATTGGTCTGCCTCTTGGGCAGCAAACTGAGCGCCAATAATCTCTCTCATGCCTTGAGTTACAACACGCGCAACATTTTCTTTTAATGCCAAAGTCTTAGCTGGTAAAGCCCTATCTGGACTTATCACAAACTGCCTGCCGGTCAACGACGGGTCTTTATTCAACTGACGGACTGAGTCATCTAACTGAGATATGTTTCCTACAACCGTTGCATATCCACCACTAACAACAAAGTCGCCATATACCTCTTTATACGCTTCATCAATTGCACGCTGACCTGGCGTGAGGTCTAGCCCGCCATCTGCAGCAATTCTTTCGGCGTTTGCTATAGCCGCAGCGCTTTTCGCTACTTCTTTGACATATAGACCCATGTCGCCGTTCGTTTGCTGCATGATCATTTGCTTTTGATCAAGCGTCAAAGCCAAAAACTTTTGCTTTTCTAATGGTGGCAGGCGCTCAAGCTCTCTATATAGTTTGGCCGTGTCGCTGGGATTTAGCTCATCTTGCAGGCGCAGCGCAACTTGATAAGCCTCTTCGCCTTCTTCACTTCGTAACTTAGCAAAGAATAATGAGTCTTTAGTATCGTTTGTTAAGAGCCTGTCTCGCTCTGCGCGACTGCTTGTAAGCGCCCGCGAGTACTCCTCCATAAACTGCTCGATGTCAGTAGAGGTGTCTTTGAGAGCTTGCATGGCACGAAACTCTGCCGGTGACTTTGCTAGGGCTGAAAGGTCAAACGATTGTATTGATTGAATTTCGCCACGCTGCTTCGCCAGGTCAATGTAGTCTTGATACAAACCTAAGTTTGCCCTGTCTGTCTTCAGCCGGGTTAGCCTTTGCGTAGGAGACTCGCGCAGACCTAGTTTATATTGCAGCGGCCTTACCACTGTATTCGTCAGCACATTTTTAACGCCCTGCCCAAAGTTTTCTGGCGGGGTGACAACAGATGGCGTTCTTCGCAACAATCCCGCCAATTCACTGACCGCCGAATTTGGCTGAGCTATAGCTGACTGCGCAGTGTTCATAAGCGGGTTTTGTTGTTGCACTTGAGGTTGTGGATTATTCGCACTTGGCTGGTTGTTCACAAGCGCAGCTTGCGCCGGGAACAATTGCTGAGCCATACGCTCTTCCTCTAGCACCTCTTCATCAGTCATAAACTGTGACATCACATCAGCCCTCTTTGTGCGCTGTTAAAATACCCAGTGGGTAACTGAGTCGCCTGCTGACCAGCTTGGTAGTCTTGCATTGCTTGGCTTTGAAACTGCTGCATACGCGCCCGCGACTTAGCCGCCGCTCTCTCTTCTTCGTCCAAGGTGCCGTCTAGCGCCATACGCATACGCTGTTCAGCGTAAGCCAATGGGTCTTGTGCTAGTGACGTGACACGATCTACCGCCCCGCCAATACGCCCCATCGCATAACCGCCAGGGTCGCTGGCAATGTCGCGTAGCCCTTCCATGCGCTGGCCGACCATCTGGCCAATTGTTGGGTTGGCTGCTTGCTCTGCCGTGTTGGTGGCCACGTTGACCACCGGGGCTGCTGCGGGAGGCGCTCCCGGCACTTGCCCTGGCATCGGCGGGTTTATGGGCAAGCCATTTTCGTCTAAGCCTTCAAGCTCATCCTTGCTGCTCAAAAGCGCCTTTGGCATTCCAGCCAGCTTTGACATGCCCGCCATCATCGCGCTAAACATTATGCGACTCCTGCATTAAGGCTTCTGCCCTTGCTTGAGCTTGTAAGCGGATTCGGCAGCAAACCAGCGCCACTGCGCAGAACATCGAACATCCTAAACGGATTGTCTCTCTCTTCAGCAAATCTTCGATACCTGTCATCAAGCAGCTGTTGGCCCGCCATGCGTTGCTGACCGCCAACGCCCTGCAACGCTTGCGCATCCGCAAACTGCATACCGCGTAGGTCGCCGCCGTAATTCGCCAAGTTTTGACCTGCCTGCAGTCTCTGCCCTGCGCCCGCTAAGCCAGCCTGCTGGTTGGCAAGCGCCGCTCTGAGTGCCGCGTCTTGGTTGCCTTGCTGTGCCGCCAAGTTCATTTGGTTAGTTTGCAGTCCAGTTTGTTGGTTGGCTAAGCCTGCACGCAATGCAGCGTCTTGGTTAGCCTGCAGCCGCGCAAGCTCAAGCTGATTCGATTGCCCTGCTGCTTGCTGATTTGCGAGTGATGCACGCATATTCGCGTCTTGCGACGCTAAGCCGCTTTGCAGCCCCATTTGAGCCTGCTGCTGGCTGGCTTGCTGTGCGCGACCAGCTGAGTCTTGCGCTGCTGAAAGTGCGGAGTTTTGGTTTGCTTGCTGGCGCGCAAAGTTAAGCTGCTGGTTTTGCTGGCCAGCCGATAGGCCCGCCTGCTGATTAGCCAGTGCCGCTTGCATGGCAGACTGCGCGTTCTGACCGCCTGCGTCTTGCGCACGATTGAGGTCTGTTTGCGCAGCCGCTTGAGCGTTTTGAAAGCCTTGGTTGCGCAAGTTCATGGCCATATCGCTGGCCTGCCTACCAAAGTTTCTGTTGGTTTCTGCTTCTACCAATGCCTGCCGATCACCGCCAAACGCGCCAGCCGACACTGCGCTTGCAGCGTTTTGATTCTGCGTCATTTCGCGTGCGCGGTTTAAGTCGCCCATCGCGGCGTCGATAACGCCGCTGGTGTACTGATTTTGGTAGGGATCTAAGTTTGTGTTTGCCAGGCTCTGCGCCTGCACGGTTTGCCCGCCAACATTTTGTGCTTGGATGCCGGGTAACGCGCCGATCTGCTGGGCGGTTACGCCGCCGCTGGCAATGTTGTCCACGCCCACTGGGACGCTGGCTCCAACGTCTCCTGGTTGCTTTAGATCCCTATCAAAGATCGAGAGTGCAGAAACGTCACTAGGCCCACCCATCGCGGCCACTGTCTGCGCGCCAGCCGTTGTGGGCTGGTAGTTTATGCCAGCTTGTGCGCCAGTTATCGCTTGATTCATCTGCGCTTGCCCAACGCC
>Ga0302131_1002297_pt1 | contig 9953 bp, 5 predicted proteins | sample CB9_20m_MG_FD_203105 | JGI IMG/M metagenome (GOLD analysis project Ga0302131, IMG submission 203105) | Marine microbial communities from Western Arctic Ocean, Canada - CB9_20m | ecosystem: Environmental > Aquatic > Marine > Oceanic | place: Canada: Western Arctic Ocean | collected 2017-09-19
TTTAAGATAGAAGATAAATATCCTGTATACAATTTGCGTAATGGTGCTTTTTCCAAGGTGCTTTAACTGTACGTTGATTTTTGTACGGCTTAATAGTCACTTTAATCAATTTGATTAAAGAATCCATTTTCCTTTTAAGTTCATTTTGGGATGAATTTAAACATAAAAAAACCCGCTTTTGCGGGTTTTTTTATTGACTAATTTAAAACGGTTAATGCTCATTTAGCCTAAAGTCGGGGTATGCGTCCATTTTGTGTTCGTGTGCATCAAGGCCTTCTAATTCTTCTCTCTCCGACACTCGAATTCCAATAGTCTTCTTTAATGTGTATATAATGACAAATGAAGTGATTATACAAAATACAGCATAGCAACTCACTCCCACTAATTGAATAACAAACTGATCAAACCCAGCCTTTGCCCCAAAGAGTCCCACAGCAAGTGTTCCCCAGATGCCACAAATAAGATGTACGGCAATAGCTCCAACAGGGTCATCTAGCTTTATTTTATCTACTAAGCTTACCGCCAACACAATAAGTGCACCGGCAATAGCACCAATTAAAATAGCGTCTTCTGGGCTCATTTGGTCTGCGCCAGCAGTAATTCCTACCAGCCCCCCTAAAATTCCGTTAAGGAACATTGTCAGGTCTAGGTTTTTATATAAAACAGTAGACGCAATCATTGCGACAACCCCGCCAGCAGCAGCAGCAAGGCAAGTGGTCACCAGCGTTAGCGAAGTTGCTTCTGGGTCCGCCGAAAGGACAGAACCTCCATTAAAGCCAAACCAGCCCAACCATAAAATAAGAACCCCTGCAGTCGCTAGTGGAATACTGTGTCCAGGAATGGCTTGTGGTTTTCCGTCTTTAAATTTTCCGATACGCGCTCCTAGTAGCCAAACAGTTACAAGTGCCGCCCATCCTCCAACAGAGTGCACCAGTGTTGACCCAGCAAAATCATAAAAGCCTGTTGCGTCTCCAAACTCGAAGCTTGATAAAAATCCGCCACCCCACTGCCAAGATCCTGCAATTGGATATACGAATCCAACATAAACAACAGTAAAGATCATGAAAGCGACAATTTTCATACGTTCAGCAACTGCACCCGATACAATGGTCGCCGCAGTGGCAGCAAACATACCTTGGAACAGAAAGTCTGTCCACCATGTATAACCTCCGTCTGCATAGTCCGCAGTCATTCCGTTTTCAGGAGGCGTAATTCCAGTTACGATTGAACCAATGTATCCATTAAAGTCTCCCGGATACATTAAGTTAAAGCCTACAATATAGTATAGTAAAAGCCCAACCGTTATAATAAAGATGTTTTTAAATAATATGTTGATTGTATTTTTTTGTCGTGTCAGTCCGATTTCTAGAAATGCAAACCCTGTGTGCATAAAGAAAACGAGCGCCGTACAGATCATCATCCATACGTTATTGATAGTTAATAATTCCATGCTAGTTATTTTAATGTGTTACCGCCTTTTTCGCCGGTTCTAATTCTATATACTTCGTCCACCTGTGATACAAATATTTTTCCGTCTCCAACCTCACCAGTAGAGCCGGCGTCAATGATTGCTTTGATTGTTACCTCTTCAAAATCATCATTCACAACAATTGACAAATAACGCCTCTGGATATCGCTTGTACTATAAGAAACACCTCTGTATACGTGTCCTTCTTTTTCGTTACCTAAGCCGGTAACATCCCAATAAGAGAAAAAGTTGACCCCGACTTCGTGCAGTGCTTTTTTGACCTTAGAAAATTTAGATTTTCTAATAATTGCTTCTACTTTTTTCATTTATTATAATTTTAGTTTGTAATCAAAAATAAAAAAAAACCACAACACCTATAGCAATTTGGGGGTGTTGTGCTTTTTTTTATGAAATCAACAGTAATACCCCGTTTATATTAAGGGTATTTTAATTAATAGTTAAAATAAACAAAAAACCCTAGAGGCGAGCCCCTAGGGTTTTTAACACAAACTAAAAATCACAAACTTATTTTTAATTTTTTTAGAGCGTATAATTGCTCAATTATATATTGAAATTAGTCTTGACCTCTTTCTCTTTTTCCTGGATATGCAATAGATCCATGTTCAGAGATATCAAGCCCAGCAACTTCTTCTTCTTCTGTTACTCGTAATCCCATAGTATACTTAAGGATTCCAAATACGATAAAAGAGAGCACTACTGCCCATACAACATAGGCTAGTCCACCTACAAGCTGTGCAACAAGTTGCGCAGAGCCACCGCCGTTAAAAACACCAATTGCAGCGCCATCACCGTCTATACCCCAAAGGCCGACAACAATCGTCCCCCAGAACCCAACAACTCCATGGACAGATGCCGCACCAATAGCATCGTCAATTTTAAGTTTCTTTTCGATAAACTCGATAGAGAATACAACGATGACACCTCCAATAAGTCCGGCTAATACCGCGCCACCTGCACTCATGTTTCCACAACCGGCAGTGATACTCACTAAACCAGCTAAAGCACCGTTTAAAGATTGCGCCAAATGTGGCTTTCCGTACCAGATCCATGTTGTTATCAGTGCGCCTAATGCACCAGCAGCAGCAGCAAGATTAGTAATCAGCACTACTGTTGAGGCAGCAACAGTATCGTCTCCACCCCAAGCAAGCTGAGATCCACCGTTAAAACCAAACCATCCTAACCAGAGTATAAACACCCCTAAGGTTGCTAATATTTGGTTGTGGCCTGGAATAGGCATTACTTTTCCGTCAATGTATTTCCCAATTCTAGGGCCTACCATATAAGCAGCAACTAAAGCAGCAAAACCACCAACAGCATGAACAATTGAAGAACCAGCAAAGTCAATGAAGCCGAGCTCAGTTAGCCAGCCCGATCCTTGCCATTGCCATCCACCAGCAATAGGGTAGATAATAGCAGTCATTACAATTGAAAATATAATGTAGGTTGAGTACTTTGTTCTTCCTGCAATTGCTCCAGAAACAATTGTTGCTGCAGTTGCGGCAAACATTGTTTGGAAGAATAAATCAGCACCTTCTCCTTGCATAATTCCACTCCAGAAAAACCATCCGTTAGTGGTGTCACCATACATTAAAGAGTACCCTACAAACCAGTAGGTAAGAGATCCTACAGCAATATCAAGCAAGTTTTTCATTGCGATATTCACTGCGTTTTTTGAACGCGTCATTCCTGATTCTACCAAAGTAAACCCAGCTTGCATAAAAAATACTAAGATACCAGCAATTAGCATCCACAACATTCCCATGTCATCTTTGATCGCTCCAGCAAGACTTTCAACTGTAACAGTCTCCTGAATTATTAGAGGTAAAGTGTTTATAAAATTTGACATAAATTATATATTTAGTTGGTTAGTAAATACGAATTAGAAAGAGTAAACAGCAGCTAAAACAAATGAGGATAAGCTTTTGGAACCAGTAAGGTCGTTATCCAAAAACGCTTCATCTGAAGCAGAGTCTAATCTTAATTCAGGCTTAATCATTAAGTTTCCTACAGTATAGCTTCCAGTTAAAGTTAAAGCAAGTACGTCTGCATCGCCGTCTGCATCTGTTGCGCCAATAGCACCAAATTCACCAGTTTCAGCAAAATATTCTGCTCTTAATCCAAGCGAAAAACTATCAGATGTTGCAAGTTGCGGGTACAAGGCAACCCCTGCAAAACTAACGTCATCACCACCGTCAAAATAGGCAGCGTTTAATCCTAGGAATAACGAATCAGATAAATCAAGCCCACCGGTAAAATCAATTTCGTAAGTACCTTGAGAGTCTAGAAAATTAAGATATTGTCCAGCGTATCCTAGCTGAATACCAAAACCATAATCTCCTGAAGGATTGTATTCTGTTGCGTCTGTAGGATTCATTACAGCAGCCATTAATGACCAGTCGTTTCCTAAATCAAAGTCTGCTTTTAACCCCGTGTGGCTAAATGGTCCGTAAGAAAACAGATAAGACGTGCTGTAGTTGAAGTTTGCCGCAGGCGAAATCACCTCGTATCCTAAAAAGGTATTAAAGTTACCCATTGTTAATGTTACAGCTTCGCTCACGTTCCAATAAACATAAAGTTGGTTAACAATATCTCCCGTGTTTGAGTACATTGGAGACGCGAATATTGCGTCTGTACCTCTGGGTCCAAAAACTAAATCTGCAACAAATCCAACTTTTTCACCTTCATAGCTAGCGATTAGATTTGCCATGCCTAGAGCAAAACCAGGCAGTTGAGCAAATGAAGATCCGGGTGCGATAGCGTCTTCGTCATTAGGAGCAGATAAGTTTGCACGGTAATAGGCATCTATTGTTCCAGATAAAGAAAATGACGGAACATCTTCCTGTGCGTTTAATGTTAATGCTCCAACTAAAGCGACAGCACTTAAAATAATTTTTTTCATAATAGTTAATTTAATAGTTAATATTTTTAGTTATTGGGGTCAAATCTATAATATTTATATATACACCCCTAACAAAAATAGGGCTATGGAGTAATTTTTATACTATTTTTAATTTATACCCCTAAAAATTTAGGGTATTGTATTTTTTATAGTCATATTTTTAATATTTCAATAATTAGATTTTTAAAACAGGGTCTAGTTTGTGGTTTTCAGTTCTTTCTAGTCTGAAAATTAAAACCCCCTAAACTTTTGATTGATTATTTGACAATCTATCCTCCCTTATATTGCTCATAACGCATTAATGACAATTCAAAATCGCAAATTCGAAAAACTGCCTAAGCTTTTTTATAAATAGACTTATTGCCATTATATTACATCTCCAACTATGGTTTAGAAACTTTAATAATTATAAGTATGTTAAAAAAGCAAGGTCTTTATTTACCCGAATTTGAACACGACAATTGTGGCGCGGGATTTATATGTAGTTTGACAGGAAAGCGCTCAAATGACATCATCCATAAGGCATTAGAGATTCTGGTTAAACTAGAACACAGGGGCGCCGTAAGCTCAGACGGAGTTACTGGAGATGGTGCAGGAATTCTTATTGACATTCCTCATAAGTTCTTTAAAATATTTTGTGAATTTGATCTTCCAGAGGTTGGGGAGTATGCGGTTAGTAATGTGTTCCTCCCGAGAAAAGAAAACCAGAGGACTTATTGTATTGAGGTTTTTGAAGAAGAAATAAAAAAACAAGGATTACAAATTCTTGGCTGGAGAGACGTCCCTGTAAACAGTGATGTTTTAGGAGAAATTGCCAAAGAAACAGAGCCCTTTGTTAAGCAATTATTTATCAGTAAGTTAGACAGCAAACAATCAGAGTTTGATTTTAACTTAAAATTATTTGCTGCTAGGAAAATAGCAGAACATACAATATATGGCTCAAAACTGTCTGAGTCTAAATTCTTTTACCTTCCGAGCCTTTCAACTAAAATAATTATATTCAAAGGCCTTTTAAAGCCAGAACATATTAACGAGTATTATTTAGATCTTTTCAATTCAGCGTTAGACACGCGACTCGCTTTAGTGCATCAACGATTCTCAACAAATACATTTCCAACTTGGGACTTGGCTCAGCCTTTTAGATATATTTGCCATAATGGTGAAATTAATACCTTACGAGGAAATGTATCTCGGATGTTTTCTCGTGAAGAAATTATAAAAAGTGACGCTTTTGGAGAGGATATAAAAAAAATAATACCTACAATTCTCAAAGGAAAATCTGATTCGGCAACCCTAGACATGGTCGTTGAGTTGTTGTTAATGACGGGGCGATCACTTCCAGAAGTAATGATGATGTTAGTGCCAGAAGCATGGGAAAAAAACCCAGACATGTCGGATTCTAAAAAGGCTTTCTATGAGTATAATTCGTGCCAAATGGAGCCATGGGATGGACCTGCCTCGATTCCTTTTACAGATGGAAATTTTATAGGAGCAGTGCTTGATCGTAACGGTTTAAGGCCCTCACGCTATACGGTCACTAAAGATGGGAATGTCATTATGTCTTCTGAAACAGGGGTTGTAGACATTAAGCCAGAAGAGGTAGAGTTTCATGGACGTTTAGAGCCAGGTAAAATGTTTTTGGTCGATATGAACGAAGGACGGATTATAAATGATGAGGAGATAAAGGAAAAGATTGCATCAAAACAGCCTTACAGGCAGTGGCTAGACGAAAATCTCATTCACCTTAAAGATATTTCGGCTAAAAAAGGACCAATTATTCATAAAGAAGTTGATTTAAGTAAAAGAGAAGTGGCTTTCGGATACACCAAAGAAGACCTGAATACAATCATTCGCCCAATGGCCCAGTTGGGCAAAGAGCCGATTGGGTCCATGGGAAGTGACACACCAATCGCTGTTTTGTCTGAGAGACCCCAATTAATTTACAACTATTTTAAACAAATATTCGCTCAAGTAACCAACCCACCATTAGACGGAATTAGAGAAGAGTTAATCACCGACATTAGCCTCACCTTAGGAAGCGATACTAATATTTTCGATTGCAATTCAGAGGCCTGTAAAAAATTGAAAATACAAAATCCAGTTATTTCAAAACATGATTTAGATAAAATTAGAAATTATGATACAAACCAGAATTTTAAGGTTGAGTCTATCTCTATGCTATACAGAGTAAATCGCGGGTTAAACGAGTTGGAAATCGCACTTGAAGCTCTAGTGTCTAAGGCCTCAAAAGCAATAGAAGCAGGCGCAAACATCATCATCTTATCAGACCGATTTGTTGATGAAGATCACGCCCCCATTCCTGCGTTATTAGCTTGTTCGTATGTTAACCACGCACTTCACAAGCTCAATAAGCGCTCTAGAACGAGTTTGATAATTGAATCTGCAGAACCAAGAGAGGTTCATCATTTTGCACTTTTATTTGGTTTTGGAGCAAGTGCTGTAAACCCATACATCGTAAATGAAATTGTAGAGAATCAAATTAAAGATTCTGAGATTACTGATCTAGATTACCTATCGGCTATAAAAAACTACAATAAAGCCGTTGGAAAAGGGATTTTGAAAGTGATGAACAAAATCGGAATTTCTACTCTTAATTCGTACCGCGGATCTCAATTGTTTGAATGTGTAGGAATTAATACTAATACGGTTGAAAAGTACTTTCCTAACACGCCAACAAGAATCCAAGGTATAGGACTTAGAGAAATTGAAAAAGAAATTTTAAAACGACACAAGAAGGCGTTTAATCCTAATATAGAATCTGAAATTGAAATTGGAGGTGAATACAGATGGCGTCGTGGGCAGGAAAAACACATGTTTAATCCACTAACGGTGGCCAAGCTTCAAGAATCTGTCCGCACGAATAAAGCATCTACTTTTAAAGAGTATTCTGAGCTTGTCAATGACCAGTCAACACGTCTAATGACAATTAGAGGTCTTTTTGAATTTGATCAATTTGACCCAATTCCAGTTGAAGAGGTTGAACCTTGGACAGAAATAGTGAAGCGCTTTAAGACTGGCGCGATGTCTTATGGGTCCATTAGTAAAGAAGCACATGAAAACCTTGCGGTAGCCATGAACAGAATAGGTGGAAAAAGTAATTCTGGTGAAGGAGGAGAGGATGAGGATCGATTTTATAAAAACGCACAGGGAGATTGGAGAAATTCGGCAATAAAGCAAGTTGCTTCTGGTCGATTTGGAGTTACCTCCAACTATCTAACAAGCGCCAATGAGATTCAAATTAAAATTGCTCAAGGCGCAAAACCGGGGGAAGGCGGTCAACTACCAGGGCCAAAAGTGAATGCGGAAATTGCAAAAACAAGAAACTCAACTCCTTATGTGGGGTTAATTTCGCCACCACCACACCACGATATTTATTCAATTGAAGATCTTTCACAATTAATTTACGACGTCAAATCAGCCAACAGAGCCGCACGTATTAATGTGAAGCTCGTATCTGAAATTGGGGTAGGAACTGTGGCTGCAGGGGTTGCCAAAGCTAAAGCGGATGTTGTTTTAATCTCTGGTTTTGACGGCGGTACAGGTGCTTCACCATTAACATCACTAAAACATTGTGGATTACCATGGGAGTTGGGAATTGCTGAGGCGCAGCAGACACTCGTGATGAATAACTTAAGAAATCGAATTGTTTTGGAATGTGATGGGCAGCTAAAGACCGGTCGTGATGTAGCGATTGCGTGTCTATTAGGTGCAGAAGAATTTGGATTTGCAACGGCGCCTTTAGTTGCTTCGGGGTGTATTATGATGCGGGTATGTCATTTAAATACGTGTCCAGTTGGTATTGCAACTCAAAACCCAGAATTACGTAAAAAGTTCAAAGGCAAGCCGGAACATGTAGTTAACTATATGTATTTCGTAGCCCAAGAATTACGTGAAATCATGGCACAGTTAGGATTTAAAACCGTCAATGAAATGGTGGGACAGGTTCAAAAATTAAACCGAAATAAGGCAATTGAACACTATAAAGCTTCAGGAATTGATTTGACACCAATTTTACATAAAGTTGAAGTGCCTGAAGATGTAAAGCTATTTAATACAGAATCACAAGACCACAACCTAGAGGCTCATTTAGATTTTAAGATAATCAAGCAGGCTCACCAAGGGATATTTAGAAGACAAAGAACTCATTTAAAGCTTCCTATTACTAATATTGACAGAGCGGTTGGGGCGGTCTTAAGTAATGAAATATCTAAAATTTATGGCGCTGACGGCCTTCCTGAAGACACGATAAATATTGATTTTAATGGCTCTGCAGGACAAAGTTTTGGAGCCTTTACCACAAAAGGAGTTTCAATGACTGTTCACGGAAATACAAATGATTATCTAGGGAAAGGACTCTCAGGGGCAAAACTTATAATAAAAGTTCCCGAAACCTCTACAATTATTCCTGAAGACAATATAATCACAGGAAATGTAACGTTATACGGAGCCACTTCTGGAGAGGTTTATATTAACGGAAAAGCAGGAGAACGTTTTTGTGTTCGTAACTCAGGAGCGAAAGCTGTTGTTGAAGGAATTGGCGACCATGGGTGCGAATATATGACAGGAGGAGTTGCTGTGATACTTGGAAAAGTAGGCAGAAACTTTGGAGCAGGAATGAGTGGCGGTGTAGCGTATGTTTTAGACGAAGACCAAACCTTTACAAAAAACTGTAACGGAGACGACCTGAACATTGATCCAATTAAGCTCGAGGAAGACAAGACTCAACTACGACTATTAATTGAAAATCATTTTGTTGCGACTTCAAGTCCACTTGCAAAACGAATTTTAGAAACTTGGAGTGCAACACTCCCTAAATTCAAAAAAGTACTGCCAGAAGAATACAGACAGGCTTTATTAAGATTAGAAAAAGAACAACTAGAAACAGTTTAAAGATGGGAAAGACTACAGGATTTTTAGAATTTAAGCGTCAGGATGAAACTTATCAAGCGCCAGAAAGTAGAATAAAAAATTATAAGGAGTTCACAATCCCATTAAAAGAGTCTAAGCTAAAAGACCAAGGCGCCCGATGTATGGATTGTGGAATTCCGTTTTGTCATAGCGGATGTCCTTTGGGGAATTTAATTCCAGATTTCAACGATAAGGTTTATAAAGGGAAATGGAAAGAAGCTGCTGAAATATTACACTCAACAAATAACTTTCCGGAATTCACTGGAAGATTGTGTCCAGCACCCTGTGAGGAAGCCTGTGTTTTGGGAATTAACGAAGATCCGGTAAGTATAGAGAATATTGAGAAAAACATTGTAGAGACCGCCTTTACAGAAGGTTGGATTACAGCGAAACCACCAAAAGTAAGAACAGATAAAACAGTTGCTATTATTGGATCGGGACCTGCGGGCTTAGCCGCTGCTCAACAATTAAACAGAGCGGGACATACTGTAACCGTTTTTGAGCGTGACGAAAAGGTTGGAGGGCTTTTGCGCTATGGTATTCCAGATTTCAAAATGGAAAAAAACGTAATTGATCGACGTGTAAATGTTTTGGTAGAAGAGGGAATCATATTTAAAACCAATGTACATGTTGGAA
>Ga0302131_1002306_pt1 | contig 9935 bp, 11 predicted proteins | sample CB9_20m_MG_FD_203105 | JGI IMG/M metagenome (GOLD analysis project Ga0302131, IMG submission 203105) | Marine microbial communities from Western Arctic Ocean, Canada - CB9_20m | ecosystem: Environmental > Aquatic > Marine > Oceanic | place: Canada: Western Arctic Ocean | collected 2017-09-19
CCTTGGTACGCGCACCCTCCAGCAACAGACGTGGAACTAAATCACCCGTTGAGAATTGCAGATCACATTCACAAATCTCTTCAAAGCTTTTTTCTATAACAGGGCCGGGGCCCCATTCTGAGGTGAAGTAGTCACCTGCGTAAACAGTTAGTATGGGCGTCTCGGCAAAAGCCGAGGTTGCAGTCAGTACGCCCGCTGCAAATGTAGAATACTTCATGGCACTCTCCTTTTGCGGCGATAGGGAAAAGGGGGCTTTTGTGCCGTTACCTTCCCTCCGCCGGTGTTAGCCGGTTCAGGTTCAATGGGTCCGCACAGTGGCATCTCAGCTATTTAAAGCACCCCAAGGTAATCCTTGAATAGAGGGTCGCCATCACTGTCGCAAGGCGAAACCACTTGAGGGGACAAGCCGTCGCAGTTAGAACCCACCCAAAGGATGTCGTGCCTACTAAGCAAGCAGGGGAAAACGCTTATGTCTTACAATACCTTCGGCCACATGTTCCGCGTCACTACCTGGGGCGAAAGCCACGGCCCAGCGATCGGGGCAACAGTTGATGGCTGTCCACCGAATGTCCCAATTACCTCTGAGATGCTTCAAGTGTGGCTCGACATGCGCAAGCCCGGTACAGGCAAAAACGTTACTCAACGCAAGGAAGCTGATGAGGTTAAAATTCTCTCTGGAGTATTTGAAGGTAAGACAACCGGCACCCCAATCCAATTGTTGATCGAAAACACTGACCAGCGTTCCAAAGATTATGGCGACATCGTTGAAAAATTCCGCCCCGGTCACGCCGACATTTCTTATTGGATCAAATACGGCATTCGCGATTATCGTGGTGGTGGCCGTTCTTCCGCCCGCGAAACTGCGAGCCGCGTTGCTGCAGGTGGGATCGCACGCGAAGCGATTAAGTTGTTAGCACCTGATTTAAAGATCACAGGCTACATGGTTCAAATGGGTGAAAAGCACTTGGACCGATCCGAATTTGATTGGGATGCTATTGATCAAAATCCATTTTGGGTTCCAAGCACATCGGCCGCTTCCGAATGGGAAACCTACCTAGACGGCATTCGCAAATCCCAAAACAGTGTTGGTGCTGTTATCGAAGTGACAGCGCGTAATGTCCCAGCAGGCCTGGGCGCGCCGATTTATGCTAAGCTAGATACCGATCTTGCGGCTGCCATGATGTCGATCAACGCCGTAAAGGCTGTGGAAATCGGTGAAGGCATGGCTGCAGCCACTTTGATGGGAACGGAAAACGCTGATGAAATTAGAATGGGTTCAGACGGTCCTGTCTTCTCAGACAACCACGCTGGCGGTATCCTTGGTGGTATCTCCACCGGCCAAGATGTTGTAATCCGTTTTGCAGTCAAACCTACCTCGTCGATTACGACACCACGCAAAACGATTACCAAGTCAGGTGAAGAAACCAATATCATCACCAAAGGGCGTCATGATCCATGCGTTGGTATCCGTGCGGTGCCTGTTGGTGAGGCAATGATGGCCTGTGTCATCTTGGATCATATCCTGATGCATCGTGGTCAAGTTGGTAAGAACCAAGGACAAATTGGTTGAGACCAAAGCCCCAACGACAGCCCACGTTACGATACTCTAGATAATCTAAGCTTGCGCCTTTGAATCAAAAAGCGCAGCTAAAGGTATGGAAAAACCCCGCACAGACCACAGACCCGTTTTAGCTATCAGCCTAAAAATCACAGCCGTGCTTTTGTTTGTTGTTATGGCCGGCATGGTCAAGGAAGCGACTCAGGAAGTCCCTGTTGGTCAGGCGGTTTTCTTTCGGTCACTAATGCCGATCCCAATCATTCTGCTGTGGCTTCGGTTTCGTGGGGAATTGCGTACTGGGCTGGTGGCAAACAATATCTGGGGCCATGTTTGGCGGGGGCTATTTGGCTCTAGTGCAATGTTCCTAACATTTGCAGGGCTATCTTTGATCCCACTACCCGAAGCAACCGCGATCGGGTATGCTACACCGATGTTCACCGTGATCCTTGCCATCTTTCTACTTGGCGAGCGCGTTGGAATTTATCGTTTGTCAGCAGTTTTCTTAGGGTTGATCGGTGTCATGATTGTAATGGCACCTCGGCTCTCGCTTGATCCAGACGCAATGACCACTGGCGCTGGACTAGGTGCAATATTTACACTTGCAGCCGCAGCCTTACGTGGCCTTGTACAAATTCACGTTCGTAAAATGGTCGCAACGGAGAAGACAGGGGCAATCGTTTTCTACTTTTCACTTACCGCCACGTGCCTATCTCTATTGTCCCTACCATTCGGTTGGATTTGGCCCACGCCATATTCGCTTAGCCTGTTGATTGGAGCCGGTACCATTGGCGCGGTGGCCCAAATTCTGGTCACGTCGTCTTACCGGCATGGTGCCGCATCCATGCTGGCTCCGTTCGATTACGTGTCTCTAATTTTTGCAAGCGTCATTGGCTATGTCTTCTTCTCAGAAGCTCCGACAATCAACATGATGATCGGCGCAATCTTAGTCGTATCTGGTGGTGTTTTGATTATCTGGCGGGAAAGAAAGCTGGATATGGATCGCAGTAAAGACCGCGCAGCAACCGCACCCAAAGGTCAATAAATTAGCCCTTGGCGTGACACGCCGATGCCTCAACAACCAATCCATCCGCGCCAAAGCGCAGAGTTTCCGCAGCCAGCACATGATGTTGATTTCGGTAAGTTATGACCATCATACCGTAGCCATGCAAAACATCAACCACCACAAAGGAAAGATCAGGTTGTTTTGCCAATGCTTTGGACCAGTATGCACGCAAGGCCTGCTTGCCAAGTAATTCGCCCGAACCAACAAGGCGCATCGCCTTTTGGGAACGTAAAACAACGTCGTTTGAGTAGTGTGCCAGAATACGATCAAGCGAGTGGGAGTTCCATGCGGCCTCCCACTCGATCGCAAAGGCAGTGTAATCCAAGTTAAACACGGACCAGTTTTTCGTAGCACTCAGAAACATCGCGTGTCAGCGCGCCAACTTCAAAATTGAAGTCACCGATTTGGCCGACAGGGGTCACTTCAGCAGCAGTACCAGTCAACCAGCACTGTTCGAAATCAGCCAATTCGTCTGGCATGATGATACGTTCGTTTACAGCTATGCCTTTTTCTTTCAGCATGCCGATTACGGTCTGACGAGTGATGCCATTCAAGAATGCATCAGCGATTGGTGTGTGCACTTCGCCATCCTTAACGAAGAAGATGTTCGCACCTGTCGCTTCAGCAACATAACCACGGTAATCAAACATCATAGCGTCTGAACAGCCTTTTGCCTCGGCTGCGTGCTTAGACATTGTCGCAATCATGTACAGACCCGCAGCCTTGGCTTGGGATGGCGCAGTCTCAGGTGATGGGCGCTTCCACTTGGCAATGTCGAGCTTAGCACCCTTCATCTTTGCGTCGCCGTAATAGTTGCCCCATTCCCAGCATGCTACAGCCATATGAACAGGGTTCTTTGCGGATGCTACGCCCATGTCTTCACCTGCACCACGCCATGCAACAGCGCGAACGTATGCATTGGTCAAACCGTTGGCTTCCAAAGCTGCTTCTTTAGCAGCCTCAATTTCATCAACCGAATAGGGAAGTTCAAAATCAATCAGGTTGCCAGATTGGATTAAACGAGCGGAGTGGTCACGAGATTTGAAAATTTTACCATTATAGCAACGCTCGCCTTCAAAGACAGAAGATGCATAGTGCATAGCATGCGTTAGGATGTGGACGTTTGCATCACGCCAATCGACCAATGTACCGTCCATCCAGATTTTTCCATCACGATCATCATAACCAGCAGCCATCGCCGTATCCTCCGAAATTATTCCATTAATTGCGCAAATGGTTCCGATCCGGATATAATATTGCGCAAAACCTACAATTCTCTAGTCCTTTGACGTTGGAATGTCAATAACACTGACATATACTGTAACAAAATGATTTAGAGCAGGAACGATTGTTATGTCGGACGGGCGCAGCACATCAACATACAGCGGTGAAAACCTCCTGTTCCTAACTGACGAACAATTGCGTCAGGGAATTGAGGCGATGTTTTTTGCCTATCGGGGCTTCACTGCCGATCCCGATCGTATTCTCGCAGACATGGCGTATGGCCGCGCCCATCACCGCGCTATCCATTTCATTCATCGCGCGCCAGGCACAACAGTCAACAACTTGCTCAATATCCTAGGTGTAACAAAGCAATCATTGAACCGCGTTTTGCGCACGCTGATCGAACAAGGGTTAGTCATCAGCAAAGTTGGCAAGGTAGATAAACGTGAACGGCATCTGTTCCTAACCGATGAAGGTAGCCGGCTAGAACAAACACTTTCAGACGCACAGCGCGCACGCATGCGCAGCGCATTTCGTGACGCAGGCCCCGAAGCTGTTGCGGGCTTTCGAACTGTGTTAGAAGCAATGATGGATACCAAAATGCAGCGCGCCTACACGCGTCTTAAGGAGTCCGGAGCATGAGCGCACTAGACGCCCACTTGTTGATCGTGGACGATGACGAGCGCATTCGCATTTTGTTACAAAAATTCCTTGTGCGCCATGGCTTTTTAGTAACTGTAGCACGTGATGCAGCCCACGCGCGGCGCATCCTCACCGGCCTTGATTTTAATATGCTCATTCTGGATGTGATGATGCCGGGAGAAGACGGCCTATCATTATGCCGATCAATCCGCGAGACCAGCCAGACGCCCATCCTGTTGCTAACAGCCAAGGGTGAAACCGGAAATCGGATCGAGGGACTTGAAGCAGGCGCTGACGATTACTTATCAAAACCGTTTGAACCAAAAGAACTCCTTCTTCGAATTAACGCAATCTTGCGCCGAATGCCTGAAACACCTGCAGAAGACTCAGTTCCAAAAATTCTCAACCTTGGCAGCATCCGCTATGACCTTGAGCGCGGTGAAATGTGGCAGGGTGAAAGCCTGGTCCGCCTCACTGCAACAGAAATGCAATTAATGAAGATTTTCTCTGCAAAGCCCGGGGAGCCGATCAGCCGAAACAAACTAGTTGAGGAGCTTGGCCGTGATCGCGGCCAAGCACAAGAACGTGCTGTTGATGTTCAAATTACTCGCTTACGTCGTAAAATCGAAATGGACCCTAAGCAACCGCGCTACCTACAAACGGTACGAGGGGCTGGCTATATGTTGGCTCCCAACTGACCGAGCTCCGAACCATCTAATCGTCGTCTGGTATGAAGCCTAAAAGACGGTTATGATATTGAAGTGCTGGCAATTTTGGCCCGCACCATACTTGCAAATTAACAAAGGCCACACGATGACCGATATCCCTGTGACTGAGATGAGTTTTGAACAAGCGATGGCTGAACTAGAACAGGTTCTGGGTCAGCTTGAGCGCGGTGATGTAGCTTTAGATCAATCCATTTCGCTGTATGAACGTGGCGCTTTGCTGAAAGCCCGTTGCGAGACCAAACTGAAAGAAGCTGAAGAAAAGGTTGCCGCGATTACTTTGGATGCAGACGGCAACCCAGCAGGTTTGAAACCTGTTGAAGGCCTCTAAAACCAATGTTTCGCCAACGCTTAACGGAATGCGCGGGTCAAATCCAAACGCACTTCGACCGAACCCTTTCTAAATTGGATAGCCTGCCCGTTGTTGACGCAATGGCGCATGCCACCAACGGCGGCAAACGACTGCGTGGATTTCTTGTTCTGGAATCTGCACGCCTGCATGGCATCGATCCTATATCTGCGATCTGGCCTGCAACAGGAATTGAAGCCTTGCACGCATATTCTTTGGTTCATGACGATTTACCCTGCATGGATGATGATGACTTGCGGCGCGGAGAACCGGCTATTCACAAAGCTTGGGATGAGGCGACTGCAGTGCTAGCTGGTGATGCCCTTCAAACACTCGCATTTGAAATGGTATCACGGGTTGAAGTTGGAAATGGCGACGTCCGCGCCAACCTCGCCCTAAGCCTTGCAAAAGCGAGCGGCGCTCAAGGTATGGTTCTAGGCCAAGCGTTGGACATCGCAGCCGAAACATCAGCCATTCCATTGACGCTCCAACAAATCACGACGCTCCAACGAGGTAAGACAGGAGCCCTAATAGAATGGTCCGCCACGGCAGGTGCACGCATGGCACAAAGCGACATAACCGCGCTATCGCACTACTCCCAATCGCTAGGGCTCGCCTTCCAAATTGCCGATGATATCCTAGATGTCGAAGGCAATGCAGAAACCGTAGGCAAAGCCACAGGCAAAGATGCTGAGGCAGGTAAAGCAACATTTGTGTCGCTATTGGGCTTGGAGGAGGCTAAACGCCGCGCAAGTGAACTGGTCGAATCTGCATCTGATGCGCTAAGTGTATATGGTAATGACGCAAAAGCACTGCGTGAAGCAGCGGCTTTTGTGATCACTCGCAAGAATTAGGACACCACAATGACTGACCGCCCAAACACTCCGCTTTTGGACACCGTACAGCGCCCAGCTGATATGAACCAAATGTCTGATGCCAAACTGACCCAGTTAGCACAGGAAGTTCGGTCTGAAACAATCTCAGCTGTTGCGGAAACCGGTGGACATCTTGGTGCAGGTTTGGGTGTGGTCGAATTGACCGTTGCGCTTCATGCAGTCTTCGACACACCAAAGGACAAAATTATCTGGGACGTGGGTCACCAATGTTACCCTCATAAAATCCTAACAGAGCGCCGTGATCGCATTCGTACACTCCGTCAAAAAGATGGCCTAAGTGGCTTCACCAAACGCAGTGAATCGCCATACGATCCATTCGGCGCTGCGCACAGTTCAACCTCAATCAGTGCCGCACTTGGTTTCGCTGTCGCACGTGATCTAGGTGGCAATGTGCCCGAAGGATTGGGCGACGCGATTGCAGTCATCGGTGACGGCTCAATGAGCGCTGGTATGGCCTATGAAGCGATGAACAACGCAGGTCATTTGGGCAAACGCTTGATCGTTATTCTAAACGACAATGAGATGTCGATCGCTCCACCTGTAGGCGCGATGTCTGCCTACCTCAGCCGTCTATACGCAGAAGAGCCATTTCAAGAATTGAAAGCTGCTGCAAAAGGTGCGGCAAGTCTATTGCCGGAACCTTTCCGTGAAGGCGCGCGCCGCGCCAAAGATTTACTCAAAGGCTTAGCCGTTGGTGGCACATTGTTTGAACAGCTCGGCTTTTCTTACCTTGGTCCAATCGATGGTCACGACATGGATCAACTCTTACCTGTACTCCGGACAGTTAAGCAGCGCGCAACTGGACCCATTCTCATTCACGTCCTAACGAAAAAGGGCAAAGGCTATGCACCCGCAGAGGCCGCCCGCGACAAAGGTCACGCTACGGCCAAATTCAACGTCGTCACTGGCGAGCAGAAAAAAGCGCCCAGCAATGCACCAAGCTACACCAATGTCTTTTCTGACTACTTGCTTAAAGCTGCCGCAGAAGATGACAAAATTTGCGCTATCACCGCGGCCATGCCTGACGGCACCGGCCTGAACTTATTCGCAGAACGCTATCCCAGCCGTTGTTTCGACGTAGGAATTGCAGAACAACACGGCGTAACATTCGCAGCCGCACTTGCCGCTGGTGGAATGAAGCCATTTTGCACAATGTATTCCACGTTCCTGCAGCGCGGCTATGATCAGGTTGTGCATGATGTTGCCATCCAGCGGTTGCCAGTTCGCTTCGCAATTGACCGCGCTGGTCTGGTTGGTGCTGATGGCGCAACACATGCGGGGGCGTTTGATATCGCATTCCTCGCCAACCTGCCCGACTTCGTCGTCATGGCGGCCGCGGACGAGGCAGAATTGGCGCATATGGTTGCAACAGCTGCCGCTTATGACCAGGGCCCAATTGCCTTTCGTTTTCCGCGTGGCGAAGGCAATGGTGTAGAGCTTCCAGAACGCGGTATCCCGCTAGAAATCGGCAAGGGCAGAATGATCAAAGAAGGGTCAAAAGTTGCATTACTCAGCTTTGGTACCCGCTTGGCTGAAGTCGAAAAAGCTGCAGAAAAACTTACAGCCAAAGGGATTGCGCCAACGATTGCTGACGCCCGCTTTGCCAAACCACTTGATCGTGATCTGATATTGTCGCTGGCTCAAAACCACGACGCGATGATCACTATTGAAGAAGGCGCAATTGGTGGCTTTGGCAGTCATGTGTCCCAATTACTCGCAGATGAAGGTGTATTTGACCGCGGGTTTAAATACCGCTCAATGGTTCTACCTGACACGTTCATCGATCATGCGAACCCTTCCGATATGTATGCAGCTGCAGGACTAAATGCAGACGACATCGAGACGAAAGTTCTCGATATTTTAGGCATCGCCCAAATCGGTGCCGCGACCGCCTAAGCCATCTGATTTAACAATGATTGCAATCCTTCACGGTAGGTAGGATGGATCAGTTCCACGCCTAGCTCTGTCTTGATCCGGTCGTTGCGTACCTTCTTATTTTCCGCATAAAAGCTGCGGGCCATAGGCGTGAACTCAGCGTCCTCAAAGGCCGTCGCAGGTGGCACTTGCATCCCTAGTAAAGTAGCAGCATATGCAATCACGTCTTGTGGTGGCGCAGGATCATCATCGCACACGTTATAGGCGGTACCCGAATTGGGCCGTTGGATCGACGCCCACAAGATCTGCGCAATGTCCTCAACGTGGATACGCGAAAAAACCTGTCCCTCTTTGATTACCCGCCGCGCAGTCCCATTGCGTACTTTTGCGAAAGGACCACGGCCCGGACCGTAAATACCTGCCAAACGAAAGGTATGGAGCGGCAACCCTGCGATAGAAGCCCAATCTTCTTCAGCTGCCTTGCGCAACTGCCCACGTTTCGTTGTAGGATTCAGTGGCGTCATTTCATCGACCCACGCACCGTCAAAATCTCCATAAACGCCAGTGGTCGACAAATAGCCTGCCCACATAAATTTTGAACTTTTTCGTGTGATTTGATCGCGCAGTAAATTTAGTGTCGGATCACCGCCCTTGTCCGGACCTGCCGAAATTAGAATGTGATCCGCCGCCTCAATCGCAGCACTCATATCACTATCGGGCCATATCAACGGCTCCACACCTGAGGCCGCCAATTCATCCGCCTTTTCAGACGTCCGCGTGGTGCCAATTACCCGCCAGCCTTGGGGCAACAAGTGTTTAGTCAATTCACGGGCTGAATATCCGTGACCAAAAGAAAGGAGTGTATGTGTCATAGCCTATAGGTGCCGTGCCTCTTTACTGAACACAAGGGGTTGCGCAATTTACCACAGTACGTTCCACTTCCTTTATGACACGCAAACCTGATCTCGATGGGGCATATGACCTCAAAACACCTGAAGGCTCTATTCGCCTCTATCGCGATTGGGCAGAAACATACGATGAAACCTTTGCCAAAGAACACGCCTATATCATGCACCAGCATGTCGCGCGCGCCTATGTGAATGCAGGAGGTTTCCAACCCGTTTTAGACGTGGGTGCGGGAACAGGATTGTGCGGCCAAGCACTGCGTGAACGTGGGTTGGATCACGTCGACGCAACCGACATTTCACCTGACATGCTAGCAGTCGCAAAAGCCAAAGGAATCTACCACACCATATTTGAAGGTGATATATTGGCTGGTTTAGGTGTTGAGGCAGACAGCTATGCAGGCATCACCAGTTCAGGAACCTTCACCCATGGTCATGTTGGGCCAGAGGCAATTGATGAACTGATACGACTTGTTCGAAGCGGCGGATGGATCGTCATTTCAATCAACAGCGGACATTTTTCTTCGCATGGGTTTGAGGCAAAATTTGCATCGCTTGGCGATATTATTACCGACCTAGAATTTCGAGAGTTGCCGATTTACGCAGCCAACGGTTCAGGCGACCACGCCCGAGACACTGGCCACATCACCTTGTTTCGAAAGGCCTAACGGCCCTTCCAAACCGGATCACGTTTTTCA
>Ga0302131_1002309_pt1 | contig 9925 bp, 8 predicted proteins | sample CB9_20m_MG_FD_203105 | JGI IMG/M metagenome (GOLD analysis project Ga0302131, IMG submission 203105) | Marine microbial communities from Western Arctic Ocean, Canada - CB9_20m | ecosystem: Environmental > Aquatic > Marine > Oceanic | place: Canada: Western Arctic Ocean | collected 2017-09-19
GCTGTCGTTGTAATTGTTGTTTCAAAAAGGGTATCTAGGTTGGTTTTGGGTAATTCTAGTTGGGTCGTAGTTTGGCAGCCCGAAATGGCGATTATCAGTATTGCTGAGAGTTTTAATTTGAGGCAAGAAAGTTTCATCGATTGACTGCCGCTTGAGGAGTAAAGGTGTAGTGCGAAGTAAATTTAAATTAAATATTAGTGTACACTCTTTCGCATGACTGGCGTACTTTATATTGTAGCAACCCCTATTGGAAATCTGGATGATATTAGCTTACGTGCTATCGAAATATTAAAGCAGGTTGACGTTATTGCAGCTGAGGATACTCGACATAGCATTCGGCTTTTAAATCACCTCGGCATTCGCAATAAATTGATTTCACTTCATGAGCACAATGAAAGGGATAGGATCGACAGTATCATCGAGGACCTAAGGCAGGGTAGCAATATCGCTTTAATTTCTGATGCGGGTACGCCTCTGATTTCGGATCCAGGTTACCCATTAGTCAAAGCTGTCCAAGATGCGGGTCTGCGGGTTAGCCCTATCCCGGGTGCCAGTAGTATTATGGCTGCATTAAGTGCTGCTGGAATGCCTACCGCCCCATTCACTTTTTATGGCTTTCTATCACAAAAGAATTCGGAAAGGCTGTCGAAGCTCAGTGCTATAAAGCAACAAAATGGCACCTTGATTTTTCTTGAATCGACTCATCGAATCGAGCGTCTGCTTGAGCAGCTTTGTGAACTATTTGGTGACAGCCATATTGTCGTTGCTAAAGAATTGACCAAGAGCTTTGAACGTTTTTTGTCAGGCACACCATCCGAAATTCTGTTTCTAATGCAACAAGAGCCTGTATTAAAAAAAGGTGAGTTCGTGGTATTAATTGATAATCCAGTCACCATCAGCGAAAAGAGCTTAAGCGATGAAGATGTTGAGATTTTGAAGCTCTTGTTGGAAGATCTTCCACTCAAAAAAGCGGTTCAAATATCAACCCGTATTAGTGGCAAAAAGAAGAACGATATTTATCAACAGGCGTTGCAGTTAAACGAGCTGATTTCTTAAGTTCCTTGGCTATCAACCGCCTTTAACTGGGGCTAACACTATGATTTCATCGTTTTCACTAATGGGTGTTAATGAAAGTTGATCGAGGTCTATTTTGTTGTCGTTGTGCAGTACCAGATAAGGCCTGTCTTTGGGGAGCGGAAGTTTTTTGAGTAACTGCTCTAAGGTCTCCCCCAATTTGAAATTAAGGAGGTAATTGCCAGCGCTTCTACCTGCTGGCATATAATGGCGTAATTTACCAAAGACCTTAATCGTTATCTGCATTTCTTATTTATTTAAAGCGGCTTGATTTGTGTTCATTTTGATTGGGTTCATTCCAAAAAAGTCGATATCAATTTAGTCCAAGACGAGCCAGTGTGTCAGCTTTCGGGCGCCCCTCTTCATCCCAACCGCGAAGTTCGTAATACTCAGGTAGCATTTCTCCAAGACGGCACACGAGGCCCTTTCCTATTCCCACTTCGGCCGGCTCTTCAAGTATGCGTTTGGGCAGGGTATCGTCAGCCTTGCTAAGTCCAGCCAGTAAATTGAACTGACGTTCTAAATTCCAAATACGCTCTCCGGTTTGCTTCAGTCTATCCATGTCCCAGGTGCCCTCACAAGCACCGTCAACCAACTCGAGATAATCGCTCAAAGTCCAACCACAGCCACCCGGAAACAGGCATAAACCACTAGAGTCAATGAAAGAAATTTCATCCTGTGAATTCTTAACTATTGCTGCTTTACCTTCGATCTCAGTCGTATTAAAGTCACTTTCATAAGGGTCTGCGCGCATGTGACAGGCACCCCGATTGTTGGTTGCGTAAGCAAGGCCCATACCTTGCATGCTACGACCATCGTAACCCGCAAACTCCTGGCCTTTAACTGACATAGAAAAATCAGGATGGCCATACTTTTGGGTGAGCCTTTTTGAACCCATCGCAATATCTTGACCAAAGCCTTCGCTACGAGCCGTCATTTCTGAAATAGTCACTAATGCTTGTGCTGAGCCAAATTCCAGTTTGATGCCACCTGTGTGCTTTTCGGTAATAGCGCCAATGTCAAACAATTCCATTGCCGCAGCAATAGAGCCACCGAGAGAAATAGGATCCATGCCATATTCATTACAGAGGAATCCAGCATAAGTAGCGGCATCGATATCATCGACACCACAGGCAGCACCCAATGCATAGGCAGACTCATATTCCAGACCGCCAGAGGCTTTGTGGTATTGTGGTTTATCCTTAACTGAAAAGTGAGTTGGGTCTATTTTGCAAATTCGACCACAACCAATTGTGCAGCCAAAGCAAGCACCGTTTGTAATCAAGTTAGTATGACCATTTTCATTGGGCGTTTGCATTGCACTTGGATTGAGCTTTTCAGTGCCTTCAAATCTTACCTGTCGGTTATTACGCGTGGGTAAACTACCAATACTGTTAGTGACGTCAATCATATCCAGCGTGCCATCGCGTGACATGCCTTCACGATCATTCATCCGGTTATTAACGGCATTCACTGTTTTCATAAAATGTTCAGGGTTGGCGTTCTTTACGCCTACTGTGCCACGGACAGCGATTGTTTTTAGGTTCTTTGAACCCATGACGGCTCCCACGCCTGAGCGGCCTGCTGCTCGGTGCAAGTCGTTTACAATACAGGCATAACGGCATAGGTTTTCACCGGCCTGACCGATAGAGGCAAAGCGCATTAAAGGGTCGCTATATTTTTTTTGAAGAAGGCCTTCAGTTTCCCAAACAGTTTTACCCCAAACTTCACTCGCATCGCAAAGTTCTACCTTTTCGTTCTCGATATGCAGATAAACCGCCTTTTCAGACTTGCCTTCAATAATGACTAAATCATAACCTGCTAGCTTGAGTTCGGCGCCAAACTTACCTCCTGAGTTGGAACAGGCAATCGCATCGGTTAATGGGCCTTTGGTGATGACTGACCAGCGGCCACCCGTTGAAGCCATGGTGCCAGTCAAAGGGCCTGTAGCAATAACGAGTTTATTCTCAACAGATAGCGCATCGACGGCAGGATCCATTTCCTCGAGCAGATATTTGCTGCCAAGTCCGCGTTGCCCTAAATATTCATTAGCCCACGTCATATTCAATGGTTCGATGTTGCAACAGCCAGTAGTTAAATTGACTCTTAGTATTTTTTGTTGCCAACTCATTGAATATTCCTCATGGTTTTTATCTTTCAAATTTTATTATATCTCTAGTTGTCATTCGTTCACAGTCATAATATTTAGTAATATGGAACATGAAGTTTTGGTGGGAGCGATTAAACTCGAATAGTCAATTCAAGCAGTTTGTTTATTGCAGCCCTGTTTAACTTAATAGTAGCCGGTTTGAGGATAGTAATTAAAGGTTGGAATTAGAGGCTAATTGGCTTATTAATTTCCTATTACGAGGTCAAGTAATTTTATAATGGCTAAAGTAATTATTGACGTGTTATTACCGAAGGCCTTGAATCTCATTATGAAAAGGCGCTTGAGAATTTACTTAGCGTAATGACTAGTGCGCCGGGCTATATCTCGGGTGTATCACTAGTTGATGCGCAAGCGTTTTAATCATTATGTGGTGATCGATGGTCGGTAGAAAGTGTCTGGACAACTTGGTTCTACTCAGAAGAGCGAAAACATGTTCTGCTGGTTATTGCACTATTTCTTTAAATCGATGAACAATTCACTTTATTAAAGTCTTTGGCTTACCATAAGTATTCCTAGTGTCACCCTTCTGAAGTTACTGCTAATTTAAACAACATACTTAAAAAGCCCCAGCCAGCGAGTTCTAATCAGTCAGTATTGGACTTTAGGTTATAGCCAAGAAAATAATCAACTATTTTCTGGGCTTTCGGGTATGATCCCGCCCAAGTCAGCTGGATAATCGCTGGTCAAAATATCTTCATGGTATTGGGGCTGGAGGAAAGTCCGGGCTCCACAGGACAGAGTGCCAGATAACGTCTGGGAGGCGCGAGCCTACGGCCAGTGCAACAGAGAGTAGACCGCCTGTTTTGATCTAACGATCACATTAGGTAAGGGTGAAAGGGTGCGGTAAGAGCGCACCGCGCTTCTGGTAACAGAAGTGGCATGGTAAACCCCACTCGGAGCAAGACCAAATAGGAAAACTATGGCGCTGTCCGCGCTGTTTTCGGGTTGGTCGCTTGAGACTAGAGGTGACTCTATAGTCCAGATGAATGATTATCCTAGACAGAACCCGGCTTATAGGCTGACTTAACTTTTCCCAGTTCAGGTTTATTTGTAATTGATAAATAAACCTGAACTGCCTCCGTATAATAAAAATCATCGAAGAAATAAAACACTCTTAAGGTTTTACATTAAGTTGTTTCAATAACCTTTCGTTTTATATACTTATATCATTTCCTAACGAATAAATTTCTCTAAGTGATTGACGTTGTTAGGAAAAAAGCCTGTTTAACCAGTCTGAATTCACTTGACTTAAGTCGAAATTAAGCCATATTGTGTCTAGAAGTGGTTAATTGTGTCATTTCGTGTCACGCAACTGGGCTAAACGTGCGAAAATTCAGAGGAGTATCCAATTTATCATTAGATGCAAAAGGCAGAATAGTATTGCCTGCGCGTTATCGTGATCCGCTGTCTGAAATTTGTCAAAATGAGCTGATTATAACAATCGACACTGAGCAGCCATGCTTATTGATTTATCCGCTTAATGAGTGGGAGTTAATTGAAGAAAAGATTGAAGCCCTTCCCAGTTTCAACCCTACAACTCGTCGCATTCAGCGACTTTTAATTGGTCATGCTACTGATGTAGAGATCGATGCGAACGGCCGAATGATGATTGCTACTCCGTTACGTGATTACGCCCAACTGGGTAAAAAAGTAGTGATGATTGGCCAAGGCAAAAAGTTTGAATTATGGGATGACGCGATATGGAATAAATGTCGTGATGAGTGGTTGAATGATAAAACTGATGGTGAATTGCCAGCGGCTTTAGCTGAGTTAACTCTATGAACACCGCGCAATTCAAACATGCGCCAGTGCTTCACGCCGAAGTATTGCAGCATATGAATATCAAGCCGGATGGCTGTTACGTTGACGGTACTTATGGGAGAGGAGGTCACGCAAGTTCTATTTTGGCTCAGTTGGGAGCAAATGGCAGACTTATTGTTATGGACAAAGATCCTGATGCAATCAAGCAGGCCAATAGTTTGCTGAGTGCAGATAGCCGAGTGACGATACTGCACGATGACTATGAAAATCTCAGTTTGCATATTGCCGATCTGGGCATGGCGCAGCTAGTCGATGGGGTACTGCTTGATTTGGGTGTTTCTTCACCGCAACTAGATGATGCTGAACGTGGGTTCAGCTTTCAGCGAAACGGTCCGCTCGATATGCGTATGAATCCAGAACAAGGGCAGTCTGCCAGTGAATGGTTGGCTCAAGCTGAAGAGGCTGAAATTGCTCGAGTACTTTGGGAGTATGGAGAGGAGCGCGGATCGCGACGTATAGCAAAGCGGATTATCGAAGCAAGGGAGGAGGGTTGTGTTGATGACACGTCTACTTTAGCAGCGCTAATCAGTGCTTGCATTCCTAAGGGGAAAAACCATAAACATCCTGCAACCCGCAGTTTCCAGGCTATTCGTATCCATATCAATCAAGAGTTAGAGCACATCCATAATGTACTGGAGTCAATTTTTGATGTTTTAACAATTGGGGGTCGGTTGCAGGTTATTAGCTTCCACTCATTAGAGGACAGAGTCGTTAAAAGGTTCTTTAAAAAACACAGTACAAGACCTCAAATACCACGAGGCTTGCCGGTTCGGGACAGTGAAATAGAGTCGAATATTCGGTTTTCATTGATCGGTAAGGCAATTAAGGCTTGTGCTAGTGAGCTCAAGGGCAACCCAAGATCGAGAAGCGCAGTCTTACGCGTCGCTGAGAGAACGGCCTAATGCCCGGGGTATATGGGGTTTTGCTGCTGTTGGCTTTTGTTATCGGCAGTGCACTGTCGGTGATTTATGTGAAACATGAAAGTCGAGTTTTGTTTTCTGAGCTAAGGAATGTTCAAAAAAAGCAAGATCAGGAAATCATTGAATGGGGCCAATTACAGTTACAGAACAGTACGCTTGCCACTCACAGTAATGTTGAATCACATGCTCGCAAAACTTTAAAGATGAAATTGCCTAAAACCATCCAATTGGTGCGACTGCCGTGAATGAAACTAAAGGTCAGCCTGTTTTTTTTGGTGGTAGACATTACCTCGTATTATTTGTTCTGCTATGCCTTATGACTGGACTAGTTGGGCGTGCACTATATTTACAAATTGTCGAAAAAGAGTTTCTCGCTAGTCAAGGGGGCCAGCGTCAAATTCGTACTATTGAAACTCCAGCTTATCGTGGAGCAATTCTTGATCGATATGGTACCCCATTAGCCATTAGCACTCCGGTTGATTCTGTCTGGGTCAATCCATCAGAAATACTACAGAACTTGCCAGCACTAAAAAAAGTAACTCAGCAATTATCAATGAACTACAGTGAGACTGTTGATACTTTAAAGCGAAAAGCCAACAAGGAGTTTGTTTATCTTAAACGACAAATTGAACCTGAATTAGCCAGCCGGGCGTCAGATAATGTTGATGGCGTTTATATTCAACGAGAATATCACCGTTACTATCCTGCTGGTGAGGTGGTTGGACATCTCGTTGGGTTTACTGATATCGATGATAATGGCATTGAAGGGCTTGAGAAGGTTTACGACAACTGGTTGAAAGCTGAGGCAGGTGCACGCCGAGTTATTCGCAATCGAAAGGGCGCGGTAATAGAAGAGATCAATCAGGTAAAAGCGGCTCAATCGGGTAAGGATATCTATTCAAGTATTGATATGCGCTTGCAGTACATCGCGTATCGTAGTTTGGCTCGAGCGATTAATTATCATGCCGCTAAATCAGGTAGTGCAGTGTTGCTCGATGCCAGAACAGGCGAAGTATTGGCGATGGTCAATCAGCCATCTTATAACCCAAATCAGGCGAAACAAAAGACTTCAGGAAATCGTCGAAATCGTGCTTTAACCGATGTTTTTGAACCAGGTTCAACAATTAAACCCTTTACATTTGCGGCGGCTATTGACAAGGGTCTTTATAACCAAAAAAGTATTATTGATACCTCACCGGGTTGGTACACAGTGAGTGGTCATCCAATTAAAGATTATAGAAACTATGGACCTTTAGATCTAGCCGGTATTCTGCGTAAATCGAGTAATGTGGGAGCATCACGCATTGCCCTGTCAATGAAAGATGAGGAGCTTTGGAGGTCATTTAGTGACTACGGTTTTGGAAAGCCACCAGGGGTGATTTTTCCTGGTGAGTCCTCAGGCTACTTTCGGCACTTTTCAGATTGGCAAAAACTTGATCACGCGATTATGGGTTATGGCTACGGTGTATCTGTGTCCATTACCCAATTAGCCAGAGCTTACGCGATGATCGCCAATCAGGGGCAGCACGTTGATGTGAGTCTGATCCGTAAGGAGCCGGGGATAAAAGTTGAAAATCAGGTTGAGCGACATGTCATGTCGTCCAAAACAGCCAAAATGGTCCTGGAAATGATGGAGGAGGTTGTTGGCCCAAAAGGCACAGCACAATTAGCCGCTATAGCGGGTTATCGAATCGGTGGCAAAACGGGAACAACAAAAAAGTCCACAGTCGGTGGTTATGATGAAGATAACTATTTCTCTGTTTTTGCAGGTGTTGCTCCAATTAGTGACCCTCGGTTAGTTATGGCTGTCATAGTGGATGAGCCAACTCAAAATGGTTACTACGGCGGCAAGGTGGCAGCACCAGTATTTCAAGAAGTGATGAGTAATGCTTTACGTATTCTGGATGTTAAACCAGACGATATTCCTTCATTGCGGGCGCAGATAGCCGATGCAGAGAAAGGTGCTTGATGACAATAAATTCAAAACCAGTCGGCATGGCACTAACGGATCTATTGCTAGGGTTTAAGACAGTTCAGTCCGTCCCAAATATCAATATATTGGGTATTTCAATTAATAGTCATCATGTTATCCCTGGCTCTCTGTTCGTTGCCCTGCAAGGGCTTACAACCCATGGTATTGACTTTGCGATTGATGCTGTCAAAACTGGTGCCGTTGCTGTGCTGTACAATTCACAGGACCAATATAGTCAAAAGCAAGTTGATTTACTGAGTAAACAAATAAAAAGCCAGTTAATGGAAGTACAGTGGATTGGTGTTGATAAGCTTGATCAAATCAATGGTGAAATTGCCAGTCGGTTTTTTGGTGAACCCAGTAAGGCGCTAACTATTATTGGAGTTACAGGTACCGATGGTAAGACTAGTGTCACTCATCTGCTGACACAGGCTTTGATGAAACTCAATAAGGCAACCGCGAGTATTGGAACCTTAGGCTACGATGTCGGTAATAAACGCCAAGCCACTAGTCACACAACACCCGATGCTTTTACATTGCAATCCTACCTAAGCGAATTTCGTGAGCAACGGTGTGAATATGTTGTGATGGAAGTATCGTCTCATGCACTGGCTCAGCACAGAGTAAATGGTTGTCATTTTGATATTGCTGTGTTGACCAACTTAGGTCGAGATCACTTAGACTATCACGGCACTCGAGAAGCCTATGGAGCAGCAAAGGCTCGGTTATTTCAAGATTTTGAATTATTAGCAAAAGTAGTCAATGTAAATGATGAGCTAGGTCAAAGTTTGTGCGAACAAGTGGATGCATCAGTACTGATCCGTTTCTCCGTAAAGTCTCGAACTTCAAGTCAAGCCGGCCTTCAAATGAGTCAGTCGAATGATGTCGAAGTTAGACTGATAAAAAGTAATGTCACTGATCGAGGACTTCACATTGAAGTGGCGACTTCCGTAGGCAAAATTTTTGCTGATACAGCATTAATTGGGCATTTTAATATTGAGAATACCTTAGCTTGTATCTCAACTTTAATTGGGCTTGGATTTGATGGTGAGCAAATTCAGCTAGCAGTTACTGACTTGAAACCGATTCCAGGTCGAATGGAGTGGTTTAAAGGAACCTTAAATGACACAGTTGCAGTCGTTGATTTTGCACATACAGAGCAAGCATTACAGGCATGTTTGAACTCTTGTAGAGCATATACAACAGGAAAAATTTGGTGTGTTTTTGGTTGTGGTGGTGACCGTGACAAGGGAAAGCGTGAGGGCATGGGGCGGGTAGCCGAACAATTGGCTGATAAGGTGATCATTACAGACGACAATCCTCGTACTGAATCACCAAAACAAATTGTATCCGAAATTTTATCAGGCATTTCAAATCGGGAAAAAACAACCGTAATTCACGATCGTTTGGCCGCTATTGAATATGCATTGTCCGAAGCCAGCACAGATGATTTGGTCGTCATTACTGGAAAAGGACATGAACTAGAACAAGTAGTGGGTGTTGAGCACCGGCCTTTTAGTGATCGTCAGGTTGTACAAAAAGTTTTGGGTATAACGGAATGATTTCGCTCAAGTTACAGCAGTTAGCTTCTGTTTTGGGTATTGAAGTTTTGGCAGCTACAAAGGAACAATCAGACCTAAAATTTAAGGGAGTGACTATTGACAGCCGCAGCAATTGCAGTGGGCAGTTATTTATCGCAATTAAAGGTGAGCGCTTTGATGGACATGATTACGTCGAGAGTGCCTTTAAAAATGGTGCTGTGGCGGCATTAGTTGAAAAAAAGCATAACTGCGATATTCCACAACTAATAGTCTCTGACAGTAAACAATCAATGGCAACGTTAGCCAATTTTTGGCGTCATAATTGTCAGGCGACTGTGATTGCATTAACGGGGAGTAATGGCAAGACCACCGTCAAAGAAATGTTATACCAAATATTAAAAAAACAGGCACTTACCCATGCGACCAA
>Ga0302131_1002310_pt1 | contig 9923 bp, 8 predicted proteins | sample CB9_20m_MG_FD_203105 | JGI IMG/M metagenome (GOLD analysis project Ga0302131, IMG submission 203105) | Marine microbial communities from Western Arctic Ocean, Canada - CB9_20m | ecosystem: Environmental > Aquatic > Marine > Oceanic | place: Canada: Western Arctic Ocean | collected 2017-09-19
TAGATCGGCCTTAGAGTATGGCTTTGAACACATTTTTGCCAGTGTTAGATAGCGTTTTGGGGGACAATAGATTTTAGCCATTGTCTTCCACCACGGTTCACCATTACTATATCTTTAGTTTTATGGTTGAAACATGCCATGGATTATGGTTTTTTTTGCATACGATTGTGACTTTATTTAAGTCCACTGGGATGTGACGGAAAATGGCTTCTTGGAGTCAAGTAAGGTGACCACATCCTTCGAATTTCGGAAGATTTGGGATAATTAATTGGCAGAAATAATTCTGTCGGAGACAGTAACGCGATGCTACAGGCAAAACCCATAACATTGGATGAAGGCAGGCCCTCGAGCCGCCCCCAAGTTGCGTACATCGCCCTTAATAGACATCCCTTCGGCTTTAGTTTCCCTCTGGGGGACTTGCTGGACGATGAAAGTGGACATAATGGCAAAAAAGATGCTTATCGATGCCACACACGCGGAAGAAACCCGTGTTGTAGTGGTCAACGGAAACAAAGTTGAGGAATTTGACTTTGAATCTCAAAACAAACGGCAGATAGCTGGTAATATTTATTTAGCAAAGGTGATGAGGGTCGAGCCCTCTTTGCAAGCGGCGTTTGTTGACTATGGTGGAAACCGTCATGGGTTTTTGGCATTTTCTGAGGTTCATCCTGATTACTACCAAATCCCGGTTGCGGATCGTGAGGTGCTATTGGCTGAAGAAAAAGTCTACGCTGAATCGATGGCTGCAGAGGTGGAACTCGAAGACCAAAAACCAAAGCGTAATCGCCAACGTCGGAGCAAGCATTATACACAACGCAATCTTGATCCAGTAGAAACACGCGATACTGCAGTAATAGATGGTATGGAAACCATCAATCTTGATGAGAATGATGCACAGGATTCTGACGATGTTGCTCAAGTTGTTCGAAAAGAAGCTGTTGAAAAATTAACTGTATCTGCCGATGACGCTATCACTACCGTATTAACAAAAGAAGATTTTTCCGCATACGCGGCCGATATAGAGCAAGATATAATTTCACAAATTGTTGATACTGATGGGATTGAATCTGTCGCTCAAGAAGACGATAGTGACGATGTGCACCTTGTGCGGAAACCGCGCCTGCGACGTTACAAAATCCAAGAAGTAGTTAAAGTTCGCCAGATTATATTGATACAAGTTGTAAAAGAAGAACGTGGTAACAAAGGAGCGGCTCTTACAACTTACCTTTCATTGGCAGGAAGATACTGTGTATTGATGCCCAACACAGCGCGTGGGGGCGGTATCAGCCGTAAGATTACGAATGTAGTTGATCGAAAAAAACTTAAAGAGATAGCAACAACAATAGTAGTGCCTGACGGTGCTGGGTTGATTGTGCGTACTGCTGGTGCAAAACGAACAAAAACTGAAATCAAACGTGATTATGAATATTTGCAACGCATGTGGGAGCAAATCCGGGCGTTCACTCTCAAGTCATCGGCACCTGCAGCAATTTATGAAGAAGGTGATTTGATCAAACGATCCATTCGTGATCTTTACAACAGTGATATTGATGAAATTTTGGTGGAAGGTGCGGAAGGTTATCGTAACGCCAAAGACACCATGAAAATGATTATGCCTTCGCATGCTAAAAACGTAAAACATTACGTTGATACCATGCCATTATTTGCTCGTTTTCGGGTGGAATCTTTTATGGATGGTATATTTAATCCCACCGTGCAGCTGAAGTCAGGCGGATATTTGGTAATAGGTATCACTGAAGCGCTCGTAGCGATTGACGTGAACTCTGGCCGTGCCACTAAAGAGAGCAGCATTGAGCAAACGGCGTTGAACACTAACCTAGAAGCTGCTGAAGAAGTGGCCCGCCAAGTGCGCCTGCGCGATTTGGCGGGCCTGATTGTGATCGATTTCATCGATATGGATGAGCGCCGCAACAATACGGCCGTTGAAAAACGTATGAATGACAAATTACAAACTGACCGTGCCCGCATTCAAGTGGGTCGGATCAGCGGGTTTGGACTTATGGAAATGAGCCGGCAGCGCTTGCGCCCGGGCATGTTGGAAGCGAGCACCCAGCCGTGTAGCCATTGTCACGGTACTGGTTTTATACGGTCGCAAGATAGCCTTGGTCTTACCATCCTACGTGAGTTAGAAGAAGAGGGGGGGAGAGCTGGGTCTAAAGAGGTTTTGATCAAAGCTCCTATAAGTATAGCAAACTTCCTAATCAACGAAAAGCGCGAGCATATTGGTCAAATTGAACAGCGCTACGGCATGGCTGTGCGGGTTGAAGCCGATCCATTTTTGATTAGCCCTGATTATGTGATCGATAAGTTTAAGACAGCCACGCGTGTTGTTCCTGCTGGATCTGCAACTGTAAATTCAGTTGATATTTCTTTGATGGAAGAGATTGATTATCAGGTTCAAGATGATGAACAGCAGGATGAAGTTGTAGAAGTATCTACTGAAGTAGAAGCACCTAAAAAGCGTCGTCGTCGTCGTCGTCGCCGGCGCGGTGGCAGTGACAGCGAAGGTTCTGATAGTTCTAATGAAGGCGAATCCATTGAGACTAATTCTGAAGATATTCCAGTAATTGAAACTGATGAGACGGCTGCTGTTACGTCCGATGAGGAAAAGCCCAAACGTCGCCGTAGTACCCGTGGCGGTTCCAAGGTTAAACTTTCTGAAGCTGATAAAAATTCTGTCTCTGAAAACGTTGAGTCATTGGTTATTGCCGAACCTGAGACGATTGGAGCAGTTGTTGAAGGCGAGACGGTTAATGAAGCTACTGTTGAAAAGCATAAAAGAGTTCGTAAACCCCGGAAGACTAAAGCTCAAAAAGAGGCTGAGGAATCTGAAGCCATGGCAGCTGAGCCTATGGCCGCGGTATCAGTAAAAGACGTCGTTGAGGCGCCTGATGTTAAACTAAAAGCTAAACGTATCAGAAAGCCCACGGTCAAAAAGCCTGTTGTTGCTGCTATCGAAAAAGCCCAAATTTCTAACGATGTAAAAGCGGTGCCTGGTATTGAAGTATATGTGGAAGACACGCCAGAGCCCGAACCTGCAAAGGCATCTGCGTCGAAAAAACGTGGCTGGTGGTCGCGAGGTTAATCTGAATTTACTTAAAATTAATCTAAAGGCTCTCTTTTAAGAGAGCCTTTTTTATAAAAATTTTTCAATAAATTGCGTTTTAATTAAGCCAACTTACGGATCAAAAAACTAAGGTGTCCATTTCCGACCTCATGCAACAACAGGACATGGCCCGATTCAACACAGAAATGCGGCACATCAATTACTGAGGCTGGATCATCAGCCAGCATTCGCAAAACCTCTCCATTTTTCATGGATATCAATTGCTTGCGCGCCTTCAGTACTGGTAACGGGCACAGCAGCCCAATAGTGTCTAATTCTACATCCCAATCCATTGAGCAGGCTTAGGGTGGATGTTTCACTTTGTCCACATAGATGTGGCTATCTTGAGGATGACGTCCGTTACTAGATAGACTAAGGAGAGTATAAATAGCCAAAAGGTGCCTTTGATGTTTGGAATTGATTTATGGGACGCAGGGCTTTTACCAACGATGTTGGTGGCCCTGGTGGGTGGTTTAATTAGCTTCGCGAGCCCGTGCGTGTTACCCATTGTTCCGCCATACCTTGCTTATATGGGTGGCGTCAGCATGGATGAGATGAATTCTACAGCGCATGCCAGAAGGCGCGCAGTTTTAGCATCATTGTTCTTTGTGTTAGGACTGTCGACTGTCTTTATACTGCTGGGTTTCACAGCCTCTGCCTTGGGCCGGTTGTTTTTGTCCAACCAAGATTGGTTCGTTGTTGGAGCTGGGCTTATTGTTATGGTCTTTGGCGCGCATTTTCTTGGTGTCATCCGTATTGGAATATTGGACCGTGAAGCACGCATGGACGGGGGTGATCGTGGCGGATCGACCTTTGGTGCCTATGTATTGGGATTAGCCTTTGCTTTTGGGTGGACCCCATGTTTGGGCCCCATTTTGGGTACCATTCTCGCGCTCGCAGCCGGTACAGAAAATTCTGCCAAAGGCATCATTCTATTGGCCACCTATGCCGCTGGTTTGGGTGTTCCGTTCGTACTAGTGGCTGTATTCTTCCCCTCTCTAAAAGGGTTTATGGCTTGGATGAAGCGCCATATGCGGCGCATTGAGCTGAGCATGGGTTTGCTGCTGTGGACGGTGGGTCTGATGATGGTTTCTGGTCAATTTACTCGTTTTAGCTGGTGGATTTTAGAACAATTTCCGGCTCTAGCTACACTTGGATGATGTAGATATTCAGCTATAAGGTATCAAATTGTTAGCATAGGCCGCCACATATTTTTGTGTCCACGACGAGGAAGGTGTTAAATTGCAAGATTTATCACTTCCGGGCACCATCCAATGTGGTATGATTTCATCATAAACTTGATTGCTTAGATCACTTTGCGGTTGCTGGTTCCGGTGGAAGTAAACGGCTAGCATCTTTGCGTGCAAAGTTGCGCATCTTATGCCCATGTTCTGTCATAAATACTCTTACCCTTTGTGGATCTTTTCGGGATAACTCGGATAACCACCATGCAACCGATCTTTGAATGAAAGTGTCTTGATCGTCTGTATAGCTGGCAATCCAGCCAAGAACTTGTTCGCGAATAGCTAAATTATGTGGTTTTGGGTTGCGGTGCTTAGTCCAAGGTAATGTGATCATTAGCGCGGCTCGGCGTGTCCACATGTGTGTGCTTAGGGTCCAAGATTCAACCTCTTGGATTCTGGACGAGTCAAAATTCAACCGCCGTTGACCGGCGACGCATAAATGATCGGAGATCTCTGATGAATCAAGATCTGGTATCCACGACTTAATTAGCTTCCAGGCTGAAGCATCCTCAGGACGAATGCGGGCTTGGGTTAAAAGTTTGGAAGCACAAATCCGTGCCTCATAGGCATTGCTGTTCCAAAGATCAGAGGCCAATTGCATGCGTTCCTTGAGCGGCAGCTCTTGCCGCCATAAGCGGGCTTGATCGTCTAAGACAGGGTTTCCAAGACCCCAATATGCCCGCTCAACCTTATGATAGGCGCGCATTTCAGCGGCTTTACCCGGAACTTCATGGATTTGCAGCGCAACGATTGCATCTTCGATCAGCATATATCTCAGCCTTATAGAGTTGATTGGACGCGGGCCGGACCGCAGGATACTTATCCGCCCCTGTGATCTTACCGATGGCCTTGAATGTATCAAACGGGCTCAAACGTCCACCCATTGCGCAGATATAGTTTGCTTGTGAGTGTTTTATTCCACCGTAACCGATTTCGCCAAATTGCGTGGCTGATCTGCATCTGTGCCTTTTGCAACGGCTGTGTGATAGGCTAACAGCTGTGCCGGGATCGCGTATAGAATTGGTGCAAGCAGTTCCGATGTTGCAGGCATGGTCAATGTGGACCATGTGCCCTCAGATGCTGCATTCAGCCCCTGTTGGCACGACAGCAGCAACACCTTACCGGAGCGCGCCATGACCTCTTGCATATTGGAGACGGATTTCTCAAATAATGGATCCATTGGCGCCAAAACCACCACTGGGACCTTTTTGTCGATCAAGGCAATTGGCCCATGTTTCAATTCTCCGGATGGATAACCTTCGGCGTGTATATAGCTGATTTCTTTAAGCTTAAGTGCGCCTTCCATAGCTATGGGATACATCGCACCGCGACCAAGAAAAATCACGTCCTGTGCTATGGCCAACTTGCGAGCCACTTTTTGCACGGCTGTATCTATGCCTAAAGCTTGGCTAACCAATTTTGGAATTTGGTTCAAATCTGTGATACGGGCGTGATATTCTGCTCCGGTAATCACGCCCTTGGCGTGAGCAATTTTTACGGCCAGCATGGCCAGAACCGTCAGCTGTGCCGTGAAGGCTTTTGTGGAGGCGACGCCAATCTCAACACCGGCATGCAGTGGCAAAACCAAGTCACTTTCCCGCGCGATGGAGCTTTCGGGCACGTTGACCACAGATATAATCGTAGCATTTTGCGAGGTCATATAACGCAGGGCCGCCAACGTATCGGCGGTTTCGCCAGATTGGCTGACAAACAGGGCGCTGGTGCCGGGGGCGATGGGGGGCTCCCGATATCGAAATTCTGAGGCGACATCCACCTCCACCGGTATGCGGGTGATCTTCTCAAACCAATATTTTGCCGTTAAAGCCGCGTAAAATGCAGTTCCACAGGCTACCATGGTCAGCCGTTCGATGGATGCCAGATCAATATTATTGGTGGGCAGTTCAATATTGGTGCCATCCGCGGTTATATAGTTTTGCAGCGTGTTCTTGAGCACGGAGGGTTGTTCAGCAATTTCTTTGGCCATGAAGTGCTTATAGCCAGCTTTATCAATACGTGCGGAATTGATGGCGATTGTGCGGATTTCTCGATTGGCCAATGCGCCGTTTTTATCGGTAATTTCTACAGAGTTTCGCGTGAGAACGGCAAAATCGCCTTCATCCAGATAGGTGATACGATCTGTCAAAGGCGCCAAGGCGATGGCGTCTGAACCCACATACATTTCGCCATCTCCGTAGCCGATGGCCAGAGGTGAACCTTTTCGGGCGGCGATCATCAGATCTTCTTCACTGTGAAAGAGAAATGCCAAAGCAAAGGCGCCTTCTAAGCGGGCTACTGTTTTTTGGGCTGCAAACTTTGGACTATCCCCCTGTGACAGGTGATATTGCGCCAAAAGTGCTACAGTTTCAGTATCGGTATCGGTCTCATAGGGAAGACCCAATTGCGCCAATTCTTCGCGCAGCTCTTTGAAATTTTCAACAATGCCATTGTGGACGACGGCCACGGACCCGGCTTGATGTGGATGGGCGTTCTTCGTGGACGGAATGCCATGGGTGGCCCATCGGGTGTGGCCAATGCCAGACTTTCCAGCAAGCGGCTTATGCACCAAAAGATCCGACAGGTTCACCAATTTACCCACCGCGCGCCGGCTCTCCAGTGTGCCGTTGTTGACTGTGGCAATGCCTGCACTGTCATAGCCACGATATTCCAGACGCTTCAGCGCCTCAACCAAAATGGGAGCTGCTTGGTGTTGTCCTAAAACGCCGACTATTCCACACATGCTGCTATTCCTTCTTTGCGGTCTTAATGGCCTTTAATTTTTTCATCAACTTCACGGCCAGCCAAGTTTTGTTTTCTTGCTTGGCCCGTCCAATGGCCAGATCACCAGCGGGCACATCGCGCACAATCACTGATCCGCTCGCGGTCATGGCTTCTTGTCCCACTGACACGGGAGCCACCAGCATGGTGTTTGAGCCAATAAAGGCGTCTTCCCCTATACTCGTATGATGTTTCATTACCCCGTCATAGTTGCATGTGACGGCACCAGCTCCAATGTTGGCGCGCGCACCGACGGTGGTATCGCCGATGTAAGACAGATGGTTCACTTTTGCCCCTTCTGCCAAAAGACTGGCTTTTATCTCAACAAAATTCCCAATCTTCACGTCTTCTGCCAATTCTGCACCCGGGCGCAGGCGCGCATAGGGACCAATCACGCAGCCACGGGAAACGTGTGCACCTTCCAAATGTGAGAAGGCTCGGATTTTCGCACCAGTTTCTACGGTGACCCCGGGACCAAATACAACGTTTTGTTCTATAGTGCTATCGCGGCCGATCATCGTGTCATAGGCAAGGTGAACGGTTTCAGGGGCAGGCATTGTAATGCCATTTTCCAAGAGTTCATTTCGGCGCAGTGTTTGAAATTCTAATTCGGCCTCTGCGAGCTCAACTCGACTGTTTACGCCGCGGGTTTCGGTTTCATTGCAGCGCACCACTTTGCAGATCCCCCCCCTTGCCACGGCCTTGGCCACGATATCAGTAAGGTAATATTCATTAGTGGCATTTTTGTTATCAATTTCTGACAGCAGTTCAAACAGCAACGGCGCCTGCACAGCCATCACGCCACTATTGCAAAGCGTGACCAATTTTTCAGAGTCTGAGGCGTCTTTAAATTCAACAATACGCTTCAAATTGTCATCATCTGTGATCAAGCGGCCATAACGGCCGGGATCTCTAGCCTCAAATCCAAGCACACAGATTGCCGAGTCGGAGATGCTTTCGCTCAATGTGACCAAAGTTTTAGCCTGAATGAGCGGGGTATCTCCATATAAAACGATGACATTTCCGGTAAAGCCAGCCAAGGCGGTACGGGCTTGTTTGACTGCATGGCCGGTACCTAATTGCTCAGATTGGATTATGATTTCAGTATCAGAGTTATGATTTTGCGCCACCGCAGCAACGGCGTCTGCGCCATGGCCTGCGATGATAATGCAGCGTTCAGGGTCCAAGGAATCGCCTGCCATCATGGCATGCACTAGCATCGGAGCGCTGGCTATTTTATGCAGGACTTTGGGCAAGTCAGACTGCATCCGCGTACCTTTTCCAGCGGCTAAGATGACAAGTGCAATACTCATTAGATCGATCTAAGTCCTTTAATAAACTATTAAGTCCTTTTAAGCGTATAAGGGAAATCGACAAGCGATTTTGTACAATAGTGCTGATTGTTCCGATGCGTAACAAAAGAGGCGATAATATGCTCAAACCCTGCGTTGTTTTTGATCTTGATGGCACGCTTGCCGACACTAGCGGCGATTTACTGAAGGCTGCAAATGCCTGTTTTAATGGGCTTGGCTTGGGCAATGTGCTGCACGCGCCCACCGACAGCGGCATCGCACTGCGCGGAGGGCGTGCCATGTTGACCGCTGGATTTCAGCGGGCAGGTTGGCAAGATATGACAGAGGTGGATCGGCAATATCCAGTCTTGTTACAGGCCTATGCAACAGATATTGCATCATTAACTGTGTTTTATCCCGGCGCTTTGGCTGCGGTGGCAGCCCTTAGGGAAGCTGGATATGCTGTCTCGATTTGTACAAATAAGCCGGAAGTCTTGGCCGTGCAGCTAATGGAGGCCCTTGGAGCCACCGATGCCTTTGATGCTCTGGTCGGTGCAGATACTTTACCGGTGCGCAAACCTGATCCTGCGCCACTTTGGGCAGCAGTGGACCGGGCGGGTGGTGATCGCAGTCGTGTTTGCTTGATTGGTGATACTGTTACTGACCGCCGTACTGCGGCCAATGCGAATGTGCCTTCAGTTCTTGTGACCTTTGGCCCCAGCGGAGGTGATATGGCAGCACTTGCTCCTGCGGCCATGTTGGAAAATTTTGCAGACCTGCCTGAAGTGGTAGCTCAGTTGATTGGCTGAGACAGCAGGTGAAAGAAGTTTTGGGCCTCAGTTTTATCAAGTGAAAAAACAGCCTGATGTAAAGCATTTGTACGCGATTGACCCAAGATTGGGCTGGCATAAGAATGAAATTTATCTTCCAATTCGACCTGTGCCGTTGGAGCAGTGGCATCCCATTTTGGTTCGAACCATTCCGACATAAATATTTGGTTGTTGTGCAGTGTGATCTCCGCGCGCGCTACGCGTTGATGCGGGAACAGGCGGTTGGCGTAATCATCCTCGCCCATGCTTAGCACCGCTGAAAGCCTTTGCAGCTCTGGATTTCTAAAAGCCTCATCAGCCACATGCTGCGGCATTATTGTGTCGCGCACCAAGGCCAAAGCGGCCTCAGCAAGAGAAATTTGTGGCCTCCTCCTATCAGTTTTTGCTGCTCGACTGGTCGGATGATGCGATCTGGAACGGGGTGGAGCGTTGTTTGGCGCGCGGGCGTTGAGCTGAAATGGTTTGGCGCGGCTGAACCGGTGGGCTTTACCAGCCGCTACGACAGTTGGGCCTATGCGCCCAGCAGCCCGATGCCTTCCAGTGATCGGGTGTTGCATGGCATTATCGATATGCGTTTGCCGCTAACGTTTTCGCTGGAAGACTGCGCATTGGTGGCCCGAATTATCGGTAAGGAAGTGACCTTGGCGTTTGTGAC